>Ga0206980_1010_pt1 | contig 55420 bp, 35 predicted proteins | sample Alteio_BWMinCont_20_FD_153494 | JGI IMG/M metagenome (GOLD analysis project Ga0206980, IMG submission 153494) | Enriched cells from forest soil in Barre Woods Harvard Forest LTER site, Petersham, Massachusetts, United States -... | ecosystem: Environmental > Terrestrial > Soil > Temperate forest >...
GCAGGTACAGCAGCCAACTATGTATTCTCATTTAAATTAGCGAGCACTGTGGGTTTTACTAACCCAATTGATTTGGCTCAGTTTAAGGTATACCAAAATGGAGAGAATATTGAAGTAATGGGTAATACCCTTCCTTCTGATGATGCAGTTAAAGTTGATTTGTTTGATATTATTGGCAAACAAATCAGTACGTCAACTGTTCAGCCTTCAGGTAAAGCCATTCAAACCCAGATACCGGTTAATGGACTTGCCAGAGGTGCTTACCTGGTAAGAATTGGTAATTTAAACTACCAAAGAGTATTTAAACTTATACTTAATTAAAGAGGAATTTAATAATAAACAAAAAATACCCTTTCAGGAGCCAATTCTGAAAGGGTATTTTATTTATGTTAAGTATGCCTGAACCGATAAAGCTGTTGGTAAATTGCAGGTTATTAATTTGCAATTGGTAAAATAAATTCCTAGCTTTGTTTTATAAATCATCCCTGAACTATGAAAAAACAATTATTTATTTTAACCATTGCTGCCATATCGGCAGTTGCGGTTAAAGCTCAGCATACCCAATACAATGCTGATGGATCTCACTACCAGGAGTGTGTTCGATTTTCTGAATCGGAACCTATCTCTGAATTAGCCAAGAAATACCCGGTTGCACTGGTTAAGCACGAGCGCACCATGCCGGCGGATGAAAATGCCCCAAGGCGTAAGAAAAAGTATGACCCTTCAGTTCCTTTTGCACCGGATGGCGCAAGGCAAATGACTGATGGCACAAAACAAAGTATGGGTACTATTGCAAGTTTTGATGGTGAAACCAGTAACGACGGATGGCCTTTAGATCCTAACGGTGCTGCTGATTCTACATATTATGTTCAAACAGTTAACTCACAATACTCAATCTGGAATAAGTCGACCCACGCTAACGTTGCGGTTGTCGATTTAAAAACATTGTTCGGTTCAAAAACCTGCGATGACGGAGACCCTGTATGCTTATATGACAAATTTGCGGATAGGTGGGTGATTACCGAGTTTCAGGAAAATGGTACCTGTGGCAATAGTAATATTGATACTATGCTAATGGCTGTATCGGAAACAAGTAGCCCAACAGGTAAATTTTATATTTATCGTTTCTGCCCTGATAATACTGACTATGCCGATTATCCTAAGTATACGGTATGGCAAGATGGTTATTATCAAACCTGCAACTGTCAAAACGATAAAGTAGTAGTGTATGATAGAAAGAATATGATAAAGGGTGTTAAAACTGCTGGTTTTATTTCAATTCCGTTTAGCGCTAACCCATTAACTAATGGTAGTGGTGATGATGACTCTTTCTTTTGCCCTATGGCATTAGATGCTGATGGTTCATTACCTCCATCAAATAATCAAAATTATTTATTCTACTTTACCGATGCTCAATGGGGCGGATCGAATACATGTGCAATTAAAATTTTTCCAATAACAGTAAACTGGACCTCTAAATCAGGTTCAATTCCGGCTACGGCTAGTCAAACTTTAGCCACTGCTACTTTCGATTCTCATTTCCCTCAAGATAATACTTCTTTTGAAGGCATTGACCAACCAGGTGGAAGCAGTAAATACCATAGTGTTGATCCTTTAGATGGATTCTTTAACTTTCGTATACCATATATGAGGTGGACAAGTTATAACAGTGCATTAATGGCCAATGTTGTGAATGTGGGAACACACCCTACATCAGGAAGTGCTATTGCAGGGATTCGCTGGTACGAACTCCGCCAGGATACGACAACCAAAGCCTGGAGTATTTTTCAACAAGGTACTTATGCACCGAGTGACAATGTAAGCCGTTGGGACCCGGGTGTTGCGATGGATAATAACGGAAGTATTGGATTAGAATATTGCGTAAGTGATCCAACTTCAGTTTATCCTGGTATTCGTTTTACAGGCCGTACCGCCTGTGATGCGCCTGGCACAATGAGTTTGACAGAAACTTCTGTTGTTGCCGGCACAGGGGATATTGCAACGGCACAAGGCAGTGGTAACCGTTGGGGTGATTATACTAAAATGTGTATCGATCCTTCAGATGGAATTACTTTCTGGGCAACCACTATGTATTCAAACAGCTCTTGCACGGCTTGTAAAAACTATGGTAATGCAGATACCCGTATATTCTCTTTTCAAATAACAAAATGTAACCCAACAGGTGAAGTAACTGTTGAAGCGCCTCAAACGGTTTTAACCGCCTACCAATCGGGTAGCATGTTAAATGTATCAGCCAATAAGCTTCCTCAAGGCAATAATTTTTATGTTGAGTTATTTGATATTGATGGCAAAAAAATTGCCGGCCAAAGTGTAATGTCAATGGCTTCTGAGTTGAAAACAACTTTTAATGTTTCCTCTTTAGCTAAAGGTGTTTATTTTGTACGTATAGGTAATGATAACTTCCAGCGCGTGGTTAAAGTTCCTATCAACTAAGTTCTATAAATAGTTTAATAAAGAACCCCTTCTGAAATCAGAAGGGGTTCTTTATTGATATACCCACTGTGACTGATTAAGGGGTTTATAAAAAGGTGATTGCCAATTTGTAAATGATATAACGGATTCATATATTTGTGCTATAAATCAATCCTGGAATCATGAAAAGATATTTACTTATGTTAACAGCAGCTGCCTTTTCAGCAATTGCGGTTAATGCTCAGCATACGAAAAATAATGCTGATGGTTCTCATTATCAACAATGTGTTAGGTTCTCTGAGTCAGAACCTATTTCAGAACTGGCTAAAAAATATCCAGCCAACCTTGTCAAGCACATACGCACAATGCCTGCCGACGAGTCTGCACCAAGGCGTAAGAAAAAATATGATCCTTCAGTGCCTTTTACTCCTGATCCTATAAGGCAAACAACTGATGGAGCAACGCAAAGCCAGGGCTTAATTAAGAATTTTGATGGCGAAGGGAGTAATATAGGGTATCCACTTGATCCCAATGGCGCTGCCGACTCTACCTATTATGTGCAAACCGTTAATTCTCAATATTCAATATGGAATAAATCAACTGGTGCCAAAGTGGCTGTTGTCGATCTTGCTACCTTATTTGGTGCAGGTACTTGCGATGATGGCGACCCTGTATGTTTGTATGACAAGTTTGCTGATCGTTGGGTAATTACTGAATTTCAGGAAAATGGAACTTGTGGAAGCGGTAATATTGATACTATGTTAATGGCAGTTTCGGAAACCAGCAGCCCTACAGGTAAATTTTATATTTATCGTTTCTGCCCTGATAATACGGACTATGCAGATTATCCTAAATATACCATTTGGCAAGATGGATACTACCAAACCTGTAATTGCCAGAATGATAAGGTGGTTGTATATGATAGGTTAAGCATGATTGCCGGTGTTAAAACAGCTGGTTTTATATCTATACCATTTAATAGCAGCCCGTTTAATAGCAGTCAGGATTCTGATTCTTTCTTTTGTCCTATGACATTGGATGCTGATGGATCATTACCTCCATCAAACAATAAGAACTGTCTTTTCTTCTTTAATGATTCGCATTGGGGCGCACCTTTCACTTGCGCAATTCAAATCTACCCTATAACAGTCGACTGGACTGCGAAAACCGGTTCTATTGCTAATACTGCCGGACAAAGTTTGCCTACAGCCTCTTTTGATTCTCACTTTCCACAAGATGCCACATCTTTTGCAGGCATTGACCAACCAGGCGGAAGTAGTAATTACCATAGTGTTGATCCATTAGATGGCTTCTTTAACTTCAGAATACCATATATGAGGTGGACAAGCTACAACAGTGCAATTATGGCTAACGTGGTAAATGTTGGCACGCACCCTACATCAGGAAGTGCTGTGGCAGGTATCCGTTGGTATGAACTTCGTCAAGATACAACAACTAAGTTATGGAGCATTTACCAACAAGGTACTTATGCACCAAATGATAATGTAAGCCGTTGGGATCCGGGTGTTGCAATGGATAACAATGGAAGTATTGGTTTAGAGTATACTGTAAGCGATCCTACTTCTGTATACCCTGGTGTACGTTATACAGGTCGTGCTGCTTGCGATACATTAGGTAAAATGAGTGTGACCGAAACTTCAGTTGTTGCTGGTAATGCTGCTATTAAAACATCACAAGGTAATGGTAACCGTTGGGGCGATTATACCAAATTATGTCTAGATCCGTCAGATGGTATTACCTTTTGGGGGACTACAATGTATTCGAACACTAAATTTGGTAGCAGTCACGCCGGAAGCCGTATTTTCTCTTTCCAAATACCTAAGTGTGTTACAGGTGTTCCAACAGTTGACGCTCCACAAACCGTTCTTACGGCTTACCAATCGGGTAGCATGCTGAATGTAACAGCTAATAAACTTCCTCAAGGCAATAATTTTTATGTTGAGTTGTTTGATATTAATGGAAAGAAGATAACAGGGAAAGGTGTTATGCCAGTGGGTTCTGAATTAAAGACAACCTTTAACGTTTCTACTTTTGCTAAGGGTGTTTACTTTGTGCGTATTGGTAACGATAATTTCCAACGAGTAGTTAAAGTTCCCATTAACTAGGCATTATATAAGTAATTAATAATAACCCTTCTGTATATTTGCAGAAGGGTTATTTTTTTGAGATTAATATGAGAACATTATTTAGCATTTGTTTGCTGTTTGCTGCAACCGCGTGTGTTGCACAAGAGAACGCTGATACGGCACTTGCCAAACCTACTAACCACGATGGTGGCGGGCGTGCCGCTGTAGGAACCATTGTGCATTTAACTAATAAAAACTGCCGTACTGTTATCAGGTACATTGACCCGACTACTAAAGATACAATGGTGTACTTGCCAATGGGTGATGCTATTAAGCCTTACGATAAGGTTGGTACTACTATTTCGTTTACCTACCGCAGATCACTCATCAGGCAGCCATTTGGTTGTACGGGTATGCCGGTAATGATATCGAACATTAAAGTAATGCACAAAGTGAAACATCATAAAAAGCCAACCGACAGAACTCCTGCAGCTAAATAAGTTTAAAGGCTCTTTAATACTTCAGTAAGAACTTCCTTTTCGTTTTCCCAACAAAGCTCAGCACTTGCCTTTAAGGCGTTGGCTTTGTATTGAGCAAGCTTAGCTTTATCAGCAAGCATGGTTTGCGTCTTAAGGGCAATCTCTCTCGGGTCATGGCTATCAATGCATTCGCCGACCTGGTATTGATCTATTATCTTTTTTACTTCTATAAGCGGAGATGCCAGTACAGGCAAGCCCGCATGTATATAATCGAATAGCTTATTGGGTAAGCTATAACGGTAGTTGATATTGGTATCCTTATCGAGGGTGAGGCCTATATCTGCCAATACGGTGTATTGCATCAGCTGCTCGAATGGCAGTTTAGGTATGAACCTTACTTTGTCATTCAGATTTAATTCGGTTGCAAGCTGTTTTAGCGAGTCTATGGCATCGCCGCCACCAATTATAAGCAGCAATGCGTTATCGATGAACTGCATGCCTTGTATGGCCTCCTCTGAGCCCCGTTCGATGTTGATGCCTGCACCTTGTAATAGGAGTATGCTTTTGTCTTCAGGTAGATTAAGAGCCTTACGAGATAGGGTAGTAGGCATATCACGCCTCATAGGTAGATTGCGAACCACTTTTACATCAATGCCAAACTCCTGGTGGTATAGGCCTGCAATAGATTCGTTGACTGTAAGCATGTGCTTAAGGCGTGGTATGAATCGCTTCTCAACCCATTTCCAGGTACGTTGCTTATTGGGGTGGTTTTGTAGTTCGGGTACACCGGTAAAGTATTCGTGGCTGTCGTATATAAGTTCGGCGCCCTTTAGTTTGCTCGCTATATAATTTGGCATTAAGGTATCGAGGTCATTGGCGAAGAGTAGGTCGGCTTTGGTAAAGAGCAAAACCAAAAATAAGCGGAAATGAAACTCTACATAAAAGGGTACTCCGGTTTCAAAGAGCAGGCGCATGCGCTTGGTTCGGTAAGGTCGTTGGGGTAGTGGCAGGCTCTTGCGCATTTGGCGGCCTACCAGCAACACATCGTAGCCTGCTTCGGTAAGTGTCAGGCAGGTGCGATTTACCCGTTGGTCGGTTACCAGGTCGTTTATTACTGAAACTATGGCTTGCCTTTGGCTGCGCAATTAAGAATTAAGATTTAAAAATTAAGAATAGAACTGCATATGTTTCGACAAGCTCAACATGACATCTGTTTTATTTAACGCAACTATAGCACGAAAGTTGTTTTGCGTTAGGGATAGTAGTGGAAAGCCCGGAGTGAAGCGAGGACTTGCAGCGTATAGCCCGCCCTGAGGAACGAAGGGAACGCCCAAAGAAATTAAAAGGGTAAAGCTAAAAGTTAAAAGTGAAATTGCTTCGTGCCTCGCAATGACGAACAATAAAACACCTAAAACTAATACTGTCATAGATTTTGTTTGTTATTTAACTTATGACTAACGACTAACCACTGACGACTACAAAATTACTTGAGTAATTTTGTGATAATATCATCAACAGAGATACCTACAGCCTCGGCCTTGTAATTGCGCACAATACGGTGGCGCAAAATAGGACCGGCAACGGCATTTACATCAGCAATATCGGGTGAGTACTTACCGTGTAGCACGGCGTGGCACTTGGCGCCAACCACCAAAAACTGCGATGCACGAGGGCCTGCGCCCCATACCACGTAATCTTTTACCTGCTGCGGTGCATCAGGGCTTTGCGGACGGGTTTTAGATGCAAGCTTAACTGCATACTCTAACACGTTATCGGCAATAGGTATTTTGCGCACTATATTTTGAAAGAACAATATTTCTTCGGCGGTAAGTATTTTGTTTAGTTGCACTTGTTTATCGATGGTGGTATTTTTTACCACTTCAACTTCGTCGTTGTAGGTAGGGTAGTCGAGCCAAATGTTAAACATAAAACGGTCGAGCTGAGCCTCGGGCAGGGGGTAGGTACCTTCCTGCTCAATAGGGTTTTGGGTAGCCAATACAAAAAACGGACTGCCAATTTCGTAGCGCTTGCCGCCAATGGTAGCAGCCCTTTCCTGCATGGCCTCAAGCAAGGCTGATTGCGTTTTAGGCGGAGTACGGTTTATTTCGTCGGCCAATACTATGTTGGCAAATAATGGGCCTTTTATAAACTTAAAGTTGCGGTTCTCATCCAGTATATCGGTACCAATAATGTCTGATGGCATTAAATCGGGGGTAAACTGTATGCGGTTGTAGGTAAGGCCCAGCGTTTGAGCAATAGTGTTTACCAGCAAGGTTTTAGCAAGGCCCGGTACGCCAATAAGCAGGCAGTGCCCACGGCTAAAAATGCAATTCAGCACATCTTCTACAATAGCTTCCTGGCCTATAATTACTTTACGTATTTCTTTAGTAAGCTCGAGGTACTTTTGGCCCAGCGCATCTACTGCTTCTACATCCGTTTTATATGTCATATAAGGTTCAGGCTCAGATTAAGGTTAAGACTTAGTATAAGCTTCAAAGTTAAAATTTACATCGAGATGGTGGAGTAGCTTAACATTTATTAGCATTTCTTGTCCGTCATTGCGAGGTGCGAAGCAATCTCACTGTTTCATTTGGGTTACTTGGCCTTGGCACAATCCTTTGCAACTATGTGTCAGTTTGCTACCATCGACTCTATTCACCTCACGTGCCGTGTCTTTCTGCGTTAGGGATAGCAGTGGAAAGCCCGCAGCGCAGCGAGGACTTGCAACGTATAGCCCGACCCGAGGCACGAGGGGAACGCCCAAATAAACCCAAAAAAGAGAGAGGAGAAATACTGAGATTGTCACACTCTGCTCGCAATGACGAAAGAGGAAACGAAATTTTAAATACTTTTATGCTCCAACCTGAATGATAATGAGAAAGTTAAAATATATAGTTACAGCAATACTACTGAGTGGCATGTGTGCTTTTGCCGGAACGCCGACTACACCAACCACACCTAAAGTAGTTACAAGTGATACCCTGTTGGTGCGCCTTAACGGCAAGCCATACTTTGCAATAAAGGTAAACGGACAGCCGCCTATACACGATGGGCAAATAACCTTTAACCCGGTGCGGGCAACCGATACGGGCAGCATTGTGCTGAAGTGCTTTGATAGTAAGAGCCAGCTCATAAAGATGATGCGTGATGGCGATACCATACAAGATTATTTTTTCGGGAATATAAAGCTGTCGTTTACCGATTTTACTGATTCAGTGCAGAAGAAAAAGGCTAAGTCGACGATATTTAGCCATAAGATACTTTTTTACAACTGCGTATTTGGCCACATTACTGCCGATACCATTGAAGACTTGTATGCTGAAGATACCAAGCAAAAAAAGAAGATTGAGTTTAAGCACGATGTGCTGTTTATTAACTGCAACTTTTTAAAGGGACTGGAAATAAGCAATTGCATATTCGATAAGAAGTTTTTTATAACCGGGCAAATGCTGGGCAAAAACCCTGCCGTTATTGAAAGTTGCGATTTTGATGATGTAGCTTACATATTTGCAAGTCCGCCGAACAACTATGCACTGGCAACCAGCCTCGAAATAAACGACTGTAAGTTTTATGCCCCGGTAATACTATCGATAATTGATAACGACAAATCGAAAATAAGTGTGGCGCGCTGTAAGTTTACCGATGTGTTTTCGTTGGGTAAAAGCATACCGCCGAATATATACGACAGGTTCCACGAGGCATCGAAGGGCAAGCATTATATAGACCGTATTTATAATTACAGTAGCTATTACGCCGATTTTTTACGAAAGAAGTTTAAGGCTGAATATTACGGCACCAACGACACCGTGGAGCAGTTTACCCACAACGACCGCAAGCTGTATAACTTTAACATGAAGCAGATACAGGTAAAGTATGTAGATATTGCCAATACCAACTTGAGCAATTGTAACCTGGATGATGTATCGATAAGCGGATGTATTGATATTACCAGTTGCAATATGAGCTACACCACCGACTACGACGGCAAGCAGGGTTTAGAGGCTATTAACTTCCCCAACAGCAATGGTATAATATATGCCAACCTAAAATCATTCTCTCCGGATGCATTTAAACTGGGCAACTACCTTGAGAAGATACAGGTGCACCCACTGGTACACAATTTTTACGATACTACCACCAACTTTGTAGAAGATAACGAGAACTACTACAACCTTATAAAGGACTACAGCACCAAGCATTTTACCAATGCCGATATGGTTACAGGCATTAAGGCGCGCTACGACCGCGAAAAGAGCTTGTGGTTGCTGAAATACCATACCGACCATTTTAAACATGGTGGCACTTTTGCTGACCGCTGGAGCAACTTCTTCCCTATGGTGGGCGGCGAGTTTTTAGAGGCCACCGTATCATCGGGCTACAAAGGCGAGTGGAAGTTTGCCGTTTGGGTGCTGGCTATAATACTGGTCTTTACCATTTACTATTACGTATGGCACCGCGAGGCCGTTATAGACTACCTGAACAGTAAGTTTAACAAAGAGCTCGATAAGATTGAAAACTACAGCACACTTAAAATATATGCATCGAAAAACTTTGGGCGCGACCTTGGCCGCTGCCTGTGGTTTAGCGCTATGGTGTTTGTTGACCCCAGGTTGCCTATTAGCTTTTTTAACCTGCGGTCTGGCTTTTTTACGGCTGTGTTAATGGAATGGATAACAGGCCTTGTGGCTATCTTGCTCTTCCTGGTGTTTTTAGCAAGCAATTATTCGTTTATAAGGACATTGATAGGGATTTAAGAAAATTTCCTGTTGTTTTCTACCTTTGAGTTTATGACCGAATTATTTCGAAATAAATATAGAATATCATCTACCCGTTTGCAAACATGGAATTATGCGAATGCCGGCATGTATTTTGTAACCATTTGTACCGCGCACAGGTTATGTTATTTTGGAAAAATTGCCAAAGAACAAATCCATTTATCTACGTTAGGCGGAATGGCTGAAAATGAATGGATAAAAACCATTGAAATGAGGCCTGATATGAACCTGGAATTAGGAGAATTTGTGGTGATGCCTAACCATTTTCATGGAATAATTATTATTGGTGATAATAAATATAACGGTGGCGATAATGGTAAAAACGTCGTGCATTGTAGAGACGTGATGCATCACGTCTCTACAACAACGGGAACAAATATCCCGCACGGTGGAGACGCCACGCATGGCGTCTCTGCCACCCCAAACAATTTTGGCCCGCAATCTAAAAACCTAGCATCTATAATCCGGGGGTATAAATCTGCGGTTACCACATTTGCCAGGAAAAACAATATACCATTTGCATGGCAACCTCGTTTTCATGAACATATTATCCGTTCTGCTGATGAATACAGCCGTATATCTAATTATATAAAAAACAACCCTGCCGAATGGCAGAATGATAAATTCTATTTGAACAATAATTCATAATTACGTTTTGAAGCTACAATAAGGCAATGCCTTTTTGTTGATGTTGACTAAAGCATTAATTAGTTAGGGAATCTGCGTTATAAAACGCATTCAAATATTCCGATGACCTTTAAACTGCTCAACTCGTCTTCGTTAATTTCAATATCATTATACTCGGAATTATAACTTAACGGTTTTAATGTTATTGAGTTATGTCGCCATTGATCCGATTCAGTTTTCTTAGTACTATGATATTCTTTAACTGTATAGCCTGAGCCAGAATCAGGGTCTTGAATACCAGTACGCTCTACCAAAACAATCTTACCATTTCTAGATCCACCTGTATACTTTCTGAACAAACAAATTGATCCATTAGGAATTATTTTATTCATAGACTCACCTATAACTGTGCAGGCAAACAAATCCTTTGATGATTTATATCTTGAAGGAATCTCTACCCAGTTAGAATCGGATACATTTTGCAATTCACTAAAGCTACCAGCTGCAGCTTTCAAATCATAAACAGGTACAGAGTTTTCGTAAGGAACAACCTTGTCTTTCTGCAGATAAACAACTTGATGCTCGACTTTAAAAAGTCCAATATGCTTTGCGAGATACTCTCTTAAGTTTTTGTCACAGGCATAGACATATGTACCCTTTATGCCTCTTAGCATAAGGGTTTTGTAAATATTAATTATAAAATTCTTTAATTCTAATGGCTCGGAAATGGATCGTTTACCGTTCATATCAAAGTAATTCTCCTTCAAAATGACAATCTCATTCTTTGCTTTGTCGTAAGTGATCTCATTTCCAAAAATCACACCCGTGTAATTCAAATCATATCCTTGTGTTGTATGGATACAGCCAACTTCATTAACCGAGTTTTCAGAGTTTACCCAATCAACAGTAACACTATTCCATTTCAACTCAACATTATCAATCCTAATATCAAATTTGTCTTTGCCTTTGCTAGAAACCCATGGCCAAGAGAATCCGGCTACTAATCTAGAAAGCATATTCTCCTTGTTCCTAAGTTTGATTTCCTTTACTAAATCTGATATCGAATCAAACAAAACAAACTCATATTCCTTAGAGTTGAATATCTGAGTTGAGGAATTCAACTTACAATTCAATAAATTATCGATGTATTTAACATAGCCATTTCCACCTTTTACTCTGAATTGCGATTTTAAATATTCTACTTTAGTTTGTTTATTTGACAATAGCCTATCGAAATCCTCTCCCCTTACATCCGATGGTTTTATTGATTGATTTTCGTCATAAAATAAAATCGGTTTTTTAGATTGCAACAATACCCAGTCTAGCTCACTGCAAGTATTTTTATCTAAATTCAATTTCCTACAAACCGTATCAAAAGAAGCAAAATTGGTTAAATTCACTCTTCTCCTTAGGCGATGTGACTCATCAACTATTACTATATCATATTTCTCTTTAACAAGTTCAGAAGGCCCAATAACCATTTTTGAATTTAATCCTTTTATATTCCGAAACACCTTCTTTAAAGTATTTCTAAACGAAGACATTGGAACAACCAAAGCCATCTTTGGGTTCGGGTATTTAATTTTTAACTCTTTAATTAGACTAATAAATTCAGTCTCATCATCTTCAAATTCCTTAAAATAAAAATCCTCATTAGTGGAGTTTAACAACTTGAATATAAAAATCGCTAAAATTGTTTTGCCTGTTCCTGCGCCGCCTTTGACAACAAAATTTCGATAATTATTCGCTAATAAATTATGAAGTATTGTCAGTAATCCACTTCTTTGTTCATTGGTCAAACTCTTATATGGAGAATACTTAAATAAATCAGAGTTATTAATGTCTTCTAAGGAATGCTTAGATATCCCTTCAGCTCTAAGTCTATTCCAGACCGACTTAAAAATATCCCAATACACCTCATTTTTCTGGTAATAATTATGATGAGCTAATCCCATATTACCATTAGTTACACTATATTGCCCGTCTCCCTGAATATACTTTATAAGGTTTGACTCAATATCAAGAGCCGCTGATTTATTGAATTTTTCACTTGTAATTAAATGGACAGCAGTAAGTTTGTTTTTAGAGCTACTTTTCAAATGGGTGTTCATCCTTGCATACGTATCAGTAGTTTCACCAACATATGCTTCCTTTCTCTTACCATCACTTAGAATATATACTATAGGCCAAAGGTCTTTAGCATAATGGAGATTCTGAAACTCGTTTAATAAGTTTGAGTTGAAATCATACCTACGAACCTGAAAGTCGTTACTCAGATTCATAACTGATCGTACTTCGTAGCATTTCCTTTTGCCTTATCAACAGGGTATTTCAAGGCATTTGCTTTTATCTTATCCAATATTATTTGTTTAACATCAAAACCATATTTTTCAGCCATTAAAAAAGCATATCCAAAAACATCTGCCAATTCTTCCTTTACTCTTTCCTTATCAGCTTCATTGTATGCTTTCCAAAGAAAAACTTCAAGCAACTCATTTGCTTCAATACTTAGGCCGATGGCCAAATCTTTAGGATTATGGAATTGTTCCCAGTCCCTTTCATTTCTAAATTTTAATAACTCTGCAGTTATTTCATCTATTTCACTCATCTTCTATTTAAGTTTAAGAATGGTACCCGAGCAACGGATTTATAACAAATATACTGCAAGGTAACACTTTTAAGAATTCGATATTTCGACCTGTTTAAAACTCCATTGCTATGCAGTAAACAGAGGGCGAAGAAAAGAGCTACCTTTATGTTTTAGCTAAAAAAGCTAAAACATAATTAGTACCGGCGAAGCCTGCATGAGTTCAATAAACAACAAACAGAGTAAGAATAATGGTAATTGGAAAGCCCCTTCAGGGGTTGGGGTAAAACGCAATATTTGTTACAAGCCAACCATTGGGGTGGGTAGCAAAATTTACGGGTAACACTAAATCCATAGCATTGATAACCAACAAGTTTAATGGTCGCGTTTTTACAAAAGTGGGTACCCACTTTTTGTTCAATTAAGAATTACGAATTAAAAATTAAGAATACTAAGCCACTTGATATTTAATAAAGGGGTTTACAAAACAAAAAATAAAATCAGACTATGAATATTGGAAATCAGCTTATTAAGGTATTACAGGGTATTAAAAGTGTAAACACCCTTAAAGTGAATAGTGATCCCGAGACATCGGGACTAAAAGTGAAAAGTTCTGGCCCCCTTTAGGGCTTGGGGTAAATCGGAAGAGATGCTTCGTAACCTCAGCATGACAATAAATTGGTGTGATTCGTGTCAAATAATAAAATCAGTGTTAATCGGTCAAATCAGCCTAATCCGTGTTCTATTGCCTTTAAGGCCCCTTTGGGGGTTAGGGTAAATGAAATGAAAACAGAACACCAAAATGCGACACATTTTTTCAATCTGTGTGCAAAAGTGTCGCATTTTTTAGCCCCTTTAGGTTTTGGGGTAGCATTGAGATTGCCGCACCCTGCCCAAAGCGTCAGGGTTCGCAATGACGAACAGAAAAGAATGACAAAAATTGCGCCTTCGCGTCTTTGTGGTGAAATTGGCTTTTTAGCCCCTTTAGGGGTTGGGGTTCAATCGGAAGAGATGCTTCGTAACCTCAGCATGACAATAAATTGGTGTAATTCGTGTCAAAAGAATCAATTCATATTTTAACAAATCAGTGTCATCAACGTTCTATTGCTTTCTATTCTACCTAAACCGAAAAATGTGCTACAAAATAAGTATTACCGTAGACGAAATTATTTTAATATTGCGCCACAAAACTAAAAAGCATTTATGAAAAAGACATTTGTACCAATGGCCCTGATAGTATTAGCAACCTTAGGTTCTTCATTTAAAATGGCCGATAATGGCTGTTCTACCTATTTTCCGGCAAAGCAGGGCGCACAGTTAGAGTATAAGAACTACGACGATAAAGACAAAGTAACCGGCCGCACCACACAAATAGTTACCGGTTCATCTACCCAGGGTACGGCATTGGTAATAAACATAAAAGGTACAAGTTTCGATAAAAATGACAAGCAATTGGGCGATTATACCTTTGATGCTAAGTGCGATAATGGTACGTTTTCGGTTAACATGTCGTCGATGGTAGATATGAGCAAGGTACGTGCCAATATGCAGGTAACCGTTAAGGGCGACAATATGGATTTCCCTGCTACGTTAACTCCGGGCCAAACCTTAAACGGCGGCACAGTTACTGTTACAATGGTTCCGCAAAACGCGCCTCCGGGCATGATGAACATAACCATGACCACAACTATTAGCAACCGCAAAGTAGTATGCGATACCACCATTACAACCCCGGCCGGTACTTTTGCCTGTGTTAAAATGTCGATGGACGAAAACGTAAAGTCTCCTTTATACTCTGATACCTTTCATGTAAACGCATGGTATGCTAAGAATGTAGGCCGCGTGCGCACCGAAAGTTACGATAGCAAGGGTAAACTAAAAGGCTATACCCAACTTACAGCTGTTAGTGGCAATTAATAAAAAAACTCACCTTAGCCTGCCTGTAGAGCAAGTCCCTTCAATATCTTATGGTTTGGGTGAGCCAGCTGGCCGGTAACTGGTGGGAAGTTATTCTTCTTTTCCGGTAGCTTAGTACGGTGCAAAGCTAGGTATTTTATAGTTGAAATTGTTAGCTTTCGTTAATAACTTCTTAAAAACAATTATTGTAAGAAAAAGATTCGTACTAAATTTGCAAAACAATTATAGCCCAAATCAATGTCAGATAGCCTGTTTCAACCTGCGGTACTGCTCTTAGAAGATGGCAAAGTTTTTTACGGCAGGGCAGCCGGAAAAACAGGTACTACTACCGGCGAAATTTGCTTTAACACCGGTATGACGGGCTACCAGGAAATTTTTACCGATCCTTCTTACTTTGGCCAGATATTGGTTGCTACCCACGTACACATTGGCAACTATGGCATAGAAGAACACGAAAGTGAATCGGATGGCGTTAAAATAGCCGGGTTGGTTTGCCGCACTTTCAATGAAATACCTTCGCGTAAACGTGCGCAACTATCGTTGAAAGAATACTTTTTAAAGAATAACATTGTTGCCATAAGTGATATTGATACACGTGCTCTTGTACGCTACATACGCGATAAGGGTGCTATGAATGCTATCATATCATCGGAAGTGACGGATATAAAAGAACTGAAGAAGCAACTTGAAAAAGTTCCTTCTATGCAAGGGCTCGAGCTTTCATCGAGGGTTACTACAAGCGTAGCTTACGAAGTAGGTAACCAGGAATCGAAGCAACGTGTTGCCTTACTCGATATGGGTGCAAAGGGCAACATAGTAAAGTGCTTAACCGACCGCGATTGTTTGGTTAAAGTGTTCCCGATGAAGACCACTTTAGAAGAAATGCTGAAATGGAAGCCTTCAGGCTTTATGATATCTAACGGCCCCGGCGATCCTTCGGTAATGAAGAACGAAATTGCCGAAATTGCCAAGGTCATTAAATCGGGTATCCCCGTTATGGGTATTTGTTTGGGGCATCAGCTTATAGCATTGGCCAGTGGCATATCTACTTACAAAATGCATGCGGGCCATAGGGGAATAAACCACCCGGTTAAGAATTTAATAACGGGTAAGTGCGAGGTAACATCGCAAAACCATGGCTTTGCCGTTAACGAAGAAGAAATTAAAAAGAACTCAACTATAGAGGTTACTCACATTAACCTGAACGATGATACCATTGAGGGCATAAGGCTAACCAATTTGCCTGTGTTCGCGGTGCAGTATCACCCTGAAGCATCACCGGGCCCGCACGATTCGCGCTACCTGTTCGATGACTTTGTGGCTATGATAAAAAAGCACCTAAGCCCGGTAAAGGGTAAGGTGCTTGCTTAATATCTTAATATAGGGCAACAAAAAAACGCACCCTGCTTTACAGAATGCGTAATTCTTGTTTAAAGAAATGAATTTATTCTTCGGTTTTCTTTGGTGCTGCTGCTTTCTTTTTTGGAGCTGCTGCCTTTTTAGCAGGTGCTTTCTTTTCAGCTACTTCAGCTTCTCCCTTAGGCGCTGTTGTTGCTTTCTTTACTTTAGGTACAAAAGCGGCTTTAGATTTCTTCCTTTTACGGCTGTTACCATAGCTGCCTTTCCAAACTTTCCCTTTGCGGGATCTTTTATCTCCTTTTCCCATGCTGTTTAAAATATTTTTTAAGAGCATCAAAGTTAAAAAAAAATGTGTTGGTTACTCCTCTTACTTAACTAATTATCGCCACCAGGGTAGTGTGGCATAAAATTATTTAGATTTATAGCATGAAAAAGATGCTCAGCTTTTTTACATTATTGGTTATAAATATTGGCGCATTTGCCCAACACGACAGCGCTAAAGCTATTAACTACGACAGAAGCATTACCATGGCCGATATGGCTTTTTCGGGCAACGATTACCTTACCGCTAAGCGGTTTTACAAGCTTGCCCTTAAAGCAAAGCCTAACGAAAAGTACCCACAAGAGCATATAGATATATGCGATAAAAAGATGGCCAGCGATAGCTGGATGGCTACCAACCTCAACTGCCCATGCAATAAAGGCAAAATAACTCAACTCAAAAACTTTACTGATATATATGTTATAACTTCCGATGATAGTACAGTTCATGCTGCATTGGCGGGTAATGTTGCTTCAGTGGTTAAGGATAGCAATAGCCATACATATACTATCATTATAAAACATGGCAAGTATATTGCCACTTATTCAGTACTTACAAGTGCCACTGTTAAGCAAGGAGATGATGTGAAGGAAAGCCAAGCCATTGGTCAAATGAAGAAGCAAGGGAGTAGCTACGCTTTTAATTTCAGCCTGTTGCACGGCAAAGAAAAAGAAGATGCCATGAACAACGTGCATTGCAAATAGCCATTACTGCTGTGGTTCACGTTCTACAAGCATTTCGGGTGTAACGTAAAACTCATCGGTATCTACAGAAAAGTCAGATGCTTTAATGTTCGGAAGAGAAATGGTTTGCCATGCTGAAGTAGGTGTTACAGTTATATATGTTTTAATACCATCTTTTATAGCTGATGTTATTTTAACCGGCATATTAAAGTCTTTTACTCCTGCTACCCATTTGTATTTTAATTGAATGCCGTTCTTCTCTTCGTTGATTTCATAGGCAAACTCAGGCGGTGCCGCGTATTTCAGATACTCCGTAAAGAAGGGGGTATAGTTTTTACCCGATGCTTTATTGATGTAGGCAACCACACTGTCAGTACAAGTGCTTTGGTAACTAAAATGGTTTTGCAAGCCTTTCAGTATGCCGAAGAATAGAGAGTCGTTATCTACCACGTGGCGGAAGGTATGTAGCATCCATGTTCCTTTGTAATACATGTCATTATCATCCGATGTTCCTTGAAAGTTTACATTATATGGGCCTATTATTGGGTACTTGTCAACTATCTTATTCTCCTGGTAAAGCAAGTATTTTACTGCTGTATCATAACCCTTACGGCATTCTAAATACAAAGCTTCGGCATACGTAGTAAACGATTCGTGTATCCACATGTCAGCTTCATCACTACAACTTATATGATTTCCCCACCACTCATGCCCCGATTCGTGTATAATTATAAAGTCAAACCCGAATTTATTGTTCTTGTATTCGTTACCATAAGCCACACAGCTTTGGTGCTCCATGCCCCAGTAATTGGTTTCAACCAGCTTGTAACCATCCTTATAAAATGCATACTTGCCAAAGTATTTCTCATAACAAGCAATCATTGGTTTTACTTGCAAAAAGTGGGTGCTTGCTCTTTTAGCATTATAGTCTAGCACATAATAATCTAATGTCAATGTATCATTGCCATTCAGGTAATAATCGTGTAGGTGGGCATAGTTCGCAATATTCAATGTTACATCATAGTTAATGATTGGCTTTGAAACAAACCAAGTATAGCGGGTATAACCATCCTTCAAGTCTTTAGTTGAGCGAAGCCTTCCATTGCATACACACATAAGTCCTGTTGGGACTTCAAAACTCATGCGTATGCTATCTGGCTTATCAGATAAATGATCTTTACATGGCCACCAAAGCGATGCTCCGGTTCCTTCGCAGGCAACATCTACCCAAGGTCGACCCAATGAATCTTTGCCCCAAACAAAACCGCCATCCCATGGGGCTCTTACTGCGGTTCTTGGCTCACCGTGGTAGTAAAACTTAATGGAATCAATATTCCCAGCTAATTGTTTTTCGGGGAAGGATACGAAAACCGCATTTGTATCGCGCCTATATCTCAGTTTGGCTCCATGGTGCACAATGCTATCTATTTCCATGTTCGAAAATAGATCAATTTGCATGGTTGAAAAATCGCTCGCCTTTTTATAGGTAATAATACTATAGCCGGATATGAAGTGCTTATTGATATTGATGCGTAAGTGCAGATCGTAGAAAGATACTTTATAACGACTGCGATAGGAACTTAGGTTGCCTCTCAATGTATCTGCATGAGTAAACACAGGGTGTTTTTGAGCAAACAGAACAGAAGGGAGTAATAGAAATAGTATGATTTTAATTTTTCTGTTCATTGGCTTTCTGTTTACTTCTGAATGTAAAAACGTGTCGTTAAATAGTTTATGCTGTTCAATTTGGAATTCCTACTTGCAATAACTATATTTGATATGCAATATTAGTAAAGGTCTGTAAACCTTTTGAAAGATATAATGAAGAAATCTACTTTCCGTTTTATTACCGCTCTTGCCTTTTTCCCTTTATTTAGTATTGGGCAGGGTGGTTTAAAGGTTACTATTAACGGACAAGATGCTAAGTGTAATGGTAATAATAATGGAAGTGCCATTGCCTCGGTTTCTGGAGGTTCCTTACCGTATACATATAACTGGGCACCTTCCGGTGGTACAGATAGTGCTGCTGTCAATCTTGTGGCAGGTACATATACTTTAACTGTAACAGATAATAATGGTATCACGGCTATAAGTACTGTTATCATTAACGAACCAGCGCCATTGCTTGTAAGCATTGATAGTATTGTCGTTTATCCCTGTTACTTATTAACCGGGCCTGGTGGCGGAGGTGGCTCTTGTGGATGCAGCAATACATTATGGGCTATTGTTAATGGCGGAACAGCCCCTTACTCATATGTATGGACTCCCAGTGGTAATACGAGAGATACCTTGCATAACGCTTGTTATGAGGAGTTTGCAGTCGCCGTTACAGATAAGAATCAATGCGTAACCAGCGATAGTATATTCGTCGCAATACCAAAGAAAACAACAGGAATAAATGAATTACTTAGCCCTAATGATGTTAAGGTATATCCTGTACCGACAAGCAATACTCTAAACATTCAGATAAACCCATTAGCTGCCAATACTGAGAAGCTTGAAGTATACGATATAATGGGCAAAATACTTATCGAGCAAAAATTAAAAGAGAATACCACTGGAATATTCCTTAATACTGCAGCTCTGCCTGTCGGTAATTATTTATTACGTTTAGTCGGCAATAATACTCAGTTAACATCGCGCTTTTCGATAAGCAGATAGCTGTTATGACCTTGTTTTGCATTGCCTTAGAATGTTTCATTCCTAAAACAATTACTGCCTGCTTCAAGAATATAAATAAAAAGCCTCACATTTCTGCGAGGCTTTTATGTTTAAATAATATTGGCTTATTGTTTCATAAACCTCAGCACCTCTGAATTATTGGCCGTAACTACTTTCACAAAGTACATGCCTTGTGCAAGTGTGTTAATGTCAAGTGTAATAACCTTGCCATTATTTATAGTAGACTGGATTGTCTCTATTACCTTGCCTGTAATATCAATCAATTTAATTTGTGCTGCCTTTTCAACACCAACTACATCAAACGATAAGTTTAATACATCAATGGCCGGGTTAGGGTAGAGCGAAATAGTTGTAGGAGCCGATACTTCGTTTACACCAACTGTATTAATAGTCACAAAGAATGTTGTAGTATCTCTACATCCCTGTGCAGTTGTTCCAACAACGGTATATGTCGTGTTTTTTATGGGTTTTACAATATCGCTATCATTTAGGTTTCCATCGTTTAGCCATATATAGCTTGCTGCGCCACTCGCTACCAAGGTGTCATTTGTACCTGCACGTAAACCTGCTACACCTTTAATAGTTACGTTAGGCGATAGGTTAACGTTTATGTTTCCGTTAGCAAGTGCTGCACCGCATCCACCTCCGCTAGTAGTTACAGTGTATGAAAATGTACCGCTTCCGGTAGGTGCACCACTTATGGTAAGTGAGCCACCTACATAAGAGAAGTTTACTCCGGGAGGTAATCCGGCTACGCTTGCACCTGTTGCGCCACCGCTTACGTTATAAGTAATGTTTTGCATTTGGGTATTACCACACAAAGTCTGGTTATCTGTATTAGTACCTGAGGACAGACTTATCGCAGGTGAGTTAATGGTTATAGTACCTGTAACCATAATTGAGCCGCAAGAAGCACCAATAGTATTAATAGTATAAGTAAAGCTGCCTGTGTCAGTGGGGGTTCCGCTAATTACAAGGGTGTCATTAATTGAGGCCGTACTTAGGCCTGTAGGTAAACCTGAAATAGATGTTCCTATTGTAGTTCCTCCATATGCATATATAATAGGAACAATAGGGCTGTTAGCACATACTGCTTGGTTATCGGTACCTGAAGCAGATGCCAATGTAATAACCGGTGCATTTACCGTTAGGTTACCACTTGCTGTTGCAGGGTTACATAAGCCTCCTGTTGTAGTTACGGTATACGAATAAGATCCGCCAAATGACGGTGTGCCGCTGATTGTAAGGAGTCCACTGTTATAAGCAAAACCAACTCCTGTTGGTAAGCCTGATACAGTAGCACCTGTTGCAGTGCCACCAATGTTATATGTAATATTAACAATAGTACTATTTACACAAACAGCTTGTGCATCTGTACCAACTGCTGATGAAAGAGTTGCAGAAGGGGAACTTATTTGTAATATACCTGTTGCAGTACCTACACCACAAGGGCTGCCAGATGTAAATACGGTATAACTAAAGGTGCCGCTATCGGTAGGAATACCACTTATTGTAAGTGTATCGTTGTTGTATAGGTAGGTCAACCCGTTTGGTAGTCCTGTAACCGTAGCACCAGTTGCGGTACTATTAATAAAATAACGAACGGTTTGCACCTGAGATCCTTGACAGATCAATTGGTTGTCAGTTCCTGCCTGAGATACTAAGGTGGCAGTTGGCGCATTAACAGTGATAGTTCCACTGGCTTGAGGTGAACATTCGCCGCCTATAGCCGTAACGGTGTAAGTATATATGCCACCAGATGCAGGTTTGCCACTAATACTAATGGTGCCACTGCTAAATGAAAAATTAACACCATTTGGTAAGCCTGTAACTGTAGCCGAAGTGGCACTACCACCAGCAGCATAAGTTATGTTGGCAATACTTGTATTGTAGCATACTGTTTGTGCATCACTACCCACTGATGAAGTAAGCGCTAATGAAAGTGAGCCTACTGAAATAGAGCCTGTGGCTGTGGTTGTTCCACAAGAACCGCCCGAAGTAGAAACGGTGTAGCTAGATACGCCACTTAAAGTTGGTGTGCCGCTCATGGTTAGCACACCGCCGCTGAACGAACTGTTTATACCAGATGGTAATCCTGAAACAATGGCATTTGTAGCGCTGCCTCCAATGTTGTAAGTTATGTTGGTGATGGCGTTATTTAAACAAGCTGATTGAGCATCTGTGCCTATAGACGATGTTAGAGTAATATCAGGAGCATTAGCCACAATTGTACCGCTGGCAGTAGCTGCCGGAGCGCATGATCCGCCAGTAGTGGTTACAGTATAAGTATAAACACCTCCTGCTGTTGGTGTACCACTGATTGTAAGTGTACCACTCGAAAAAGAACTGACTACACCGGGAGGTAAAGCTGATACAGTTGCCCCAGTTGTTCCTCCGCCAATAGCATAGGTAACATCATTAATTGGGTTGTTTATGCAAACGGATTGTCCATCCGTACCAGTAGCTGATGAAAGTGCAACAGTAGGTATAACCACAGTAATAAATTGATTTTCTGAAGCAGTAAAGCCATTGCCATCAGTCACAGTTAAGGTATATGTACCCGAGGTAGTAGGGTTTGCAGCCGAAGTAGTTTGACCCGTGCTCCAGGAATAAGATAGAGTAGGGTCATCACCGGTAGTAATAGCTGTAATTGTATTAGTAGATGCACAAACAGTGGTAGGGGTTATATTTACTGTTGGTGCTGCTAATGTAATGCCACTAATGTCACCTAATTGGCTAACCGTTTCATTAATTAAGTGAGTAGTAGTATTTACCTGGCTGAATTTGCTCCAAGGGAATGTGCCAGGCCATAAACCTGATGCAATTGAGCCCTCAGTACCGACTATATCTGAAGGGAGATACGTTGCAATTAATGAGGCGCTGAAAATACCAAGTCCATTTTGAGTTACGTTCCAATACCTGTTCAGGTAATTAAGAGCACTATTATTATGAGGATCTTTACTTGGACTTACAAGTACATTTATTACAGAAGGAAAATTACCCGAAAATATTGATAAACTAAGCGGGGTATAGTTGCCTGCTGAAAGGTTGTCTCCTATAGGGAAGTTAAACGTATTTGCACTTGCATATACTTTGTTAAGCGTGCCTGAGCCATTAGTTACAATATACGAACTTGCTCCGGCTCCGGTAATACTGGCACTACCTCCCAAGGTAAGCGAATCTGCACCTAGTGAAAATAAGCCACTAGTAAGCGTTAATTGGTTTGAAACGCTAACCGATTGATTTAAGGATAATCCTGCAGAGTTATTAAGCGTTAAATTATTGAATGCGGTGTGAATACTTCCTCCAATGCTTTGCGCTGAAGTACCGTTAAAAATTTCTACTCCAGTACCATCATTAAATACCCCATTATTAGTAAAGTTGCCAGCCAGGCTGAGAGTGGCGTCATAGGTATATAAATTGCCTGTTAAAATACCCAAATTATCTAGTTGAATAGCTTGTCCGTTGAAGCTCAAAGTACCGGTGCCGTTGATGTATAAGCTATTCGTATTGTCGTTAATTGTTCCACCTTCAACTAAATTTCCTGTGCCTGAAAGAGTGATGGTGTAACTGCCTCCTAATGTAACAGGCCCGGTTCCCATGTTTAAGCTTTTGGTGCCTTTAAAAGCAAAGCTTCCATTCCATATTTGTGGATTGTTGTTGCTTAAAGTAATTACTCCCAGTGTATCGTCTATGGTTCCTCCGTTAATTGTAAAAGTACCAGCACCTATTGCAGTGGAACTATTAATAGTTAATTGGCCCGAGTTAAGTGTTGTTCCATCAGTATAAGTATTTGTTCCTGATAATGTTAAAGTACCCGCGCCAATTTTGTTTAAAGCTATTGCCCCTGCTATTGTTCCTGTAAATCCTGAATTGGTATTGTCAGAGCCTTCGGATAAGGTGGCTGAAGTAGAAAGGTTTGTAATTGTGCCTGCTCCTTGAATATCGCCAGCTGCAATGCCATACTGATTCAAGTCGAAGCTGCTGCCTACCGGTACAACAAACGAGTTTATTATATGTAGCGCTCCTGCAGATCTTAGTATGCATGTTGGCGCTGCTTTAACAATTAAGTTATTATAAGTGGCAAAAAAACTATTGGGAATTACGTATGCAATTGAGCTTCCTGTTAGGTTATATGATACTGTACCGATGCCATGTTTCCATATTCCTGCGGTAGGTGCCGTAAATGACGTAAGATTTAGAGTGCCTCCATTGGTCATGTCAATATTTCCCGTACCTGTGCCATTACCAATTGTTAATGCACCAGAAAGGCTGAGTGAATCGCCTGCATTAAATACTAATGAGCCAGAATTGGTTCCATCACCCAATATTAGTGTTGTGCAACTGTCTACACCATCCACCGTTACTGTGTAGGTTCCACCAATTTCTACATTATCGGTAGCTGTTGGTACTACACCACCTGTCCAGGTTGCAGTAGCGCTCCAATTGCCACTTTGTGCCGCCGTAATTTGTGCCTTTGCCGCAATGCCTATTGTACAAACAAGTACAAACGAGAGTAGTGCTTTGGTAAATGTTTTCTTCATAGGGGTATGTATTATATGCTTATGGTATATGGTTATAGAGAATAGGTTTTAAAAATAGTAAAAAATATGTACTTTTTCGTAATTAAACCCCACCATGCAATCGAACTTAATCTGTCCGATGAATACTACAGAATGGTCAGAATAACAAATACCTGTAAGGGCGGGTACCTTAAACGATAAAGGGCTTTAAAAAGAAAAACACTATCTGTTAGGATAGTGTTTATAAAAATAGAAAATTGCGGAATTTAGTAGCCTAATACCTTGAGCATGCTTTTGTAGCTCTGTTCTTTAGCAAACAAACGGGTAGTAATTTCACCATCCTCTGTTTTATCTATAATAACATGTTTAGGTGCCGGTATAAGGCAGTGTTGTATTCCACCATACCCACCTAGCGATTCCTGGTAGGCACCTGTATGGAAAAAGCCTATATATAAAGGATCATCCTCTTTATAGTTGAACTTAGGTAAGTACACTTCGTTAGAGTGTAACTCAGAATTGTAATAATCTAAACTGTCGCAGGTTAGGCCACCGAGACTAACACGTTGGTATTCCTTATCCCAATGGTTAATACCCAACATTATAAAGCGCTGGTTAATGCCCCAGGTATCTGGCAATGTAGTAATGAAGGAACTGTCGATCATATACCAAAGCTCACGGTCATTTTGCCATTTACGGTCAAGCACAGAATAGATAGCGGCACCGCTTTCACCTACCGTAAACGAACCAAACTCTGTAAAAATATTGGGCTCAGGTATCTCATTTTGTACACAGAAACTCTTTATTTGAGAAATGATCTCTTCAATAAGGTATTCGTAATCGAATTCAAAGCCTAATGAGTTGCGGATAGGTAGTCCACCACCAATGTTAAGCGAATCTAAAGAAGGGCATATTTTCTTTAACTGGTAATAAACTTTTAAGCACTTCGCAAGTTCAGTCCAGTAGTATATAGCATCGCGTATACCTGTATTAATAAAGAAGTGGAGCATCTTAAGCTGCACTTTAGGGTTCTTTTGAATCTTTTCTTTATAAAAGTCTACAATATCTCTATAACGTATACCCAGACGAGAGGTGTAAAACTCGAACGTCGGTTCTTCCTCAGCCGCGATACGAATACCGATATTACATTTCTTTTTAGCGTACTTTAAATAGTGGTCTAGTTCTTCTTTATTATCTAATACAGGTATAACGTTAAATCCATTATTAATAAGGTCGGTTATTTCCTTTTTATATTCCGTGCGCTTATAGCCGTTACATATTACAAAATTCTCCTTCGTTATTTTGCCTTGTTTATAAAGTTCCTTAACAATAGGTATATCAAAGGTCGATGATGTTTCAAGGTGAACGTCTTCGTTCTTCAGTACTTCATCGGTAACGAAAGAGAAGTGTGAACTCTTGGTACAGTAACAATACTTATATTTGCCCTTGTAGTCGGCTTTTGCCATTGCTACATTAAAAAGTTTCTTTGCTTTTTGTATTTGCGAACTGATTTTAGGAAGGTAAGTTAGCTTAAGCGGGGTCTTATACTGCTTAATAATGGACATTAGGTTGATGTCGTGGAAGTACAGTTCATTGTCTTCTACACGGAAGCCTTCCTGGGGGAAGTTAAAGGTTTGCTGGATAAGATCCTGATAGGTATTTTCCATTTCAGCTGACTTAGTTTAGAAATTTTGTGCAAATGTAAGTAATCTACTTTAATAAAAATATGTCAATGTAAATGATTTAGAATTATGAAAGCGATAAAAATAATAGAAGCAAAATCGGAGATTGGAGCAGGTACACGTGGTGCCAGTATGGGCATTGACGCTATAAAAATAGCTGCACTCGACTTTGGTAGTCACTTCTTTAAAAAGAACAAATCGGTAAAAGTGCCGGTAGAGAATTTGTTGTTGTTGGAACCTATACACAATGAATTTGCAAAACGGATAAAGGGAATTTACAATGTAAATGAACGTTTGGCAAACGAGGTTAAGAAGGCTGTTGAAGCCCCAAATACGTTCCCGATTGTATTAGAAGGTGACCATAGTAACGCATACGGAACCATTGCCGGAATAAAAATGGCGCACCCTGATAAGCGTTTGGGTATAATATGGATAGACGCACATGCTGACCTGCATTCGCCATATACCACGCCATCGGGCAACATGCATGGTATGCCACTTTGTGCAGCTATCGACGATGATAATTTAGAGAACAGGGTTAATAATCCTGATGACGAAACTGTTGAGCTTTGGGAAAAACTAAAGAACTTGGGTGGTGTAAAGCCGAAAGTAAATCCAAGCGATATTGTATTTGTAGGGCTTCGGGATTTTGAATCTCAGGAAAACTACCTGATAAAGAAACATGGAATGAAAGTAATAACGGTTGCTGAGTTCCGTCAAAAGGGTTTTGAGCGTACCGGCTTTGAATTGCTAAACCATTTAGATAAGTGCGACATCATTCACATTTCTTTCGATGTTGATAGTATGGATCCGCTAATATCTCGCGGCACCGGTACACCTGCCAAGAATGGCTTAACGGAAAGAGAAGCAGGTAATTTTATTTCTCGCCTGTTATATAGTAAGAAGATATGTTCATTGGAAATAGCAGAGATCAATCCAACCTTAGATAGGGAAAACGTAATGGCGGAAAATGCTTTTGAAATTCTACAGAAAGCCGCTAATCAAATTACACGTACAATATAAGTAATGAAAAGTGTATTTGTTTGCCTTGTTTCATTTTCGCTTTTCCTAATTGGATGTACAGTTTGTATGACTGAACACATGAGTGATAAAGTTAGGATAGAAAACAGGTCCGGTAAAAACATTGTCTGTGTGCTAGGTTATAACTATCCTGACCTTACTTTAGAGTTTACCAATAAACAGGATTTACAAACAAAAGAAAGCTTGCTTAATGTAGATGGATCTCAAACAAAAGAGATAGATACTTTGGGTTTGTGTAAAAAGGAAGTGTGGGACAATACGATTAAACACAGTATGCTTATGCTTTTTGTTTTTGATAAGAATAAGCTTAAAAAGACAAATAAACTAGATGACGCCTTAGTAAGGCGTTATTATTTCTCGTATGCACAATTGATGAAAACCAAAGGAATTATAACAATCGATTCTACAAGGACCAATAATTTATGAAGAGTATTGAAAGCCTGATTGCAGAAGGCACTAAGCAAGCTATTGCATCATTATATAGTGCCGATACAAGTAAAGTAAGCGTAACACTTCAGCCTACACGTAAAGAATTTGAAGGCGATTTTACTATAGTCGTATTTCCGTTTACACCGCTATCTAAAAAGAACCCTGAGCAGACCGCAAATGACCTTGGCGAATATTTAAAGCGTGAGGTTGCTGAAGTAGAAAACTTTAATGTTATTAAGGGTTTTTTAAACCTGGTTATTGATAAAACCTATTGGCTTAACTTTTTAAAGACAAATTATAATAACACTCAATATGGTATTTTGAAACCTGTCGAAGGTGCTAATACCATAATGCTTGAATATTCGAGCCCCAACACCAACAAGCCTTTGCACTTAGGTCATATCCGTAATAACTTAATTGGGCTTTCCATATCGAGGATAATGGAAGCGGCAGGCAACAAGGTTATAAAGGTGAACCTGGTTAACGACCGCGGTATACATATTTGTAAAAGTATGCTGGCATGGAAAAAATGGGGTGGAGGGGAAACGCCTGAAAATTCGGGTATGAAAGGTGACCATTTAATTGGCAAGTATTATGTGTTATTTGATAAGCACTATAAGTCGGAACTGAAAGAGCTTATGGCCGGTGGCTTGAGTGAAGAAGAAGCTGAAAAAAAATCTGTTTTGATGGGCGAAGCACGTGAAATGCTTCGCCAGTGGGAAGCAGGCGATAAAGAAACTATTGACTTGTGGAAAACTATGAACAGTTGGGTTTATGCCGGGTTCGATGTTACATACAAAAGGCTTGGCGTTAGTTTTGATAAAATATATTATGAATCGCAGACCTACTTGTTGGGTAAAGAGATTGTTGCCGAAGGCTTGCAAAAAGGAGTATTCTTTAAAAAGCCTGATGGATCGGTTTGGATTGACCTGACTGCTGATGGACTAGATGAAAAAGTGTTGTTGCGTTCCGATGGTACTTCAGTTTACATGACCCAGGATCTGGGCACAGCTGTATCTCGTTCGGCAGAATTTAAGTTCGATGGACTTGTATATATAGTAGGTAACGAACAAGAGTATCATTTTAAAGTGTTGTTCCTGATATTAAAGAAGCTTGGTTATAAATGGGCGGATGGTTGTTTCCACCTTTCATACGGAATGGTTGAATTGCCTGAAGGTAAAATGAAATCGCGCGAAGGAACAGTGGTTGATGCTGACGACCTGATGGATGAAATGATAAAGACCGCGGAGGAAACTACCAAGGCATTAGGCAAGTTTGCTGATTTTGAATCGGAGGAAGCCAATAAACTATACAATACTATTGGCCTTGGTGCATTAAAGTATTTTATACTAAAGGTTGATCCGAAAAAGAAAATGCTTTTCAACCCTAAAGAGTCTATTGACTTTGAAGGTAACACCGGGCCATTCATACAATACACTTATGCACGTATTTTTTCATTGCAGCGTAAAGCAAAAGAGTTGAACTACTTAGCAGCTATAAATGTTACTGACTTGGCGAAAAAAGAAAAGGCTTTATTGATTAAAGTGTGCGAATTAAATAAAACGGTTGCCGAGGCTTCAGCTACTTATAGCCCTGCATTGGTTGCTAATTATGTTTACGAATTGGTTAAGGAATACAACCAGTATTACCACGAATACCCGGTTATAAAAGAAGAAAATGCTGATCTGCGCAGTTTACGTATTGCTATATCTCAATTAGTTGGTACCGCCATACACAACGGTATGTGGCTGCTTGGTATCGATGTGCCGGAAAGGATGTAGTTAATCCAACTTCTCTCTCAAATACAGTTTTTCAACTGCTTGGGCAACTCTTTCGGCACGGGTTTCTTCTTTCTTGGCCGAAATGATCCACTGTACGTATTGCTTTTGATAGGTATGTGCCAGGTTGGTGTAAAACTCCAAGGCTGCTTTGTTCTTAATTAAAAGCTTTTCAAAATCTTCGGGCATTTCTACCTTGCGGGCACGTACATCTGCTTCAACGGTCATTTGTATAGTATCACCAACTTTTATACCGGTCTGGTTGCGTATGCTTTCGCCCAGTACTATATAATGCATTCCATTGCCATGTGGCATAAGCGAGTTGTAAAGTGTTTTTCCGTTTATGGTAGCCTTAACTTTTACCTGGCCTTTTGTGCCAAACTCCTGCTCAACATTAATGGGTACGTTAGCAAAGTGCCAGGTACCAATACCTTCTGGCCTGCTTACCTTTGCTTTAAATGTATATCGCTTCATTAGGTTTTTAATTAAGTAACGTTGCCACAGATTCTCAGATTAATTAATTTCTGAGAAGTTTAAAACCATTCAATTCACACTGACATTTCCTTAATCTGTGAATCTGTGGCAATTTGTATTTGTTGCAATTATCAAATCTTCAAATTGCCACATCATCAAATTATATAGTTAACTTCTTGTGGCGCATTGGCTTGTTGGCATCGTCACCTAAGCGTTTGCGTTTATTTTCTTCGTATTCGGTATATCCGCCTTCAAAATAATAAACCTGTTGGTCTTCAAATGCAAGTATGTGGGTACATATTCTATCGAGGAACCAACGGTCGTGAGATATTACTACCACGCAACCTGCGAAATCTTCCAATGCATCTTCTAATGCACGTAATGTATTCACGTCAATATCGTTCGTAGGTTCGTCAAGCAACAATACGTTGGCTTCGGTCTTTAGTGTTAGTGCTAATTGTAAGCGGTTACGTTCACCACCAGATAGTACTCCACACTTCTTACCTTGGTCGTTACCGGTAAAGTTGAACCTGCCTATATAAGCACGTGCATTTAGTGTTTGTCCGCCCAGTATAATATTGTCGTTGCCGTCAGATAAAATGTCGTAAACCGTTTTATTAGGGTCAAGTGCAGCATGTTCCTGGTCAATGTAACCGATCTTAACTGTTTGTCCAACCTTAAATTCACCCGAAGTAGGTTTTTCCTGATTCATGATCATTCGGAAGAGTGTGGTTTTACCGGCACCGTTAGGGCCAATAATACCAACAATACCTGCCGGTGGCAGTTTAAAGTTCAGGTGCTCATATAAGGTTCTGTCTCCATAAGCCTTCGATACATCAATAGCTTCAATAACTTCATTACCCAAACGCGGACCGTTAGGAATGAATATTTCAAGTTTATCCTCTTTGGTTTTCACGTCTTCGCCCATCATCTTATCGTAGTTGGCCAAACGGGCTTTACCTTTAGCATGGCGGCCCTTGGTGCCCATACGAATCCATTCCAGCTCCTTATTGAGCATCTTCTGGCGCTTCGATTCTGATTTTTCTTCCTGTGCTAAACGCTTGCTCTTTTGCTCGAGCCATGATGAGTAGTTGCCTTTATAAGGAATACCTTCACCACGGTCAAGTTCTAATATCCAACCGGCTGCATTGTCAAGGAAATAACGATCGTGAGTTACCGCAATAACAGTTCCTTCGTATTCTTGCAAATGCTGCTCTAACCAATCAACCGATTCTGCATCTAAGTGGTTGGTAGGCTCATCTAATAACAATATTTCAGGCTTTTGTAATAGCAAACGGCAAAGTGCAACCCTTCTTTTTTCACCACCCGATAAGTTCTTTATAGGTGCATCGGCAGGCGGGCAGCGTAGGGCATCCATTGCTATTTGCAATTTGCTATCCAGGTTCCATGCGTCATGCTGTTCAATAAGGTCGTTCAGCTTCGATTGGCGTTCAATAAGCTTGGTCATCTCATCATCGCTCATGGGCTCCGAGAACTTATTGTTCACTTCTTCGTATTCTTTTAAAATAGCAGTAACTTCCGCAGCGCCTTCACGAACTATTTCTATAACCGTCTTGGTAGGGTCGAGTAGGGGTTCCTGTTCAAGGTAGCCAATTTTATAACCAGGTGAAAAATGTATTTTACCATTATATGATTGCTCAATGCCTGCTATTATTTTAAGCAGGGTAGATTTACCCGAGCCATTCAAACCTATAACCCCAATTTTGGCACCGTAGTAAAACGATAAGTAAATATTCTTTAATATTTGTTTACCTGTGGGCAAAATCTTGCTCACATCTACCATCGAAAATATGATCTGTCTGTTCTCTGTCATTATTCTTTTATTAAGGGCGCAAATATCGTAAAAACATAGTATTAATACCGTAAGTTTATAAAAGGAGTGTTTGTTAACATCGGTTTTAGCTAATATTTAAGGATTTGCATATATTTGTTTATTAGGTTTAATAGATAAAGCTCAAAAACACTAAGACTAATTGAACTCTTTTTTTGCAGAATTACCAAGACTGGCTCCTCTTAATTACAAGAATATCGTTAAAGGCGTCGGTGTTTTTCTGTTTCTCTTTTTTGTTTTATCAAGTAATGGGCAAAATAAATTAAAATCAAAAACCCATCAAGTTAATGGTTATGAGGATCTTTTAGCCGGTTGGAATAATGCGGAGATAAATTTCAGAAATAAGCTTGGCCTTAGTAAGAGTGAATATAGTTCATTTAAGAATTTTTACAGCACCAGGCTCGATTCGATGCGGCTTGAATATGCCAGAAAAATATGGGCGGGGAAAATAACAGAAGAAAATGTTAGAGGGTATTTAGCTTTCATTCAATCTCAGGAAATATTCCTGTATAAGCAATTTAAGCAGATTAAAAAAGAGTTTCCTTCATCCGTATCAGAATATGAAGGCCCTGATCAGTCTAAGCCATTTACTACTTGCAATTCGGGTTGCACCAATATAGATTTTTCAAATGGAACATTATCTGGCTGGAACGCTTTTTATGCTGTCAATAATTCCACCACTACCAATCTTAATATAACAGGTGTAACCGGTGGCCCCTGCGGGGCCGTAACTGTAGCCGCCAATGACCCCAATTCCAATCTTTCCGGTGCTGCCACCGATTACCAGATCAGTATAGCTAAACCGGGTGGAGACCCTCTCGTTCCTGCCATTCCAATGGTTTATCCTGGCGGTACAAGCGGTTATTCAGTAAGGTTGGGCGATAGTACAAATCCTAATCAGGGTGTAGCTATAATTAATCAAACCTTTTTAGTGAGTAATGCCAATGCTAACCTCACCTATGAGTATGCTGTTTTTCTTGAAAACCCTGCACCCGGCAGTGCACATAGTTTTACCGAACAGCCTTTTTTTAATCAGGTATTGTTGAATCAAAATGGAGATACCATTTCGCATTGTCTTAATTACGACGTTGTTTCAAGTAATGCCAGCCAGTTTGGTTTTGATTCTGTTCGGTTTTACAATAATCCCAACAGTCAATTTGATTATGTTAAATATCATAACTGGGTTCAGGTTTTTGCTGACCTGCAGCATTATATAGGGCAATGTGTAACGCTGCAATTCGAATCGGCAGACTGTGCTCCCGGAGGCCATTTTGGATATGCTTATGTAAGTGCTTCGTGTAATCCCCTTAGTGTTATTAATTCTGTGCCCAATATATGTGGTGATGTAACACTTAATGCTCCTGCAGGCGCGAAAAGCTATGCCTGGACGGGCCCTGCAGGTGGTATAGTGGGCCCTGCTAATGCCCAAAGTGTTACAGTAAGTATTAGCGGGACGTATAGTGTGGTTATAGCCCCAGTTACGGGCCAGGCATGTGCAGATACACTTGCACTTAACGTTGTAATAAGTACTGCACCACCCATACGCGATTCGCTTCTTTCGCTTACCAATGCAACATGTTTTGGTTATAATAACGGATCAATACTTGTTGGAGCTAAGGGTGTTTATCCGCCGCTTAGATATGTATGGAGCAATGGGGAAAAACAATTGAATGATACAGCGCTTGTTGCGGGTATATATACCCTTACCATTACCGATACCAGTAAGTGCGTAGCTACCTTTATTGATACTGTTAAACAACCGGCTTTACTTGTTGGACAGATTGCTTCAGTGCTGCCCTTATGCCCTGGACAAACAGCTACATTAACCGCCAGCGCTACCGGAGGTACAAAGCCTTACACATATATATGGGATAGTACATCAATAGGGCAGTCTTATAAAGTGGCCCCTACGGTTACTACTGTTTACACACTTAATGTAACCGATTCTAATAAATGTAAAGATGCACCTTTAACCATATCAGTTAGTGTTAACCCCAAGCCTACAGTTAAATTTACGGCCGATTCGGTTGTGGGATGTTATCCTATGTGTGTAACATTTACCGACAGGTCGAAAGCATTGCCTGATTCAATAAATAAATGGACTTGGAATTTTGGTGATGGAGATTCTTCAAATGCGCGTAATCCAGACCACTGTTTTACCAAAACAGGAAATTTTACTATAAGTTTAAAAGTTACTTCTGACAGTGGTTGCGTAGCTGATACAACTCTGGTGAAAATGATAACTACTTATAACCACCCTAATCCTGCCTTTATAGAATCGCCTCAAACTACCGATATACTTGAGCCTAATGTGTTGTATACCGATAAAAGTACGGATGGATATGGCATAGTACGGTGGTTGTGGGAGTTTAATAACGAAGGACTTTCGTATGATACCCTGCAAAATCCACCAATTATAACTTATAAAGATACCGGGGTACAATGTACCAAGCTTATTGTAATGAATATACATGGATGTATAGACTCAACTACTGAATGTGTAGATATTCAACCGGTATATGCGATATATGTGCCTAATGCTTTTAGTCCGAACAACGATGGGAAAAATGATGTGTTTTTACCTCAGGGCATTGGTATTTGTGGTTTTGATATGTATATCTACGATCGTTGGGGTTCGCCTGTTTTTCACACTACCGATCTTTACCAGGGTTGGAATGGTATTGTAGCTCATGGCAAAGGTATTGCCCAGGAAGATACTTACATTTATCTGATAAATACCATTGACTGTGTACATCACGATGGACACAGGTATGTAGGTAACGTAACGTTAATTAAGTAAACTATTTCAATCGGCTTGCGCACTTTTATGCTAATGAAGAATATGATAGGTAGGAAACATTTGAGTATAGTTGGTTTTCTGTTGTCGGCATTTTGTGTTTATGCTCAGGAAAACCCGGCTGTGGAAAAAAGCAAAAAACTCCAACAACTCAATATAGCCTTAGATGGAACTTATCAAATACAAGTTTTAAACTCCAGAGAATTACCCATGTTTCCTCTTTCTCTTCTTCCTAAAATAGACTCCTTACGATCGGAAAATGATACTATATATATTCCGGTTAAGCCAAGGGAGCGTATAATGGTATTACCCAAAAAAGTAATTGATAGCCCGGGATTCAAAAAGCCCGAACATGTAGTACACATGACTACCGAATGATGAAGAAGTATATATACATCATATTGACCTTGATGGCTGTTTATATGTCTCAAAAAGATACGTATGGACAATCTACAAATTGTGTAACGGCCACTTCAATAACATTAGTAGATAGTACAGTATGTGTTAATGGCACAACTTCGGGTGCTGTGCCATACGATACTTTGTTTTGTAATACTGCTCCGGCAGATTTTGTTTGGTATACATATGTAACAACAGGTTCGGCCAATTTGTTTACAATCACGCCCGGTACTCTTACAAATGCCGAAATAGTCATTTATTTAGGAGGGTGTCCATCTGATGCAGGTGGTGTTCAACAACTTTGTAAAACGGCTGCCGGCGCAGCTGTCCTTACCGCTACCTGGGGCATTCCTGTGGGTACACAAGTATGGATAGGTATTGCTTCCAATGGAGGTGCTGATGGAACATTTCAGTTATGTGTGAAGTCTACAATTCCACCTGCAATTGGCGGACAAGATTGTTCTACTGCTATACCGCTTTGTAATAAAAATTTATATACTCAAGCTAGTATGGCTCAATATGGCCCGTCTCCGGGGCCAACCCCCAGCTGTTTTGGTAACCCATCGCAACAAGACATGTTTATTCAGTTTACCATAACCAAAAGTGGTACTTTAGCTTGGACAGCGACACCTAATGTAATTACTGATGAGTTTGACTGGTGTTTGTGGGATATAACTGCTGGCTGCCCCGGAACAGTGGCTTGTTGTAACTATGATTACGCAAACGGATCCTCTCTTGGTTTTGGTATGCAAAACAGTGCTGGTAATGTTCCTTGTGGTTATAATGGTGCACCTTTAATTCCTAAGCCTCAGCAGGAATTTTCGCCAACTATGGCTGTTACTGCAGGTTCAACCTATGTTATACAGTTTTCTAATTATAACAGTACTAATAATGGTTTTACTTTCTCATGGACAAATTCCACCTGTTTAATTAACGATTCCACATATTTTACCATAAATCCTAATACAGTAACCTGTGCAAATAGCGTAACTGTTAATATTACTGATCTTAGCCTTGGAGTTCCTACATATAGTTTTGGTGATGGTAGTACAACATACACAGGTAATAACCCGCCTCCGCACGTTTATACTACACCCGGCACATATGCAATAACGGCTACAATTGGTGGTGCATGTCCATCAACCTATACGCAGTATGTAAAGCTATACGGACCACTAATAGCTAAACTAGATTCTGTAAATATTTCGTGTGCTGCAACTTGCAATGGCAAGGCTGGTGTTAGTATGGTATCTGGCGGAGATGGTATTTATACCTATGCCTGGAACACGGGTAGCACAGCTAATGGCATATCTAATTTATGTGCCGGAACTTATACCTGTACCATATCCAATGCTGCCTGCGCATCTTCCGTAACAAAAACCGTAACTGTAGTTCCGGGTAACGGATTGTCTTTTACCAAGGATTCCACAGCATCGGCTTGTACAGCTAATAATGGTTCTGCAAGTATAACTATGACATCAGGAACAGCACCTTTTACTTACAAATGGAGTAATGGGGCTACAACCTCAAATATAACTGGAGTGGGTTCAGGATCATATTGTGTCAATATTGTTGATTCAAAAGGGTGTAAGGATAGTACCTGCATCACTGTTCCAAGTACGGGGAACATCACAACGAACATTACCAATGTTGTTAATGAGCCATGTTTTGGCGATAGTTTGGGTGCTGCAACCGCAAATGTAGTTGGTGGTATAAGCCCCTATAGTTATGCATGGACCAATGGCGAAACTGCATCAAATGCCACGGGGCTTAAGAATGGAAGCTATACCGTAACGGTTACCGATGCCAATGGATGTAAAAACTCCAGTACTGCAAAAATTACCCAACCAACTGCTGTGCAAATAAAAGCTACTGCCATAAATACTACGTGCAATGGTAAATGTGATGGGCAACTAATTGCTATCCCTTCGGGTGGTACTGCTACATATACTTATTTATGGAGCAACACAAATACTGCCGCCAGCCAGTTAACTGTATGCGCGGGCACATACTCATTAGTAGTTACTGATGCTAATGGGTGTAAAGCGGATTCTACAGGTTTGGTTGTAGGTCAGCCGACGGCTGTACAAGGGGCTACCACCACCACAGCTGCTAATTGCGGTTTGCCTGATGGCGGGGCTTGTGTTACAGCTAATGGCGGTACAGGCACTTACACATATTCATGGAACACCGTTCCTGCTCAAACCACTACATGCGCAACAAATATGAGTGCCGCTACGTATTCTGTAATAATACAGGATGCCAATAAATGCCCGGATACTGTTATAGCTGTTGTGCCGAATTTAGCCGGTGATACTGCGGTAATTATATCATCTGCTAATGTAAGCTGTAACAATGGTAGTAATGGGAGTGCGCTGGGTGGAGGTAAAGGAGGAACCGCCCCATATACCTATTCATGGAGCACTACTCCCGTACAAACAAATGCAAATGCAACAGGATTGAAAGCCGGAACCTATACCTTATCAGTAAGGGATCAAACAGGTTGCGTAAACACCACAACAGTATCTATAACACAGCCTGCAATAGTAGTGGCAACACCCGGCCCTGCACAAACTATTTGTATTGGCGATTCAGCAACCATAACTGTAGCGGCTGCAGGTGGTACATCGCCCTACACCTATAGCTGGGTACCCGGTGGGGGTACAAGTAGTGCTATAGTTGTAAAGCCTACCAATACAACCATATACAAAGTTATTGTTACAGACAGTAATAAATGTGTAAGTTCTCCTGTGGGTGTGTTAGTAACAGTTAACCCGAAATTAACCTTAACTGTATCTTCAGATCAATCGATGTGTCCCGGTGGAAGTGTAAGCTTTACAGCAACAGCCGGTGGGGGAGATGGAATCTATACCTATTCATGGGCGCCCGGTGGATATACAAGTTCAGCCATAACTGTATCGCCTTCTGCCACAACAGTATATACCGTAACAGTAAGTGATGCATGTGGTACAGCACCTGTAAAGGATAGTGTTACTTCAACAGTAAACCCACAACCAGTAGTTCATTTTACGGCCGATACTACCCATGGTTGTTCTGATCTCTGCGTACAATTTACGAATACAAGTACCAATGGCAGTAGCTGGCTGTGGGACTACGGTGATGGCAATATATCTACATCACAAAATCCCACATTGTATTGCTATGGCACAGCAGGAATATACACAGTAAGCTTGTTTACAACTTCAGCAGCAGGGTGTAAGGATAGTCTTATCATTCCTAATATGATAACCGTTTACAGTCATCCCAATGCGGCGTTTACGGCATCTCCTCAGCCTGCAATTATATTAGATCCTACGGTTTATTTTAAAGACCAAAGCACTGATGCGTACGGACCTATAGCCAGTTGGTTATGGGACTTTGGTGATCCGTTGAACGGAAGCAGTACCAATCGAAACACAAATTATACTTACCCCGATACAGGCAAATATTGCGTTACGCTTACAGTAGCCAATAAATATGGCTGCCTGGGCTCAACCCAGCAATGTATAATTATTGAACCTGTATACACCTTTTATATACCTAATGCGTTTACACCAAACCACGATGGAGAGAACGATGTATTTATGCCTTATGGTACCTATATTTGTGGGTATGAAATGTACATTTTCGATCGTTGGGGCCAGCAGTTATACCACACATTTAATATTAATGCCGGCTGGGATGGAGTTGTGGAAGGAAAAACTAAGAAGGCTGAAGAAGATACTTATATATATCTAATAAAAGTTACTGATTGTATTCAATATAATGAGCATCAATATATAGGCAAGGTTAGCTTAGTTAAGTAATTTGCCCGTAGTTTCTCCATCTAAATAAGTTTAGTTGCTTTTTTTACTTCTTTTTTTTAATAAAATGACGTATATTTGGTTTTGGATCATTTATCGTTACTTTGAATAAAGAATTATCCTTATCTAGCTTACTCCATTTGGTGTTTCTGCGGATTACGGACGAAAAACGGTTTAGTCCTGTATTATCTCTTGCCTTTGCCCTACCCAAAACAGCAAAAAAAATTAAAATAATAGCCAGGAAGGCTTTTTTAGTTGGTTTGCTTTTGACGTTTTTTGTTCAAAGTAAAGGCCAGGTCTTAACTACTGAAGATTCTCTAAAGGGGTTCAGTATGCAGGAAATGAACCATCACCTCGAAAATTTTAAAGGTACTGAACAGGAAAGGAATGCGCGTATAGCTATATCTAAAAGAGCATTCATAGATAGAAAGTATAAGCTTGGTGCATATGATATACCCGCTTTGGTAAGAAGAATTAATGCCAAATCGGATAAATATCATAATGTTCTGGCTACAAATTGTAACAATATTGGGTTCGATGATGGCGATACCACCGGTTGGGCCATAAGTGGTGCAGGTCCTACTGATGGTGTTAACTTCGGTACAGGAGCCCCAACAGCCGGAAGTTATGCTATAACTTCAGGTGCCGGGCTCGACCCATTCGGTAATTTTCCGGTCGTGTTTTCCGGATTACATTCCCTGCAATTAAGCAATAATAATACAAGTACAAGTACTTTCCTTTCCACGGCTAGCCGTGTTATTGCTGTAGCATCTACAGGTAACACTTTTTTTACTTTAGATTTTGCTATCGATATTCTTGATTATCCGCATACACAAACAGATTGCGCCAGGTTTACTGTGGCTTTTTATAATTCTTCAGGGGTTGAATTACCTTGTCCACAATACGAATGTTATTATTATACCGATGCTTTCGGTAATAATGGAACAGCGGTGGGGGTTAGTAGCTTTCAGCAAACGGCAGGAAGTCCGGGGTATAACATAGGTAATCAATATTACCCAGTAACTTATTCCCCATGGCAATCAGTTGCTATGGATCTTACACCTTATGCAGGCACTAATGTAACTTGTGTTGTAAGCTGTTCCTGGTGTTTATACAATTATGATTGGGCATATTGCTATATTGATGCCGACTGTCCTTTTTCTAACACATCCAGTATCCCTTCTTGTGGCGCTTTGCCGTTTCAATTAAAAGGACCTTCCGGTTTTACAACTTATTCCTGGACAGCGCCTGCCGGTAATAATCCTGCCACCTCAACTACTGACTCCATTAATGCAGGGGTTGCCGGAACCTATTCATTAACCTGCACGCTTAATAGCTGTTCATCGCATTCGTCCTACAACTATACCTATGTTGTAGAAACAAGCCCGTTAGCCAGTTTCACCGATGTTGCGGGTTCTGCTTGTTCCGGCAATTATACTTTTACTAGCACATCTACCCCAAATGGTGGTACAGCTATTACCGGCTACACATGGGAATGGGGAGATGGAACCCCCAATAGTACCACGGCTAATGCAACACATACCTTTGCGAATGGAAGCAAGGATACTGTTACCTTAGTTGTTACTAATGGCACCTGCACTGATAGTGTGAAGAAAATAATTACTATTTCGGCACCAATAGTGCCTGTGGTAGCTGCAACACCTGCCTTGTGTAACGATAGTAATGGCAGTATAACAACTGCAGGAACAAGTGGAGGTGCGCCTCCTTATTCGTATGTATGGAGTAACACGGCTACCACCTCAAGCATAAGTGCTAAAGCCGGAACATATAGTGTAACCATTACGGATGCCAATAACTGTAAAGCAACTGCCACGGCAGTGATTACCCAGCCAGCCCAATTAAGAGATTCTATTACAAAAACAATAAATGAGCTTTGTTTTGGTGGTAATATTGGAAGTATTACTGTCGGTGTAAAAGGTGGTACTCCCGGCTATACTTACAGTTGGACGCCTACCGGACAGACGACAAGCGCCGCTACTAACTTAACTGCTGGCGGATATACTGTAACTATTACCGATGCTAATGGATGTACAAATTCGGCTAATGCAACCATAACACAACCCACACCTGTTGCCGTCACAGCTAATTCATTTTCGGTAACTTGCAATGGTGCGTGCAATGGCCAGTTGGTAAGTATTGCATCAGGTGGTACCGGGCCATATGCGTACTCATGGAGCAATGGAGCTACATCGGCAGGTACAACCAAAGTTTGCCCGGGTACTTACTCCTTACAAGTAACAGATGCTAATGGTTGCATAAAAGATACAACCGGGCTTATTATAACCCAACCAACTGCAATAACAGGAAGTACAACAACCACAACTGCACACTGCAGTCAGGCGGACGGCGGTGCTTGTATAACAGCAGCTAACGGAACACCCGGTTATACCTATTTATGGAGCAACAGTACAACCGCTACGTGTATAACCAATGTGGCACCGGGTAATTACAATGTAATAATTACCGATGCCAATAAATGTAATGATACAGTAAAAGTTACCGTGCCGAATTTGCCCGGTGATACTGCAGTTATTACTTCAACTACCAATGTTACCTGTAATGGTGGTAATGATGGTAGTGCTACCGCTGGTGGAAAAGGCAATAACCCTCCATTTACATATTTCTGGGCGCCGGGTGGGCAAACCAATCAAACTGCAACAGGACTTGTTGCTGGCAATTATACGGTAACAGTAACCGATGCGGTTGGATGTACCAGCACAGCAGTGGCAACAATAACGCAACCAGCTGTAGTTATAGCAACGCCTGTAACTCCGCCTGTGATATGCATTGGGCAATCTGCTACCCTTACGGTTTCGGCTACAGGGGGCACACCAGGCTATACTTATACATGGTCTACCGGAACAACGGGACCCTCGATTATGGTTACCCCGGTCATAACAACATCCTACACCGTAAATACAGTCGATGCTAATAATTGCCCTGCCTTGGCAGATACAATTATTGTAATCGTACATCCTCCTTTAAGTATAACTGTTTCTCCGAATAAAGCTATATGCCCGGGTGCCAGCACTAACTTAACTGCCACTGCAAAAGGTGGTGATGGAACATATACCTATACCTGGATACCTATTGTTGGATTAACCCCTACAACCGGGCCTTCTGTTACTGCCAGCCCGGCAACAACTACCGAGTATACTGTAATTGCAAATGATGCTTGCGGAACTCCATCCGTTAAAGATAGTGTGCTCGTTACTGTTAATCCTTTACCATCTGTTAAATTTACTGCTGACACATTGAATGGTTGTACACCTTTATGTATAAAATTTACTGATTTGACTACAATAACCGGTGGTGGGGCATTTACTTATGCCTGGTCATTTGGCGACGGTGGAGTTTCATCAAAAATTGATACAACCTATTGTTATACAAACGCAGGTGTATATACTGTTGGCTTAGTCGTAGCTTCAGATAGTAATTGTGTAGATAGTTTGGTAATACCGAATATGATAACCGCATATAGCCATCCGGTAGCTGCATTTACTTATAATCCAACAGATCCTAACATTCTTGATCCTACGGTAAACTTTGTTGATGAAAGTAGCGATGCATATGGAATTAAAAATTGGTTTTGGCAATTTGGTGATCCATTAGATGGTACAAGTGTTAAGCCAAGCCCTTCATATACCTATGCCGATACAGGAACCTATTGTACAAGTCTGAAAGTAACAAATATTCACCAATGTACCGACTCAGTAGAACACTGTATAATAGTAGCGCCGTATTTTACATTTTACATACCAAACGCGTTTACTCCTACTGCGTTAGGGTTAAATGCAGTATTTGCACCTAAGGGAACTTATATATGCAGTTTCGAAATGTATATTTTCGATCGTTGGGGCCAACAGTTATTTACTACTAAGGATATTAATAAGGGATGGGATGGAGTGGTGGCTGGCGGAAATACCATGGCACAAGAAGATACTTATGTGTATCTAATTGAAGTAGTAGATTGTGTGGAGCATAAAAAGCACCAATACCTTGGCAAGGTTACTTTGATTAAGTAAACCAAGTCTCTTTTATCGAAAATTATATGTTGTTGTTGTGTTTATATCTTGTGAACTACAATATAGTAGTGCTTGTAAAACAGCCTTATTTATAGTAGCTTTGTTTGTTATTGTTGGGCCATAAAACCATGTGTTGGGAATGATTAAAAGAGTATTCTCTTATTTAATATTATTTGCTTGTTTTATTACTGGTATTCGGGCGCAGCGTACTATTCCTCCAACAATATCTTCTAACCATATTAAAGAACCGGACTGGGTTTCCGCGAAACATACACAAGTAGAACCGGAAGAGAAATTTCATACTAAATGGTCGAGCGAGCCATTTAATAGGCAATATTTTGTTGAAAACAAGGGCCAGTTCGATACCGATGTGGTTTCCGATAAAAAGATATTGTTTCAGGCTATACTGGGCGATGTTAAAGCATACTTTACAACCGGTGGTGTTATATACAGGTATGATATACTACCTGAATTAGAAAAGGGTAAAGACCCTGATGAAGATGCAGTAAGTACAAAGCCTGTTTATCGTTATGCATCTTATACATGGAGTGGGGCTAATGTAAATGTGGAAGTAGATGGAGGAGAAAAGCAAGCGTTTACCTACGGATACCAAACCGGCCCGTCCAGTTCAATAAAGGTTAACGCATTTAAAAAAATCGTTTACCACAATATTTATCCCGGTATCGATATTGAGTATTCGTTCCCTGAGAAGAAGAAAGGAATTAAGTATGCAGTCATTGTTCACCCCGGGGCTGATCTTTCAAAGGTAAAATCGGTTTATAACGGATTAAATAAAATACATCTCAATTCAAATGGTGATGCTGTTGTAAAGACTGATATAGGTGATATTACCGACCACGAACCAATAACCTATTATAAAAGCACCGGGCAGAGGCTTAGCAGTAGTTACAAAATTGTAAATGGAAATGAAGAAACGTTCAAGGTTGAGATAGCTCCGAATGTGGCCGATGATATAATAATTGATCCGTGGAGCACAAGTCCTGGGTTTGCTGCTGCTTATAATATGGCCTATGATGTTGATTATGATAATGCAGGCAATGTATATGCATATGGTAGTTACAATCCATTTCAGCTTACAAAGTTTAATAGTGCCGGGGTAATACAATGGACATTCCCAGCCACTGCTATTAGTGCCGGTGGTGCTTACGGAGATTTTGCTGTAGACAAAGCAACAGGAACCTGCTATATTGGGCAGGGTGGAGCAGGTGGTGCGGCGGTTAAAATTATTAAGCTTTATACTAACAATACCGTTGCGGCAACTTTTGCAGGTACTGCCATGCTTCAGGAAATATGGAGAATGATATACAGCCCATGTACAGGTGAAATTGTGATGGGTTGTGGTGGCCCGGGTGTGCCCAATAACACAGCTAATACACAGGCATGTATGATGGATACAACCTTAACTACTTTTACTCCGGTTAATTCATTGGGTGCGGTGGATGGCTACCACGATGTATGCATAATGGCGCTTGACCCCACAGGAGCTAACGCATATATGGCATTTGCGTTGCCAACTGCCAATACAAATTTCAGTAATAAGCTTATTTCAATTCCTGTTCCGGCCCTTTCTCCTGCAGCCTATAAAGTTACTGATGCTTTTGGTTTTGCTGAAGGAGGATCGGTGGGTTATTTAGCCGCCGGAGTTACCAATGGGATGAACGGTATGGCAGCAAGTGCTAACTGGTTGTATTTGTATGATGGCGATACGTTAAAAAAAGTAAATAAAGGTACGGGAGCAATTGTGGCGAATAAAGCGGTTGCTAATCAGCCATTCAGTTGGGGTGGTGTTGATGTGGATCAATGTGACAATGTATATGTTGGAGAAAATTCAAAGGTGCAGATATATGATGTGAATTTAACCTTAGTAACTACGCTGCCCGCATACTCAGGCACTGTGTTCGATGTGGTTTTAAGTACGAACCAGCAAACATTATATGTGTGTGGTGATGGTTTTGTGGCTAGCACAGACGTATCAAAAGCAACAACTTCAGTTAAAATAACTAACTCAATTACTCCGGCATCTTGCGGGGCTTGTAATGGAAGTGCAACACCAACATTACTCATTTGTGGTAACGCACCAACAGCTCCAACTTATTCATGGAATACAACACCTGTTCAAACTACACAAACTGCAACCGGCTTATGTAAAGGTTCATATACGGTTACCATCACTACAGGAACATGCCCTCCACAAATTTATACCGATACCTTAACCGTAACTCAAACTACGCCTGGAAGTCTTAGTCTAATTAAAAATCAAACTAATATTAAATGTAACGGAGGCGCTAACGGGGTTGCATCTGTTACTGCATCGGGTGGTACGGGTGCCGGTACATATACATACCTTTGGGCTCCATCAGGTGGAACCAGTTCTGCAAGTACCCCGCTTGGCCCGGGAACATATACGGTTACTGCTACCGATGCTGCTTGCAATAGTGATACTGCTATATTTACGATCACTCAGCCGCCTCTTTTAAGAGATTCAATTACAACAGTTGTTCCTGTAAAATGTTTTGGAGATAAAACAGGGGCTCTTACGGTTGGGGTAAAAGGTGGTGCAGGTGCGTATTCCTATTCGTGGAACAGTACTCCCATACAAACTAACGCTACCGCAAGTAATTTGTCTGCGGGTTCATATACCGTTACAGTTACCGACGCTAATGGATGCCCTGCTACTGCAAATAGCACGATTGTTCAACCAACACCAATAAGAGATTCAATTGTAAGCTCAGTTCCACCTACCTGTGGTAAAAGCAATGGGTCAATAACAATTGGAGCGAAGAATGGCACCCCGGGTTATAGTTATTTATGGAATTCAACACCACAACAAACTAATGCCACCGCAACAGCACTTCCATCAGGAACATATACCTGTATTGTTACCGATAATAATGGCTGTAAAGATTCTGCATCATTTACCCTTGTAAACCCTTCCGGCCCGAGAGATTCTATTGTTTCAACAAGCAGTATATCATGTAACGGCGGAGCAAACGGTAGTATTGTATTGGGGGTAAACAGAGGAACTACACCATACAGCTTCCTTTGGAACAACAGCACCAGTGCCACAACACAAAATATTGGCGGATTAAAAGCTGGTGCATACTCCGTATTAGTTACCGATGCTAATGGTTGTACAACCACTGCAAGCGCTACTATAGTACAGCCTTCTTTAATACGTGATTCTTTAGTAGATACTATTAACGTTTCTTGCTTTGGCGGCAATAACGGAAGTGCAACGGTAGGTGTAAAGGGTGGTACACCGGGTGCGGGTTATAGTTTTTCGTGGAATACAACTCCTGTTCAAACTACTGCAACTGCAACCGGTCTATCAGTCGGAGGGTATATATGTACTATTAAAGATGCTAATGGTTGTGTTAGTATTTTAAATGTAACAATTAACCAACCTAAAAAGCTTACGCTTGTTGCAGCCGCTTTTCCTGTAACGTGTTTCGGGGCATGCAATGGGTCGGTAGCTGTTATACCTAAAGGTGGTACAACTCCGTATGCTTATTTATGGAATACCCCAAGTAATTCAACAAACCCAAGCCCAAGTGGTCTTTGCGCCGGTACATATTCTGTACAGGTGACTGATAATAATGGTTGCATTGCAGATTCAACCGGCCTTGTGGTAACACAACCAAGTGCAATAAGTATTACCAAGAATGTTATTACTTCGTCGCATTGCGGACAAACCGATGGTTCCGCAACTATTAACGTTACTGGTGGAACACCAGGCTACAAATATTTATGGAGCAACAACTCTACCAATCAAAACTTAAGTAACGCCGTTCCGGGTTTGTATTGCGTTACTGTTACTGATGCTAATTCATGCACCGATACAGCTTGCGTAACTATCAATAATGTACCAAGCCCAGTGGTTATTATAACCGGGTTAACCAATGTAACCTGTAATGGAGGCAATAATGGTTCAGCTACTGCTACTGCAACAGGCGGTGCATCTCCATATAAATATTCGTGGAGCACAACCCCAACTGCCGATACAACTTCGGTTGTAAATAATTTAACGGCTGGCCAATATACCGTAACAGTTACCGATTCGGGTGGATGTATTTCTACTGCTATAGCTACTATTACCCAACCTGCTGTGGTGGTTACATCTATTAATTTGCCTCCAACTATTTGTATTGGCGATTCAACAACACTTAACGCAACATCTGTAGGTGGTACACCGCCATATACTTACACATGGAATACCGGCTCAACATCCTCGAGTATTCGTGTAGGGCCTGATACTACCACTACCTATACAGTAACAACTACACTCGATTCTAATAAATGCCCCGGCGCCGCAGTAACCGTTACTGTAGTTGTAAATCCTCCATTAAAGCTGAATGTTACAGCTAAACCTGATACTATTTGCCTTGGTAATTCTGCAACACTTAATGCTGGGGCAAGTGGAGGAGATGGTACTTATTCTTATTCCTGGACCCCCGGTAGCTTAACAGGCTCGCCGGTTACAGTTACCCCAACAGTGAATACGGTTTATACTGTTATTGTAAAAGATGGATGCGGAACTCCGGCCGATACTGATAGTGTAAGTATAGTTATAGAACCTTCGCCGGTTGTTAAATTTACAGTCGGGCCAACTGCCGGTTGTTATCCTCATTGTATAACTTGTATTGATAAGAGCACAGTGCCGGGTGGCGCAATAAGTTCGGTTGAATGGACATTTGGTAATGGAGCAACATCTAACGCCGACACCGGCAGATACTGCTACGATACTTCGGGCATCTTTTCGGTAGGATTGATAGTGACTACCAATATTGGTTGTACTGATTCGTTGGTGAAACCTAATATCATTAATGTATATAGTCACCCTGTTGCTTCTTTTACGGCATCGCCATCATCTACAACAACTGCCGATGCTAATATTTGCTTTACCAATACCAGTACTGATGCGTATGGAATAAAAAGCAATTTGTGGATGTTCAATGAGCCACCTAAAGATTCAACCGACACAGCGCGCAACACCTGTTACCAGTACCACGATTCGGGGACCTATTGCCCAATGCTGTATGTGACCAACATACACGGATGTAAAGATTCTACAAAAGAATGCATTGAAATATCTCCTTATTTCACATTGTATATTCCTAATGCCTTTTCGCCAAATGGTGATGGATTGAATGATGTATTTGCTCCTAAAGGCCAATATGTATGTAGCTTTGAAATGTATATTTTCGACAGATGGGGAATGTTGTTATACTTTACACAGGATATGAACCAGGGATGGGATGGTACTGTTAATGGCGGTACGAACCAGGTACAGGAAGACACATACGTTTACTTGATCGTAGTTTACGATTGCCCGACGCACAAAAAGCACAGCTACATTGGTAAGGTGTCGGTGGTAAAATAATTTGCTTTTAAATTAACTGTTTCGCTAATTTATCTGCCTGTCCGCGCAGTTCAGGTACTGCTGTGGTTTCCCATATCATGCCACGCAAGTTGGTACCTAAGGTAAAAACGTTGTTCAGTTTATCGCCATATTTATCAATAAGCTTAAAGCTGTTAATATCAACATTTAAGCCCAATTCGAGTGGATCGGCTGTGGCGATGCCGCGTCTCCACATATTTTGCAGTATTATGTTTCCCGATTTTTTAATACTGCTTTCAGGGCCGGTACAATTAATTACCCTTTCTACTATAATAGTTTCGTCCTTTTTTAGTTTACGGTTATAATAACTTACAACAATTGCGTTTGGTTGTTCTTGTATATTTTTAATGTTGCCCGCAATTACCATTAGTTTGCCATGTATGCGCAAGTTTTGAATATGGTCGTGGGTATGTATAGGTAACCTGTGACGGGCAACACCCCATAAATGCCTTAGCTTGCTGCTCATAAAATAACGACGCTCTTTTAAGGTAAGCGCTTGCCATATTTTTTGCGTATGAGGCCTAAGCGAATCTATAATTGGCTCAGCCGAAAGCCCCAATTCGCGGACTATGCGTATGTGCTTATGGACAGTTTTTACTAAGTTATTCAGTTCATATGGCTCTTGTATTTCCTTATCTAAATTGCCATACTTAGTGCCGCCGTGCCTGTGCTGTAATATTCCAAATCCATGCGGAGATATGGAATAAATGGTTTTTGTAAAACCATTTTCTATTAGTCCTAATACTGTATCAACCATTGTAAGGCCGCTACCAATAACTAATACATCGTGTTGGTTCTTTAAGCCGGTAACTGAATCAGCTTTCCATGGATTACGGAAATAAGCAGGGCTAGAATAAAATTCCGTATTAGGTATAGCAGGATCGCGTGGTTCAGCGTTGCCTGTGGCAAGTACAAGCTTATTTGCTGCTACTTGTTTGCCGCTCTTTAATAAAACTACAACTGAATCTTCGCCAATTTCTACATCAACAGCTTTGTCATCAATAATACTTACCTCAATGGTTTCGCGCTTATGGGCAATGGCATTATTCCAAATGTGTTCTAAATACTCACCGAATAAGGTGCGTGGTAAAAATGTCTTCGCAAGTATATCCTTTTCCAGGCTGGTATACTGTTTCTTTTTATGTGCCCAATCAACAAAATCATTTGGTTTGTCGGGGTAAGCACTCATATTGCCAGCCACCACATTTAGCAGGTGTGTGTTGGTATATGTGCAAAATGCAACACCTTTTGCCAGTGGGTAACCGCAGTTAATAAGCGATATTTTTAATGGATCTTTAGCGTTTTCAATTAAATGAACCGCCGTCATTATACCGCAAAAACCGCCGCCTATAATTGCTATATGTTGTGTTTGAGAACTCATATTTCAGTCAAAGATACTTGAAAAAGAAGGCAGGTGATATGAGGAAATTCAGCAAGTAATTATAGGGATTAGAAAACACAAGGTAATAACTCCCTTAATACCGAATTACTGGCAAGATATACATGGTTTACACTTTTTGCCCGTAGTAAACCTCATGTTGTTTGATAATCAATTTGTTAGTGTTTGAGTGATACTGAAAAGTGTAAACTTGTGTAAACCCTGCGAGGGCCTTAAAACTGTTCGCTTATCACTATTTATTGACTACTAATTTTCGTACCTTTGCACGCTTAAAAAATAGCCGTGGATAAACTATATTCATCAAAAGCTCCGGAGCCGGTTGGCCTATACCCACACGCACGTAAAGTGGGTAATCTGTTATTCTTATCGGGCATGGGGCCAAGGCAAAAAGGCAGCAAACAAATACCCGGTGTAACCCTTGATGATAAGGGCAATATTACAGCGTATGATATTGAAATACAATGCCGTTCGGTATTTGATAATATAAAAGCGGTATTAGAAGAAGCCGGATCTGGTTGGGATAAGATAGTTGATGTTACTGTTTTTTTAACCAATATGAAGGCTGACTTTGCCACCTACAACCGCGTTTATGGCGAGTACTTTAAAGAGAACCAGCCTTGCCGGACAACCATAGAGATAAAATCGTTACCAACCCCTATAGCAATAGAACTGAAAGTAATAGCCACAGTATAAGTATGACAAAATTTGCCCAATACGAAGGTCTTGACCTGAGTGCCATAAGTAAAGAAGTCCTGAAAAAGTGGGCTGATGAAAAGACCTTTGAAAAGAGCGTTTCTCTTCGCGAAGGAGCTGAATCGTTTACCTTTTATGAAGGACCACCATCTGCTAACGGTATGCCTGGCATACACCACGTAATGGCCCGTAGTATAAAAGATATCTTTTGCCGTTTCCAAACCATGAAGGGTAAACAAGTAAAGCGTAAAGGCGGATGGGATACTCATGGCTTACCTATAGAACTTGGCGTGGAGAAATCATTAGGCATAACAAAAGAAGATATTGGTAAAAAAATAAGTGTCGAAGACTACAATGCTGCTTGCCGTACCGAGGTAATGAAGTACAAGGACAGGTGGGAAGAAGTTACTCGCCAAATGGGTTATTGGGTTGATATGGAAAAGCCATACGTAACCTTCGATAACGATTACATTGAGAGTGTTTGGAACATCTTACAGAAGTTTTACGACAAGAAGCTTTTATATAAGGGCTATACCATACAGCCTTATTCCTGGGCTGCCGGTACGGGCCTAAGTTCACATGAGCTTAACCAACCGGGTTGCTATAAGAACATAAAAGACACTACGGTTACTGCCCAGTTTAAAATAAAGAAGGATGCTAAGAGCGCTTCTTTGTTCACTGACGATAAGGATGTGTTTTTTATAGCTTGGACAACCACACCCTGGACCTTGCCAAGTAACTGCGCATTAGCAGTAGGCAAGAATATAGAGTATGATCTGATAAATACATTCCAGCCTTATACCGGACAGCCGATAAAGATCATCATGGCTAAGGAATTAGTAGGCAAATACTATTCTGAGAAAGCTTATGGAGTTCCGCTTGAAGATTATAAGGTTGGCGATAAAATAGTTCCGTTTAAAGTAGAAAAGACTTTAACAGGTAAAGAACTGGAGGGTATAAACTATGAACAGTTAATGCCATATGCAACACCTGAAGGGGGCGATGGGTTTAGGGTAATAATAGGTGATTTTGTTACTACAGCAGATGGTACCGGTATAGTACATATAGCCCCAAGCTTTGGTGCAGATGACTTTAGGGTTGCCAAGCAAAATGGAATAGGCACCCTTACCTTAGTTGATAAACGCGGACGTTTTGTTGATTCAGTTACTGATTTTGCAGGTCGCTTGGTTAAAACTAAGGAAGACCAACAAGACCTAGATAAGTCAACTGATCTGGCAATTGCTCTGAAACTTAAAAAAGAAGGCAGAGCCTTTAAGGTTGAAAAGTACGAACATAGCTATCCGCATTGCTGGCGTACCGACCAACCTGTAATATACTACCCCCTCGATTCGTGGTTTGTAAAAACAACGGCCTGCAAAGACCGCATGATAGAGTTGAATAAGACCATCAACTGGAAACCGGAATCAACCGGAACGGGCAGGTTTGGTAACTGGCTCGAAAACATGGTAGACTGGAACCTCTCGCGTTCGCGTTTTTGGGGTATACCATTACCAATTTGGAGGACAGAAGATTCTACAGAGGAGATATGCATTGGTTCGGTTGATGAGTTAGATAAAGAGATTAAGAAATCAGTGGCCAAAGGTTATATGACTGAAGCTGATATAAAGAAAAGCAGGTGGGATGATATAAAGACCCGTGACCTGCATAAGCCTTATGCTGATAATATAGTATTGGTATCAGCCAGTGGTAAGAAAATGTTCCGTGAGCCTGACCTTATAGATGTGTGGTTCGATTCAGGGGCTATGCCTTATGCTCAATGGCATTTCCCTTTCGAGAATAAAGAAGTATTTGCAAAGAGTTTTCCGGCCGATTTTATAGCCGAGGGTGTAGACCAAACCCGTGGGTGGTTCTTTACCCTGCATGCGATAGCTACTTTACTGTTCGATTCAGTTGCATTTAAGAATGTAGTATCAAACGGATTGGTGTTAGATAAGCACGGCAATAAAATGTCGAAGCGCTTAGGTAATGCAGTTGACCCATTTGAAACGTTGGAAAAGTATGGCGCCGATGCTACCAGGTGGTACATGATAAGCAATGCCCAGCCATGGGATAACTTGAAATTTGATGAAGCGGGAATAGGAGAGGTGCAGCGTAAGTTCTTCCGTGCTCTTTATAATACCTATGCTTTTTATGCTCTTTATGCCAATATTGATGGCTTTACTTTTAAAGAAAAGGAAATACCTGTAAGTCAGCGCCCTGAACTTGACCAGTGGGTGTTATCGGTATTAAACACCTTGGTTTTAAAGGTGGAAGGCTATTATAGCAGTTACGAGCCTATGCGTGCTGCCCGGGATGTGGAGGAATTTGTTTGCGATCAGTTAAGTAACTGGTACGTGCGTTTATCGCGCAGGCGTTTTTGGAAAGGCGACTATAGCGAGGACAAGATCGCAGCTTACCAAACCCTTTATACTTGTTTAGAAACTGTGGCTAAGTTAATTGCTCCTATAGCTCCTTTCTATGCCGAAAAGCTTTTTGCTGATTTAAATAGTACAACGGGAAGAGAAAAAGTAGCCTCGGTTCACCATAGCAATTTCCCGGTTTGGGTTAAGGATGGCAGTAATCCATTATTGGAAGAAAAGATGGACTTGGCGCAACGTATATGTTCTTTAACCTTGGCTTTAAGAAAGAAGCTTGAATTACGTGTACGCCAGCCACTTAATAAAATAGTTGTACCTATATTAGATGAGAACACCAAACACCAGATTGATGCTGTTAAGAAGCTTATTTTGGCTGAGGTAAACATTAAAAATCTGGAATATATAACCGATACTTCAGGAATATTGGTGAAGAAGATAAAGCCAAATTTTAAGGAGTTAGGCAAAAAACTAGGCCCTTTAATGAAAGAAGGAAGTCAGGTAATAAATTCCTTTAACCAGGAACAAATAAGAGAAATAGAAACCAAGGGTTCATATAAGGTAACCCTGTCGGGCAAGGAAATAGAGTTGGCCTTGACTGATGTTGAAATAGCTTCGGAGGATATACCAGGCTGGCACTTGGCATCTGATGGCAAGATTACCGTTGCCCTCGATATTACCATTACCCCTGAATTAATGGAAGAAGGTATTGCCCGCGAACTTATAAACCGCATACAGAACCTACGTAAAGACAAGAACTTTGAGGTTACTGACAAGATATCCTTAAAGATTAAAAAGAATGTAGCTGTAGATAGTGCCATTAAGAATAATTTTACCTACATTTGCGCCGAAACACTTGCCGCATCCCTCGAAATGGTTGAAATCATAGACGAAGGAGGCGCAATTGATGTAGAAGTTGCTGATAATGTGAGCACTTCTATTTTTATAAATAAATACAACTAAAGACCAGAATCATGGCAAAGAAACCAGTAAAAAAAGCCAATAAAGCGACCAAAAAGGTAGCAAGCAAAAAAGTTGCACCTAAAAAGGCCGTGAAAAAAGCCAAGCCTGCTCCTAAAGCTAAAGTGAAAGCAAAATCAAAGCCAGTTGCTAAAAAGAGTAAACCAGTAGTTAAAGTTGCTGCTAAAAAAACTCCTGCTCCTAAAAAAGTAGTAAAGGCTGTTGCTAAACCAGAACCTAAAAAAGTAGTTGCTGCGGCTGTTAAGCCTACTGCTCCTGTTGCCAATAAAGCTGCAAAGCCTACCAAAGAAGATACCAAGAACCGTTATTCTGAGAAAGAACTTGCAGAATTTCGTCAAATTATAAATGAAAAGCTTGATCAAGCGAAGAAGGATTATGAACTTCTAAAGAACACCTTATGTCATACCGATGATCATGGTACTGATGATACCTCTCCTACATTTAAAATGTTAGAAGACGGATCTGATGTATTGACTCGTGAAGAAACGGCACAGTTAGCGCTTCGCCAGGAGAAGTTTATACAAAACTTGCAAAACGCCCTTATTCGTATTGAGAATAAGACCTATGGTATTTGCAGGGCAACAGGTAAGCTTATACCTAAAGAACGCTTAAGAAGGGTTCCGCATGCTACTTTAAGCATTGATGCTAAACTGGAACAACAGTTTAACTCATAAGGTAAGAGACAAATATTACTTTTGTCGCTCTTATAACCGATTGTGAAAAGACCCTTATTAATTATTTTCCTGGTTCTATTAATAGACCAGGTGGTAAAGATTTATGTAAAGACCCACTTTGTATTGGGCGAAGAGCATCGATTTACCAGCTGGTTTATCATTCATTTTACCGAGAACAATGGTATGGCCTACGGCATGCAGTTCTCAGGCCAATATGGTAAAATATTCCTCAGTATCTTTCGCATTGCTGCGGTGGCGGCTATTGGATGGTATTTGCGCGATCTGGTAATTAAGAAAGCCCATGTTGGTTTAATTACCAGTATATCGTTAATATTTGCCGGCGCCTTAGGCAATATTATAGACAGCGCTTTTTATGGCATGATTTTTAGTGACAGTACCTATGACCTTGCCCACTTATTCCCTCCCGGTGGTGGTTATGCAAGCTTCTTGCATGGTAAGGTAGTTGATATGCTCTATTTCCCTTTGATCGAAGGTCATTTTCCAACTTGGGTTCCTATTTGGGGTAGTGAGGAGTTTATCTTCTTCAGGCCGGTATTTAATTGCTCCGACTCGGCTATTACTATAGGTGTTTTATTGATCTTGTTATTCCAGCGCAAATACTACCCGCGTAAAGAGGAAAATCAAACTATAGATTCTGCTAGTAATAGCGATAAAAGCGGGGAATCGCCTCAGAACATATAACCATACTTCTTTTTCTGGAAGTCGTCAAATGTATCACCTCTGTGATTTTTCTTACCAATATTATCAGCACTCCAAATAAGGGTTATTTCATGTGTGCCGGTTGTGTAATGCCTCAACGCCGAAGTGATAAAGTCATAGGAATAGCAGATTTCATAGTTATCGTGTATGGTATAACCAAGATCTAATGAAACTGCATCTTTAAGTCTAAGGGAAGCCCCAACATAAAATTTCTCCCTAACGTGAACTCGTAAAGAATAAGCCAGGTATAAAGGTGTGTTACCAGATTGCTCTACAAATATTCCGCTTTGCCAAATGTAATTAGCGTTTCCTGCAAAATTATAGCCCAAATAGCCGTAAAAATGAGGTAGTAGTGTTACTATCCCGGTAGTACTCGTATCTCCTGGC
>Ga0206980_1012_pt1 | contig 54597 bp, 34 predicted proteins | sample Alteio_BWMinCont_20_FD_153494 | JGI IMG/M metagenome (GOLD analysis project Ga0206980, IMG submission 153494) | Enriched cells from forest soil in Barre Woods Harvard Forest LTER site, Petersham, Massachusetts, United States -... | ecosystem: Environmental > Terrestrial > Soil > Temperate forest >...
GGCTAAACGCAGGCAATAACTATACATGGGGGGTTACTTACCAGTGCAATATCTCTCAAAATATACAGTTAAATGTATCGTATACGGGGCGCTCAAGCGAGGGGTCGAATATTGTTAACACAGGCAGCGCTCAGGTACGGGCATTTTTCTAATAAAACTATATTGGTATAAAAATCGTAGATTTGACATAAGATAAGCAATAGAGCATGTTAGCGAAAGATTTAATAAGCACAGATATACCGCCACTTAAGGTAACCGACACAGCGCAAAAAGCGCTCGACTGGATGGACGAATTCAAGGTATCGCACCTTCCGGTCATAGATAAAACGCACTATGTTGGGGTAGTATCTGATGCCGAAATACTCGACCACATTACAGCCAACGAACCTATAAGTAAACTGAAACGTTTGTTGACCAAGCCATTTGTATATGAGCATATGCACGCATACGATGTACTGAAAATGTATGCATTGCTTAAAGTATCGGTTATACCCATAATTGATAATAAAGAACATTTTGTAGGAGCGGTTACCTCGCAAAAAATGCTCGAGTATTTTTCGCAATTAACCGCCGCACAAGAACCCGGTAGTTTAATAGTACTTGAGTTGAACCAGCACGATTATTCATTATCGCAAATAGCACAAATAGCCGAAAGTAACGGTGCCAAAATATTAAGTCTGTTTTTAACTCCGCTCAACAATTCTACGGAGCTTGAGGTGACCATTAAACTCAGTGTACAGGATGTTTCTGCCGTATTGCAAACCTTCGAGCGTTTCAGTTATAAGGTAAAAGCTTCTTTCTCGCAAAGTGTACAAAACGCTTCTATAAAAGACCGTTACGATGCGTTGATGCATTACCTCAACATTTAAAAACGGTAATGAAATTTTACCTCTATAGTTTTTTCATTGCTCTGTTATTTTTTGTCCATTTCATTCCTGCACATAGTCAGTCAGTCGATACACTTTCACATAAAAAATTTGCTGTTTACGATATTTACATCGATGGCAATTTTAAAACCAAACGTTCTATTTTATTGCGAGAACTTACCTTTAACAAAGGCGATACCATCGCCGTTCGCGATTGGGCCGACCTGGCAGTACGATCTAAAGACAACCTTCGAAATACCGGCCTCTTTAATTTTGTTCAGGTAGATACCGTAAACATGTCGACGGGAGAAACAGCCGTATCGATAGCTGTGGAAGAGAAATGGTATATATGGCCTAACCCCATCTTCCAGGTTGAAGAGCGGAATTTTAATGTGTGGTGGACCCAGGATCATCGTAGCCTTAACAAAATCGACTATGGCCTTCAGGCAATAGATAATAATACGCTTGGCTTACGTCAGGTGTTGAAAGTTGGTTTTCAGTTAGGCTATACTCAGCAGTTCTCACTCAGTTATGCTATACCTTATATTAACAAACGCCAGAAAGGCGGGCTGCAGGTTTATTTAACTTCATCGCAGAATAAAGAGATAGGCTATACTTCAGTTAATGGCATACTTACTTTTTTAAGCACACCCGAGGCTACATTACAGCAGGAATATACAGCGCGTTTGGATTATACTTATCGTCAAGGTCTTTACGATATTCATTATTTTGAAGCTAATTTCCACTCATGTACCATCAACGATACACTAACCAAACTCACTACCGATTATTTGCCCGGTAACGCAACAAGCGCCAATTTTTTTGGGCTAAAGTATTTCTTCAGGCGCGATCTGCGCGACTACGCCCCTTACCCACTTGCAGGTTATTATATCGATTTTAGTTTGAACGATTATGGACTTGGTTTCTTAAACTCTCACCCATTTAACATTGCTTATGTTCAAACATCCTTGCACAAATACTGGACACTCTCGAAGTATTTCTTTTATGCAGCCATGGTTGAAGGTAAGATATCGAACAATGCAGAACAACCATATTACTTACAGCGTGGCCTTGGCTATTCTAACGATATGGTGCGCGGTTATGAAGACTATGTTATAGATGGTAACGATTACGCATTGGTAAAAAACGAAATCAAATTCAGGTTTTTAAATGTACCCGTGCAAAAGTTGCCACTGATTGGTATGCGCCAGTTCAACAAAGCCTACTATGCATTGTACTTAACGCTCTATTCCGACTGGGGATATTTAACTTCACCTGCCCCCTACGTTGTAAATAACTTTCTTGCCAATCGGCAGTTATGGGGCAATGGTGTAGGCATCGATCTGGTTGCTTATTACGATCTCATCTGGAGGTTTGAATATTCATTCAACGGCCTTGGCCAAGGTGGGTTCTTTCTACACTTTCAAGCAGGAATGTAAATATCTCCGACCGCAAAGACACCAAGACGCAACACTCTTGTCCCACGCTGGAGGGGGCAGGGGGAGGATTCTACAACAAAGATATTATGAACACGAAAGCATGTTCGTTAATTTACCCCAAACCTGTGTCATGTTGAGCTGTCGAAACATGTTCCGTATATAACTGAAGGTCTTCGACAAGCTCAGACTGACATATAAAGCCCATTTAGGGGTTGGGGTGTATTCGTTTATTAATTATGTATTTTCGCTAAGGGAATCCATTTCGCAATATGTTTAAGAAACTATTTTTTCTTATTTCTGTTTTTTCTTTCAGTTATTCTTTTGCACAGAAAGATTTGACTCACTATGTAAATCCCTTTATAGGTACAGGCGGCCATGCACACACTTTCCCGGGCGCTTGTTACCCATTTGGTATGATGCAGTTAAGCCCTGATACACGTATTACTGGCTGGGATGGCTGCTCAGGTTATTATTATACTGATACTACTATTTATGGCTTTACACATACTCACCTTAGTGGCACCGGCTGCCTTGATTATGGTGATATTTTATTAATGCCCGTACCACAGATACCAATGAATCAGGGAGGCAATATGTTATCAATGGCAGATTATTATTCATCGTATTCAAAATCTACCGAAAAGGCTTCTCCCGGATATTACAGCGTTGTATTAAAGAATGGAAATATTAAAGCAGAATTAACTGTTGGCAAATATGCAGGGATACACAGATATGTATTTAGCAAGAAAGGCGGTTCAGTAATTCTTGATCTCGAACATAGAAATCAAATTATAGATGCTTCCATCAATTGGGTGAGCGATACAGAACTAACAGGTTATAGAGAAACTAAGGGCTGGGCTAAAGACCGAAAATTATATTTCGATATTCGGTTCTCAAAACATATTGCTTCTTCTATGATGTTTAATGGGCATCTATACATGGTAGGCGAAAAAAGTCTTTCCTCTAAAGAAGGAGTAAAAGCGGGTTACGATTTTAACACAGATACTTTACTTGTAAAGATTGGTATTTCAGCAATAAGCATTGAAAATGCCAAAGAGAATTTAGAACACGATATATCGGGCTGGGATTTTGACGGGACATTAAAGAACACCCAAAAGGCGTGGAACAATTACCTGAATAAAATAGAAGTTACCACAAAGAACGATAGCTTGCTCACTACTTTTTACACGGCCCTATATCACACTGCAATTCACCCCAGTTTGTTTACCGATATAAACGGACAATACCTGGGGCGAGATATGAAAACACATGCAGCCAAAGATTTTTCTATGTACACCATATTTTCTATTTGGGATACATACAGAGCGTTGCATCCGTTGTATACTATTATTGATTCGAGCATGGACCGACAATTCATACAAACCTTTTTAAAACAATATGAACAAGGCGGAGCTTTACCTGTGTGGGAGCTTGCCGCTAATGAAACCAATTGCATGATTGCTTATCATTCTGTTTCGATAATTGCAGATGCCTATCAAAAAGGCATTCGTGGCTTTGATGCCAGGGAAGCGCTCGATGCAATGGAGTATAGTTCCAATAGTTATTCAAGAGCAAAAGGTTTGTTGCGTGAGTATGGTTACATACCCGCAGATAAATGCAGCGAATCAGTTTCACAAACATTAGAATGTGCGTATGATGATTGGTGCATTGCTCAAATGGGAAAAATGTTGGGCCTGACGGAACTTTACAAAACACATATGGAAGTTGCCCAGAGTTACAAGAACGTATTCAACCCCAATAACGATTTTATGCAAGGGCGCGATAATGGTAGGTTCTGCGTGCCGTTTGACCCTACAGCTGTTACCTTTAATTATACCGAGGCCAATGCATGGCAGTATAATTTTTATGTACCACAAGATGTAAGCGGACTTATTGCTTTATATGGCAGTAAAGAAAAACTGGCCGAGAAATTAGATACATTATTTACAACATCTACCCAAATGCAGGGGCGCACACAGCCCGATATTACAGGCATGTTGGGCCAATATGCACAAGGCAACGAGCCAAGCCACCATATTGCATACCTATATAACTACCTTGGCCAACCCTGGAAAACGGCAAAGTATATTCATAAACTTGAAAAATTCTACACCAACCAGCCCGATGGCATTTGTGGTAATGATGACTGCGGAGAATTATCGGCCTGGTATGTAATGAGCGCAATTGGTATGTACCAGGTTTGCCCCGGTGATGGGCAGTTTGAGTTAACCGCTCCCATATTTGATACCGTAAAAATACATTTAGAGAGTGGAAAGACATTTATCATAAGCTCTGCAAAGGGTATGGCAGGTGATGATGATATAGAATCAGTAAGCTTAAATGGCAAGGATTATAAGAACTCTTTTCTGAAATATACCGATTTGATGAACGGAGGAAAACTCAATTACACGTTCACAAATACAAACCAATTATCTGATTGGGGAACGGGTAATAATGTACCTGTAGATTCAATTTCGAGCAATGAAAGTATTGTTCCTACTCCTTATTTAGAATATGACAATTCTTTGTTTACTGATTCGGTAAAGGTTACAATTACTGGGTATTCCAATAAAGATAGTTTGTATTTATATACATGTCTTCTGGATTCATCGGGACTATTTGAGTCGAAGGACGGTGGTGGTAACAAAACTTTTTATATTAACGAAACTAATAGTTTTAGTTGTTTTGCCGAAAGAGAAAAGAAGAGTAGTCTACATGCCTTTACTAATGGTGGGCCTTTTGAGTGCAATCTTGATGTCCATTTCACCAAAATCCCAAAAGGAAGAAAAATAAAGATCACCTCCACACCTAACCCACAATATACTGCCGGTGGGCCAAATGCTTTGTTAGATTTTCAGCATGGCAATACCGATTTTAAATTAGGCAAATGGCAGGGTTACCAGTACCAGGATTTTGAAGCAGTGGTTGATTTAGGCAAAACAGAAGAAGTACATAACCTAAGCGCCGAATTTTTGCAAGATGAGCTGAGCTATATTTTTATGCCTACCTATGTTGACTTCTCCGTTTCGACAGACAGCATACATTTTACTCACGTAGCACATATAACCAATACAGTGCCTGATACGCTTACCTGGTCAGTCATTAAAACCATGGGTAAAAATATTCCTGCCCAGAAAGTGCGTTATATAAAAGTATTTGCCAAAAACTACGGCAAGCTGCCACCGTGGCATCCCGGTTATGGCGATGGGGCTTTTATCTTTATTGATGAGATAGAGATAAAGTAGAGGTTGAGATTGAGATTACATGTTTCTAAAAATTGAAATTTCTTTTTTGGCAGAGATCCCTCACTCCACTTTGTTCCGTTCGGGATGACAAGGGCTTACATTTATTATGGAGGGGAAGGGCGTGGGCTTCGCCCGCACCCTTCCCCTCCTCCAAGACTCACAAGTTTTTGTCATTCCGAACCGCAAGTTGGCGGTGAGGAATCTCTGCACTCAAATAGCTTCTCGGAGCATTTCGAGTGGTTGAAAAGTGTTAAAGTATTTCTTTTAATTTTTGAAAGACTACCGCTATTTTTGTATGCATGGCCTCATCCTGTATCCTTCTTCTATAGGAGAAGGAGGTGTACGTGTTCCCTCTCCTCGCAGGAGGGGGTTAGGGTGAAGTCCCTGCGTTCTTTTGAAATATAAAATCTAAACAGGGGGTTTACAAACCAATTTATTTTTTGGATCATTGTTTTTTGAAAACCAATAACTTAGGCCCTTACAAGGTGTTAAAAGTGTAAACCCAACTTAAATGAAAAATGCGACACAAATTATTGATCAGTGTGCAAAAGTGTCGCATTTCTTTTCATGGTAAAATCCTTCCCCTACGCCCTCCAACAGGAGATAAAAACGCTACAGTTCTTAGTGCCTATTCAATTAGGGTGACAAAAAATTGCTACTTAGCGCCTTTGCGGTAAAAAGGCAGGCATTTTTGTTGCATATTTGCAGTCCAAAACGCCTCCGATGTCAAACGAAAAGCAAGAAAGCATACTCATACTCGATTTCGGTTCACAATATACCCAACTGATAGCCCGCAGGGTACGCGAGCTTAACGTTTATTGCGAAATACACCCTTACAATCACGCTGAGAAAGCATTGAAAGAATTAGCTGGTATTAAAGGTGTTATACTTTCGGGGAGCCCTTTTTCGGTACATGATAAAGATGCCCCTTTGGTTAAGTTGGATGAGATACGTGGTAAAATGCCTTTACTGGGCGTTTGTTATGGCGCACAGCTTATGGCGTTGGAATGGGGTGGTAAAGTAGGCAAAAGCAGTACCCGCGAATATGGCCGCGCGCACCTGAAAATGGTGGATGCAAAAAACGAACTGGTTGCGGGAATGAGCTCAGAGACCCAGGTTTGGATGTCGCACGCTGATACCATTTTAGAATTGCCTGAAAAAGCAAAACTGGTTGCCAGCACTGAAGATGTGGCTGCAGCAGCTTTCTCTTTTAACGGCGAAAAAGTTTGGGGCATACAGTTTCACCCTGAAGTTTATCACACTACCGAAGGAGCTAAATTGCTGAAGAACTTTGTAGTAGGCATTTGTGGCTGTTCACAAAACTGGACCGCCGCATCGTTTATAGATACTACCGTTAACGACTTAAAAGAAAAAATAGGAAACGATAAAGTTGTACTTGGCCTTTCGGGTGGGGTTGACTCATCAGTAGCTGCAGTACTGTTGAACAAAGCAATTGGCAAAAACCTCTACTGCATATTTGTTGATAATGGCCTGTTACGTAAAGACGAATTTGAAAGCGTATTGGAATCTTATAAGCATATGGGCCTTAATGTAAAGGGTGTTGATGCAAAGCAGCATTTTTACAGAGAGCTTGCAGGTATTGAAGATCCAGAAAAGAAACGTAAAGCTATTGGCCGTGTATTTATTGAAGTATTCGATGCAGAATCTCACCAGATAGAGGATGTAAAATGGTTGGCACAAGGCACTATTTACCCTGATGTTATTGAATCGGTTAGTGTTAAGGGGCCCTCTATGACCATTAAATCGCACCACAACGTAGGCGGTTTACCTGACCATATGAAGCTGAAGATTGTTGAGCCGCTGCGCTCATTATTTAAAGACGAAGTACGCCGCGTGGGTAAAGCATTGAATATTGATGATGCGCTATTGGGCCGTCATCCTTTCCCGGGACCGGGCCTTGCTATTCGCATACTGGGTGATATTACTGCAGATAAAGTAAAACTGTTACAAGAAGCAGATGCTGTATTTATAAATAATTTGAAAGCAGCAGGACTCTACGATAAAGTATGGCAAGCGGGAGCAATATTATTACCGGTAAGGTCGGTAGGTGTTATGGGTGATGAACGGACATACGAAAATGTAGTGGCGTTACGCGCTGTAACATCAACTGATGGAATGACAGCAGACTGGTGCCATTTACCTTACGAAGTACTGGGTAAAATATCGAATGATATTATAAATAAAGTTAAAGGTATTAACAGGGTGGTGTACGACATCAGCTCAAAACCGCCTGCAACCATTGAATGGGAATAGCCCTGAATGTTGAATATCGAACATCGAATACTGAATAACGAAATTCAAACATTGCGAACTTTGCGTCTCTGCGAGAAAAATAATTAATGAAAAGAAGTTACTACATATTAATCCTACTTGTCTTGTTCGCAGGGAATTTATTCTCACAGAAGAACAGCGACAAAACAATTACCAAGGATGGTAAGAAATTCTACTTGCACATTGTTACTAAAGGTGAAACCATTTATGGTATCTCGAAGGATTATAGCATACCACCGCGCGATATAGTAATGGAAAACCCGAAGGCTATGGAAGGTATATCTCCGGGCGATACTTTGCGCGTACCGCAACAGGTAGCGGAGAGCAAGCCTATGGCCGACACGGCAAGAGACAGAGCATCGGGTAAATATATTTACCATAAAGTAGTTCCAAAAGAAACTTTATACTCGCTAGCCAAGCAATATAAAGTAAGCATCAGCTCGCTTGATAGTCTTAACCCGGATATAAAAACAAAGGGATTACAAGTAGGTCAAAATCTTAGAATACCTAATACACAATCTGCAACAAATACAGCAATAGCGCAGCCTAAACCAGCTCCTGTTACTCCTACTCCACCAGCTCCTAAAAAAGATTCCGTAAAGACTTCACAAGCATACCAAAACCTGGTAAGCCATCAGCATATCGACACAGTTAAAAAAGTTATAAATAAACCGATCACAACTCCTCCTCCATTTCAACCTAATGTGCCCACAGCGCCCATTGCAGGAGTTGATAAAAGTAAGTTGTTGAATCGCTACAATGTGGCACTCATTATGCCATTTACATCTGAGAATGCGGATACACTGCATATCAATCGCTTACTGGATGGAACAGAGCAATTGCCATTGTACACACAAATATCTACCGAGTTTTACCAGGGAACTATGGTAGCGCTTGATTCATTAGCTAAGCAAGGCATTCGAGTTAATCTGCATTTATATAATATCTCTTCGTCATCTGATACTTCTGCTTTCAGGCTTGATTCAATTTTAAAGGCGCCTGGTTTTGCCAATACTAATCTTATTATAGGACCACCATCAACAGGACAGTTCAGGCAAGTGGCACGCTATGCGGCCCAACACAACATACCAATTGTTTCGCCTATTGTAGCCGATAACAGTGTATTGCAGAACAATCCTTATACCAGCAAGGTTACTCCTACATCAATGACAGAAGTAGAAAAAATGGCTGACTACGCCGCCAGCCATTATGCAAAATGCAATGTATTACTGCTGCACCATCGCGATGCTATTGATGAAACGTATTACGAGAACTTCAAGAAGCGCTACAACGCAGATATGGCATTGTATTCTGAGAAAGACACCATTACTGCAGTTGATTATTCTGACAACCTGGAGATACTAGGAAGAAAGATGAATGAAGACAAGAATAACATTATTGTTGCGCCTTATCAGCAGGCTTCATTTGTTGCTAAGCTGGTTAACAAACTTGCTAATTCAAAATATGCCGACCATGATTCGATAGTATTATTTGGCATGCATAGCTGGTTGAACAACGACAACCTGGATATGGATAACCTGGATACACTCGATTTCCATTTCCCTTCAAATGATTACGTAAACTATTCTGATTCCTGCGCTAAAGGATTCATACGAACCTACCGCTATGATTACTATACCGAGCCAAGCACTTTTGCTATGCAGGGCTTTGATATAGCGTATTATTATGTTCGTTTATTAGGCAAGTATGGTACCGCATTGCAAGATCACTTAGGAGATTGTAAATACAATGGCATTCATACCTCGTTCGATTTGCACAGGTCGGGCGACACATCGGGGTACGATAATAAAGCTATTTACATTCTCGAATACAGGAACTATGCAATACTGAAAGGTACTCAGTAAGCTTACTGAGCGTTCAGTATCTTAAAGAGTTCATTCAGCTTAGGAGTAAGTATTATATCCGTTCTACGGTTCTTCTTCCTTGCCTCCGTTCCACTTCCTGAATCAACCGGATCGAACTCGCTAACACCGGAAGCAGTAATACGGTGCGGATCAACGTTCTTATCCTGCAAGAGTATCTTAACTACAGAGGTAGCACGCATTACACTCAAATCCCAGTTGTCTTTTATTTCACCCGAACCATGCATCGCCTGATCATCGGTATGGCCTTCAACATTAATATTAATATCAGGGTTAGCCTCCAGTGCCTGGGCCAATTTTTGCAATGCCTTTACACCATCTGTTTGCACTTCCGTTTTTCCGCTTGCAAACAATAGTTTTTCGTCCATTGATACATACACTTTGCCGTTCTTTTCATACACTGATATACCATTGTTAGCATAGCCAATAAGGGCATCCTGTATTCTCTTTTTCAATGAATCAACTGCGGCGTCCTTACTCTTTAATATGTTTTGCAGCTCATTTACTTTGGCCTCGCGCTGTTGCAGTTGGGTATTTAATGAATCAAGATGAAGTTTTTCGGTATTTAATTGTGCTTGCAAAGCATTTAACTGGTCTTGCTTCTGCAATAATTGTGTTTCGGTAACCTGCAATTGGCCCGATAACTTCTGAGCGTTATCCTGGCTGCCTTGAAGCATTTGGTTATACTTATCAAGTAATTGTTCATTTACCTGGTTAAGCTTATCATATTTAGAAGTAAGATCGCGGTAGCTGGTGCCAACAATATTGGTGTCTTGTGTTAAACCGGTAACGCTCTTTTGTAACTGATCTAACTTAGATTGAAGTTCGGTCTTTTTGGTTTCGCAGTCCTGGTCAGCAGCTTTTGCAGCCGCAGCAGCAGCTTCTGCAGTCTTTCGCTTGTTTTGTTCATCAATCAATTTATTTTGAGGAACACAAGAAGAGAGGTAGAGAGAAGTTCCCAGTACCATTGCAAAAACTGTTCTTTTTTTCATGACCGGCTGGAATTATAGAGTATTTTATTCAAAAAAGCCCCGCATACTTGCAGGGCTTTATAAGCTATCTAACGATATGCTGTAACAATTTGTACAAAACAGGCTAAAAGCCTGAATATTACATCTTCTTAGTGGTATCCTTTGGCATAGCCGCAGAATCCTTCGCATGTTGCATTTTAGCTGCATTCATTAAAGAATCAGAATGATTCTTTGCAACGATAGAATCTTGCTTTGCCTTGTCAGCATCAGCGTTCTTATCACCGCCTTTGCAGGCTACTAAAGCAAGGCCAGAAACGAAGGCAACAAATAGTAACTTTTTCATAACAGTTGGTTTTGGTTTTGTTTGCGCAAAAATAACATGGCAAACCACCCAAATTAACACCGAATCAGAATTTTATTAACAATAGTTATGAACGTTTTGCCTTGACAGCAGGCTTTCTTGATTTTGTTAAATGCAATAAAGCTTCGTCTTCTTTTTGGCTCATCAGTTTCTTATCGGCCGGTTTTTTATCACCGTAACCACATAAGTGCAATACACCGTGTATCATAATACGGGCAAGCTCATGCGGGAAAGACTGTTTGTATTTTTTTGCATTCTCTTTAACTCTATCTATACTTATAAATATCTCCCCCGAGATGGCTTTACCTTCAACATAATCGAAGGTTATAATGTCGGTATAGGTCTTGTGGTTGAGGAACTCTTTGTTTATATTCAGCAAATGCTCATCGGTACAGAAAAAATAGAATATCTGTCCACAGGTTTTACCCTCCTTGCGGATAATTTTCTTGATCCAATCTTTTACTTTCTTTTCCTCTCCAACCGCGAAGTCAAGATCTTCTTCGCTTTGAAATATGATAACAGGAGATGGCACAAATGATTAATTAGCTACAATATCAAAGCTTAATGATACACAACGGCCTTTTTCAGAGAACTTAACATCATCTGCGAGACGATGCATTAAAAACACACCTCTTCCGGTAGGCTTTTCAATATTCTTTGGGTCAGTTGGGTCAGGCAGGTGTTTAAAGTCAAAACCTTCACCTTCATCACGCACCGTAAATGAAATGGCCTTATTATTGGAAGAAAATGTTACATATATCTTTTTATCGGTTTGAGCCTTATTACCGTGATAAATAGCATTATTTACTGCTTCCGTTACAGCTACCAATATATTGCCGTAGTGGTCTTCGTTTACCTTGTAATTGGCACAAATGGCATCAATAAGTTTTTCAACTATATGTATGCTTTCTGATGCCGAATCAAGTTCCAATTGCTGATTTTGCATTTTGGGAGATTTTGATTTTTTAGCAGATGTTTTTTTAGGTGCCGCCTTTTTTGTGGTCTTTTTCTTCATTCTTGAAACGAGTTAAAATAATCGCTTACTTTTCCTTTGTAAAATGAATTAAGGTCCGGAGGCACTGTTTTGAGCAATTCATCTTGCTGATTTTTTAGACTATTATACTGAAAAAACGGACTAGGGTTACCAAAATATTGCTTCTTTGCTACATGTGACTGAAAATCAGGCTCTTGTTCCTTTGTTTTTTCTGCCTTCTCATAGTCTAAAAGATGCTTAACCAGCATTTGCTGACGTTGTAAAGTGGCTTCGGTTATCTGTTTGTTTACTATATCTTCTTCAATCTTATTCATTTCATCTGCCATGTTACCCAGTTCACCGGCACCTTTATTTTGTGATGCTTGGTCTTGGGTTTGCTGCATCATTTGACGTATATATTGTTGTTGAGCAGCCATTTTCGCAAGTTGTTCACTCATTTGCTCATTACCTCCCTGACCCGGTTTATTGCCTTGCTTAGGCCCTTGCTGCTTTCCAAGGGCATTTTTCATTTGGTCGAGCTGCTTAGACAACTGTTCCTGCATTTGTCTCATTTGTGCCATAGATGGTTTGTTAGATGGCTTTTGTCCTTTCCCTCCCGGCTTATTACAGCTTCCACTGCCTGGTGAACCATTTTTAGCAGCAGCTTTCATATTCTGCAGTGAACTGTTAAGCATTAGGGCAAGATTATTAACCGATGTCATAGCATATTGCTGACGGCTGGCAGCTGAAGGAGCCTGTCTTTGCTCCAGTTCAGTTACGGCATCTTTCATATTGTAATTGATCTTATCCATTTCCTGAGTTACTAATCTTGATATTTCGGGCGACCTTTTGCTCAGTTTATAAAGACTATCCGCAATACTATTAGCGTTGTCCTGCAACTCTTTTTGCTTCTTAGCAACATCGGCATATTGCATAGTCCCACCTGATGAATTCAACTTTGTCATTAAGTCTTCTTGTGCAAAAGAAAGATCGAGCAAGCTGTTCAATACATTACGTAAGGTGTTTTCATCCGCCTCCTCTTCTTGCGCTTGTTCCTTTGCCTGGAACTTACTTAAGCTCTCTGATTGTTCTTTCATTTTTGCGGCAGCATCTTTTTGCGATTGCGATGCTTTACTGCTTTTATTTTGCGCCAACTGCTGGCTACTATTCTTCATTTGTTCCTGAATCTTCTTCGTCTGTTCATCAGGGTTCTTAAAACCTGTAGGTTCTTCAAGCTTATCGTTTTTCTTTTGCAGGTCCTCCATATTCTTAGCCACGTTCTCGTATTCTTTATTCAAGGCATCTTGCTTTTTCTGCAATTCCTGAGCATTCGCATTCTTGGCCTGTGATTCCTCACTCAGCTTATTCTCCTGCTGTGCAAGCGAATCTATGTGTTGTATGTTTTGCGTAAGTTGTTGCTGAAACTCCATCTGCTTAAACATCTCCAATGTTCTTTCCAATTCTTTCTTCAAGTCTTGGTTATTCATCGCCATTTTATCAAGCTCTTGCTGAACTTGGTTCTTATTCATCTGGTCCATCATTTTCTGCAGGTCTGCAATTTTTTTCTTTAAGCTATCATTTGCCAACTGGTCAAATAACTGTTGAATTTCTTCCTGCTTTTGAGCAATATCCGAATCCTTTTTCTGAAACTCCCATTGCTTGTTATTGTTCTGTTTGTTTTGCTGACTGAGTTCTTCGGCCTTCTTTTGCAAGTCCATTTGTTGGTTCAGTAAATCCTTAACTTTCTTCTTATCAGCCCAATTTAACTCGTCTTTGTTATACATATCGGCGCGCATTTGCTCCATCTTATTCTCAAGAGCATAAGCATCCTTTATTGTTTTATTAAGGTCGTTCTTTATTTTGCTGTTATTATCGTCTGTTGCCTTTTGTATTTGATCAAGACTTGGTGCTTTGTAGTACATTACGGTAGTCTTACTCGACTTTGCACCATTAACTCCGTCGTTGTCCCACACTTCAAAATAATATTCAATCTGGGTACCTGGTGCCAGATTCAAAGTATCCATATCCCAATAATAGAAAAAGGCTTGTTGGTTTGTATTGGGTGCAATATCGATAACCGACATATGATTAGTGCCTGCCTTTGCTGATGAATCCTCTGATGTGTATGTTCTATAATGAAAGGCCAGTTTGCTAAACCCATAGTCATCCTTTATCATCCCATTAAAATAAAGGTGCTTGGAAGAAAGTGAATCTTGCTTTTGTTCAACATTGATAGAAGGATACAAATCAGGTATCACTTGTATGGCATATTTAACCGAGTCCTCATTTGTAAGGTATCTATTTACCGTTGAGATAGAGTAATAGCCGCTTTGCATAAATCTGCGGCTTATAGCGTACAAATCTTGCCCAGTTGGATTAAGCACCTGCGAGGAGTCGTTAAAATGTACTCTAATATTATCAGTATTGCGAGTATTGAATTGCCAGTTAACAACTGTACCTTGTGGTATAGCCATGTCGCCAGTGTTATGAAGGCCCTCATCCTTCTTTCCTGTATATAGAGGGTAGTGAAACTTCACATCGAAGTTGACCAACACGGGATCTGGAAACACACTTAATTTATATTGGTCAGAACCATATTCGGCTGCTGCAAAAGAAAAACTCATATCATGCTGCACATTGCGGAAAGTGTATTCGAAAGCGATTGGTGACTGCTTATCCATTTTAAACTTACTTCCTTCGAATTCTATAAAAACATCTTCAGGAACCTGATTGCCCGTAAGCTTTAATTTCAACGTAAAATCTTTCTGTTCAACGGCACTAAGGTTCTTATTCTCTATTACAAATTGAAATGGAGCCACTTTTGCAAAATGGGTGTTATATTGAAGTATTTGCCTTGTGCCCTGCCCTATTAAAGACGGTCTTACCCACCAAATAGCCGCAATTACTATAACTGGAACTATTAAATAACGTAAGTATTTCTTGTTCTCGCCCAGGTTAATGGCTACCGTAAATGGCACAGGGCGTATTTCCTTTATTTTTTGTTCAATACTGGCTTCCAGTAGAGTCACAGAATTTGTATCAGCTTGTTTCTTAAGCTGAAGAATATTCAGCAACTTATCCTGCACTTCGCTAAAATGTTTGCCTATTATCAGGGCTGCATATTCGTAATCAATTACATTACCAATTCGATATAATTTCAGAAGGGGTATAGCTATATAACGTGTAAGAATAAACAAGTTGCCACCCATAAACAGATAGAATAGTGTAGCCCGAAGTGGCACACTAAAATCGCCATAGTAGGCCATAACTACCAAGGTAATATAAAAAGACAATCCTAAAGAAGATGCATACAGCAAACCCCTTAGTAAAAGATTTTTATAATACTTCCGGATAAACTCATCCAGACGGCTTACCAGTATTTGATATGAAGCATTCATTTCAGTACATCAAATATACGCAGCATTAGCCATGAAATGAAGTTTTAAAGGTTAATTATTCTTAATTGGTATTTCACTATGACAAATGATTGATATTGGTGAATAGTAAGGGTTATTTATGTAGTTTTATTGCACTAACCGTTTACTTTTGTTACCATAAGTACCTTTGCCAGAGGTTATAGTGTAGTATATGTATAAAGCATCTGTAATACTTCCTGTTTATAATGAATCGGCCATTATTGAGAAGACGTTGCTTGCCATAAGCGCTTACGCCCAGCAACATCCCGACTATTATTTTCTGTTTGTAAATGATGGCTCAACTGATAATACGGCTACATTTATCAAAAGCAGACTAAGCAATGGAGGCAATGTTGCAATTAAGAATCTTGAAAAGAATGTTGGTAAAGCAGAAGCCATAAGGCTTTCGTTGACTGAGCTTAGCTCAGACTATATAATTTTTACAGATGGTGATCTGGCCTATTCACTCGATCATATTGATAAAGTTATGGAGGCACTTAAGAACAGTGATATAGCCATTGGTAACCGCAAATTGGGTGAAACACATCCTCAGAAAGCACAGCGTTATGTGGCAGGTGAAGCATTTAACTGGCTTGCTCGGAAAATGCTCGGCTTGCCTTATACAGATACTCAAGCCGGTATAAAGGGATTTACCAAAGATGTTGCGAATAAACTTTTTGCTTTAAATCGCATTAAAGACTTTTCTTTTGATGCTGAACTCTTATATATAGCCAAGTTAAAGGGGTATAAAGTTTCATTGATACCTGCCCGGGTCAACCAAGAGCATAAATTTAGCCCCTCTAACATACGCGTATTGCGCGATTCGCCAGGCATGTTCTTAAGTCTTATAAAGATCATTTTTTATCGAATAGGCGGCAAGTACAATGAATAGCATACTACTTAGTTTCGATCTTGAAGAATTTGATATTCCTGAAGAGTATGGACAAAAGCTTGAGGATGAAGAAAAAATTCGTGTAACTCACACCGGGTTATTGCCTTTGTTAGGGCTTTTGGATAAACATAAAATTGTTGCAACGTTCTACACCACTGCCTTTTTTGCAGAAAAGAATCCTGCACTAATGAAAAACATAGCATCAAAACATGAGATAGCTTCGCACGGATATTATCATTCTTCCTTCAAGCCAGATGATGTAGCTAATTCTAAAAGTACATTAGAAGCAATAACTCAAACAACTGTAAAAGGCTTTCGTATGGCGCGATTAGCGCCTATCGACAAATCATTGTTGGCGAAAGCAGGTTACGTTTACGACTCATCTCTCAATCCAACGTTTCTGCCCGGGCGATATAATAACTTAGGCAAACCAAGGTTACCATTTAAAGCTGACGGATTACTTATACTTCCGGCTTCAGTAACTTCGACTTTTCGTATACCTCTATTTTGGATAAGCTTTAAGAATTTCCCGGCTACTATTTATACTATACTTGCAAAACGGACATTGAAGAAAGACCAATACCTCAATCTTTATTTTCATCCCTGGGAATTTGCTGATATGTCCTCGTATAAGCTACCTAGTTATATTAAACGCATTTCAGGAAATGCATTGCTGCTTAAATTTGAAAAGCTATTGCTCGAATTAAAACAAAATGGAGATTTTGTTACTACCGCCGAATATTGCAACACAGCTTTAAAGCATGCTCATTAAGGAAGAAAATAAAATTGATAAGTATATCCCCGCATTTCTACTGAAAGATAGCAGCACATTTTGGATATTCTTATTGGCTTCTTTGGGCGTCGCTATACAACTAACTGTTCGCGGTCCGGCTGCTTATAACAATTACATTATTTTTGAGTCTTCCTTCTCTCATCTTATTAACGATCAAAACCTTTATCGCAATTATTGGGATGAATACAACGACCTTTATTTATACAGCCCGACATTTGCATTGCTAATTGCACCGCTAACATTGATGCCGCTTTGGATACAAGTAATAATATGGTGTTGTCTTAATGGTTTCTGTGTTTATTATGCTTTGAGGCTTTTACCATTGAATAATAGGCAACGTTTAGGCATGTGTCTTTTTATGCTTATTGAATATATCAATGCTTCGCAGAATGTGCAAGTAGCCCCAATGGTGGCCGCATTCATCATATTTGCTTTTGCCTTTTTTGAAAGAGATAAGATATTCCTTGCAGCTTTTTTTATAATACTCGCAACATTTATAAAGGTATATGCCCTTGTAGCTGCTATTTTATTCTTGTTTTACCCAAATAAACTTAGATTCATCCTGTACATGATTTTCTGGGCAACCATTTTCTTACTTGCACCACTACTGGTAAACACACCCCACCAGGTTATGTTTCAATACCACCAATGGATAAACCTCACATTATCAATACATCAAGGCGAAGAAACGGGGGTGAATCCCAATATAGCCATTCCACTTTCTGTTATGGGCTGGCTTAAAACATGGTTCAACCTGAATCCTCCCGCTCTTTATATTCAGTTAAATGGTACAGTTTTACTATGCTTGCCATTTTTACGAAAGCAGTATTATAAAAACATAAATTTTAAACTATTGGTGCTTGCGTCAATTCTTATTTGGGCTATGATATTCAATCATATTGCTGAATCAGCTTCATATATAGTTGCAATTTTGGGGGCGACTGTTTGGTTAGTAACCGGTAAGAGAGATATTCTTACCATAGCATTAGCAGTTTTGGTATTTGTTCTTAGTGTGTTGTCACCAACATCCCTTTTCCCTCACTATATAAAAATACATTATGTTGTTCCATACGCATTAAAAGCATTTCCATGCATTTTACTTTGGTTTGTTATCATATATAAACTACTCTTTACTGAGTTCAATTCACCGCTTGCTGTAAAATCCTAACTGGCTTAATCTCCGTATATCTCTCAATAAATAGATATATGGACTATATAATTTCTAACTTTGCTCAAACAGGTTTGGTGAAAAAGAAAACGGCAAGGATATTTGGTATCATTAGCGGAGTAGCTCTGTTACTGGCGGTCTTTTTAATCTATCGCCACGAGCTTTTCCAGGCATATGCCTTTTGCACTATCGCTCTGTTTACATGTTATATTTTCCTGGTTTATACACAATCTAAATTATCTGTAATCAACGCTTTGGCTTGTCACTTAGTTGCCATAGCTGCCATGTATTTTTCCGGGAGCATAATGGCCTTATCTACTACTTATATATTATTGCCATTTGCCGCTTTAATGGTCCGGAACGTATGGATGGATAAACTGGCTCATACCCTCAAATTGTGGATCGAACCTATCCTATTTTTAATAGCTATAGGTGTTTATATAGTTGAGCTAAGAATAAACGCAGGTATGGAGACTACTGATGCCCGAATATTTCCGATAGCTTTTTTCATTGCCAATGGGTTTATGGTTTTTGACGTGCTACTTGATGGATTAAAAATCAAAAAAAGAGTAAAGAGAGGTTATGGGATGGCTGCAGGTGAACCCGCTCCTATATTCTGCCTTCAGAACGAAAACGCTGAACAGGTATGCCTTGCTGATTTTAAAGGCAAACATAACGTGCTCTTAATATTTGTCCGTGGTGAATGGTGTCCCTTGTGTCACATTATGCTTCGCACCTACATGAAAGAAAGTGCCAAGTTTAAAGAAAAGAATGTATTTCTTTTGGTTATCGGTCCTGATCCCACCGGTGTAAACCGCCGCATGGCAGAGGAACTGAAACTCGATTTTCACATTCTTTCAGATACTAAACTAGCGGTTACTAATTCATACCGTCTTAAAATAAAAGCCGAACACTTACTGCATGCATCGAATTATAGTTTCGAAAATGAAATACCTCTTCCGGCATCATTTTTAATAGATAAACAGGGCATTATACGTTACTGCTCGAACCCTGAAAAGATAGGAGAAGTTGTAAAACTTACTGATATATTCCCTATTTTGCAGTCAATTGATGGCCAACAAGCCTAATGACAACACTTAGCGACATAGTTTTTATCCTTTCAGCTTTATTCGCTGCTTTTGCATTATTGCAACTTGCTAAAAATGCAAAACTTAAACGCGATAATAAAAGCTACCAGAATATATTCCAACACACTAACGATTCGCTTCTACTAATAGATATTATTGATGGTAAGATACTGTATTGTAATATAGGTGCGCAAGAGATGTTAGGCTATTCGCTGGATGAGCTATTAACCAAAACCATTTTCGATATTCACTCGAAGGACCAACTTGAACGCAGTTCAGAAGTAATTGCAACAGTATATGAGAAAAGGGGATTGATATATAGCGACTTGCCTTTTATTAGCGCAAGGGGAGAAAAGATAGATGTTGAATGTAGCGCCAAAGTGGAAGATTTTGCTGGCAAAGTGGTAATATTTATTTCTGCTCGCGATATAAGGGACCGCTTGCGTTTACAAGAACAGATTCAGAAACAGAGCACCATAATTGAACAAAAGAATAAAGACCTGATTGATAGTATAACCTATGCTAAAAACATTCAGGAAGCTATACTTCCATCCAACACTTCAATGCAAGCTGCTTTCCCTGAAATGTTTGTGCTATACAAACCTAAGGATATTGTAAGTGGTGATTTTTATTGGTATAACTCTGTACGCTCCTCTTTAGACACGAACCTTGCTGCTAGTGGCGCACGCCTGTCAGTTATTGCAGTAGTTGACTGTACTGGGCATGGTGTGCCTGGTGCTTTTATGAGTTTGGTCGGTTATACATTATTAAACCAGACTGTTACAGTACCCGAAATAAACTCTCCTGCACATGTGCTTGATTATATGAATAGAGAGTTGGTGCACATGCTCAACAAAAAGATGGACGAGATAGTTATTAATGACGGTATGGATATGTCGGTATGTGCCTTCAACTCGCAAACCATGAAACTGAACTATGCCGGAGCCAACCATGTAATGTATTTAATGCGGAACGGCCAGGTGACCAGTTACGATGGAGACAGGCAAGCTATTGGACTACAAAGTCGGGAAAGGCTAAAACCATTTACTAATCACCAAGTAACTGTAGAAAAGGGAGATGTTATTTATATGTTTACTGATGGATTTGAGGATCAGTTTGGCGGCGAGAATGGTAAAAAATATAAGAGTTCGAAGTTTCGTGATTTCCTTCTAAGTATCCACAACAAGCCTATGGCTGACCAAAAGAAAAATCTTGAAACTGAATTCATCACCTGGAAAGGTAAGCACGAGCAACTAGATGATGTTTTGGTAATAGGTATAAAGATCTAACGGCATCCGTTATCTTCCATATTTTGCAGCAATACTTCTCTTACTTGCTCCTTTAACGCTGGTATATCTTTTAATGTAAGCCCTTTTGTTTGTATAGGCTTACTCCAAATTGCTCGAACAGCACCTGGCTTCATTTCAAATTTATTTGCCGGTAAATACTCCTTCGCATTTAAAACGGTAAGCACTGCTATTGGCAGTTGAGTTTCAATAGCCAATCTAAATGCCCCATCTTTAAACTCAAGTAAAGACTTTTTAGAGCGATTGCGGGTACCCTCTGGGAATAGGACGACCGACACTCCTTCATCGAGCAAAGACGATTTCATCTTCTCCACACTCTTTACTCTGTCACCTCTATCTTTTCTATCTACCGTTATATATATTTTTTTAACTATGTAACCCATCAATGGTATGCGGGTAACTTCTATTTTCGAAAGGAACCGGAATGTATTTGAACATGCGCGGGCAAATAATGGGATATCGAGTTGCGAGGTGTGATTAGAAACAAACACGTAGGCTTGATTAGGTTTTATAAGATCTTTCCCTTTAATATCGGTACGAATAAAAAATAATGTAAATAACAACCAGGCCCAAAACCTGGATACTTTATGAGCATTAACAGCCATACTCCTCTTGGGCAGAAAGATAAACACAAAGAAATAAGCAGGTATAACTACAAGATGCGATAGAGCCACTATAATAATGGCGTAAACTGCAAAACTCATCTTAGCTATTCTTCCTAACATCTGTAGTTAAATTAGAATACAATATAAACAGTAAACTTAAACACAAGATCATTACTTACAGTTGGTAACGAATAGGGCCCGTATCTATAATAGCTACCTACACCCAATTGCATAAAACTTACAGTAAGCAGGTTATTTAATTCTATCCCTGACTCATAATAACCCTTATTCATTGTTTTTATTGGCGTAGGGAAATTAAAATGATTGGCCGCATTATCTAACATGCCCCAACCTATATGAGTTACTAACTTTAAATGTGGCCTGAAATTACCGGCACGGAATAGGAACGATTCAAAATCGTGTGAAAGAAAAATATTTCCATATTCACTTGATAGAAATTCATTCAACCGCATAGTTTCAAAAGAATTATCCACTGCTAAAGTAAACTGTTCATAACAGGCGTTACCATTATAGAGCATTGTGTAAGGTACATTACCATTTACGTATCCTGCGAGTCCCGTAATAGAAAAGCTACCAAGTTGTGGTATATGGAACACTTTTGAAACCTTCAGGTCATACTTCATATAATCAAATTGCCCGTTCAATAAGTTATTAAATCCATGAGTAATGTTAACCCATACAATAGGATAATTTGTTCCTAGCGATATCATCCCCAATGGACTTTTCAAAAACTTCTCTCCGTAGGCGAATCTAATATTCAAGCCTACTTCAGTAAAGTTAAATTGGTTAAATAATGCAGCAGCGCCATTATCTGCATATCCATACCTGTAACTATTGGTTACAGTCCGTAGCTGTTCATCGCCAAACACATTGAATTGAAAATAACGCAGTGCATCGAATGAAAGAGATACCTTCTTCTCTTCGATCTTATCCATGTTATTTACAAAGTACTCGTGGTATGCCTCCGACGATAAAAGATGATCATCATTATAAAAAGAAACACCACCTGCTTCTATCACATCATTCTTATACGCAAAATCTAATTTTAAATGAGAGTATGGGTTAAACAAAAACCCAATATCGCCACCATATTTAAATGCCTGATCATTAAAACCATAAGCGCCATACCCGCCAACCGAAACAAATTTCGATATTTCGTCGTTGGTATGCATTCCGGCCCCAAGTCTAAAACCTTCGTAGCCATTATAATCTATAATTCTATTCAAATCAAGATCGGCCCAACCCATACGCAGTTTTCCTGTTGCTAACGATTCAAACCACTGCAATTTACGGTCAAGGTGCGATGCTTTACCAATGCTATCTATTACTTTATAGGTCTTCTTCTCCTTGATTGAAAGTGTATCGTTACGATATTTATTCCAGATGGAATCATTTTGCATAGATGCATTGTCAGCTATCTCTACTTCTACTCTTCCGAAATCTCTTTTCTTTAGTACAGTATCAAGTACTATATCTTTAATATAACTACGCGTCACAACTTTCAGCTTGTTGTGTTCATCATCAGGGTTTACAGCTTCATTGCCGGTACCCATGGTAGTATCGCTCATCTGTATATTATTGTATACCCAGTCTGTATTAAGTTGAACAGGAAACCACTGCTTATGGTTTATATATTCGTACTTCTGTTGTATATGTATGCTAATAGTATTATCTAATTTTATGGGCTGTGCAAGGACGTTCTGCAATGCATACCCATTGGTATTAATATAAACTACACCCTTCATGCCATCAAAATTTTTCCCCTTTTTAGGATGGTACGATATTACAAAAACTGTATCCTTTCCATTATACAAGGTGTCCTGAATAATATAGTTGTACCGCCTTATCCCGGCATTTGATATTGGATTCAGGTAATTGCCATCTAATATCAAGATATATTCCTTATAAAACGAAAACGACTGCAACTGCGTTGCGAGCAAAGCAAATGGCGAATTTTTTATGCCCGAAGTACGCGTTGCAATTATCTCATCGTGATTATGATCTGGGTAAAGGAATTTGCGTTTACCAATTGATTCCGATAGAAAGAGATATTGTTTTTGCAAGAAATTAGATAGCCCGCCTTTCTGCTTCTTTGAAGTATCTATCCTAGTTTTATTCTTTAAAGAATCAAAAGAGTTTACTGTATCAGTTTGGGCTTTCATGTCTGCAGTAGCATACATCTTATTGTAAGACGTATACGTAAATGAATGGACCTTCTCCGGGTTATTCTTATCACTATTATCTATAGCTCGCTGTATAATACGCAATGCTGGATTCACTCCTGGCAGTATCACTACTTCCTTCAAACTAAAACTTGCCTCTTCAAGTTTTATAGTAAGATGTTTTATTACTTTTCCGGTATCTCTAATTGGTACGATAAGGTCCTTATATCCAACATAAGAAAACGTGAGTGAAGTTATAGGAGATGCAGAAGTCAGCTTAAAGTTCCCATCTATATCAGCAGTTGCACCCATTTGCGGATGCCCTGTAACTATCATATTTACAAATGCAAGTGATGCGCCAGATTGCTTATCAATTATTCGTCCTTCTACTACGTATTGCGCCATAATTAATGACGAAGTACATAAAAACAGAAAGAAAGCTACAAGTAATTTCCTCATTAATGATGCATTATTGCAAAAGTATTATAATCTGCCCATTGCGCAGAACACGGTTTATATAAAACTAAAAACCCCGCTGAGAGCGGGGTTTTTAGTTTTATAATTACTTTGTCTTTTCTTCGCGTTCCTTTTTTATCTTTTGATATTCCTCTATCTTCTCCATCTGTTCTGCAGTAAGAACAGTTTTTAGTTGTGCCTTCAGGTTTTCCTTGTTAGTTTGATTAGCAGTTTTTAAGCCTTCGGGGTTGTTGGCATATTTTTCTTTATTTGCCTTACGAGTAGCAACAAAACTATCAAACATAGGTCTGGTTTTAGTCACTTGTTCAGGGGTTAGTTGTGCTACATTGGTATATTGAGCAATTATTCTGTCTGTTGGGCTACTTTGGTCTTGGGCATTAACCGAGAATATTCCGGTTAGTACAATGGCAAGTATTAAAATGATTTTTTTCATATTGTATGTTTTTAGTTTGATGTTAGAATATGTAATTAATTTAAAACAGTCTTATATATTTTGCATCCCCATCAACAACACCGGATTCTCCATCAGGTGCTTAAATGTTTGAAGGAAAGCCGATCCTGTAGCACCATCAACAACCCTGTGATCGCAAGACATGGTAATTTTCATTACATGGCCCGGCACAAGTTTGCCATCTTTAACAACTGCAGTTTCTTTTATTCCTCCAATCGCCATTATACATGCATCTGGTGGATTAATAATCGCAGTAAATTCTTCTATACCATACATACCGAGATTCGAAATAGTAAATGTATTTCCTTCCCAGTCGGCAGGTTGTAATTTTTTATCCTTTGCTTTTTGGGCGTATGCCTTAGTTTCAGTCGAAATTTGCGAAAGTGTTTTGCCATCCGCGAAACGTACTACCGGCACAAGCAACCCTTCTTCTACTGCAACTGCAATTCCAATATGTATATGCTTATTATAGCGTATTACATCTCCTCTCCAGGATGAGTTAACCTTTGGATGACTGCGTAATGCAGTAGCAACGGCCTTTACTATAATATCATTGAATGATATTTTTACAGTAGCTACGCCATTAATAGATTCCCTGGCTTTCATCATTTCATCCATTGCCAACTCCATGGTAAGGTAAAAATGAGGAGCAGTGAATTTGCTTTCTGCCAACCTGCGTGCAATGGTTTTACGCATTTGCGATACAGGTTCTTCGGTATAACTTTCTACACCAACAAACTGAGGAGTACCTCCTGTGTAATTATCAATATCACGTTTTACAATGCGACCACCATCACCAGTACCCTTTACAAGGTTGGTATTTATATTGCGGTCCTTTGCGATCTTTTTCGCTAACGGAGACACTTTCGAATGGCCATTTTCACTAGGGGCAGGTTGAGCGGATGTTGCTGCAACTGGAGCTTGCACGGGTTGTTGTGCAGGTATAGCCGCACCTTGTACTTTAGGCTGTTCTGCTTTCGCTTGGGGAGCTGCTACAGGAGCAGGCTCATCTTTCTTAGGTTCTGCTGCCGGAGCCTTTTTAGATTCACTTGCAATTAAGTCTTTTACATCTTCATTAGGTTTACCTACAATTGCCAGTATTGAATCTACCGGAGCAGTTTTACCCTTTTCAACACCTATATATAATAATGTGCCTTCCTGAAATGACTCAAACTCCATAGTAGCCTTGTCAGTCTCTATATCCGCCAAAAGCTCACCGTTCTTAACAGTATCACCAATTTTTTTATGCCATTCAGCCACAACACCTTCTGTCATGGTGTCGCTTAATTTGGGCATTCTTATAATCTCAGCCATATAAATAAATAATTATTTAAGCATTAATCCATTATATACGGATAGTCCTTTTGCATATACACATCCTTATATAACTCCGAAGGATCAGGGTATGGCGACTCTTCAGCGAACTTAATACAGTCTTCTACCTGCGCCTTAATTTTAGCTTCCGTAGCCTCAATTTCAGCATCAGTGATCCATTTATTTTTCTTTAAAATATCCAAGGTATGCTCAATAGGATCTTTGGCCTTGTATTCTTCAACTTCTTCTTTAGTACGATAGGTAGCAGGGTCACTCATTGAGTGGCCACGATAACGATAGGTCTTAATTTCTAACAATGTCGGGCCTAATCCTTTACGTGCATTCTCGGCAGCCGAAGCAATTGCTTCATGAACTGTTTCGCACCTCATTCCATCAACAGGAAAAGAAGGCATATTATACGCTTTACCTAATTCATATAAATCCGTTACGTTACTTGTACGCTCAACCGAGGTACCCATAGCATAATGGTTATTCTCAATAATAAATATTACAGGCAATTTCCAGGTCATGGCCATATTCAAAGCTTCGTGAAAAGCTCCTTGTCTTACAGCTCCATCACCCATTGAACAAAGCGTAACCCGGTCGTTTTTATTGTATTGGTCAGCAAATGCAATACCCGCACCTAGTGGAACCTGTCCACCTACGATGCCATGTCCGCCAAAAAATCTGTTCTTTACATCGAACATGTGCATAGAGCCCCCTTTGCCTTTTGAGCAACCGGTAGCTTTAGCAAATAACTCAGCCATTATAAATTTAGGATCGGTACCTTTTGCAATTGGGTGAACGTGATCGCGATATGCTGTAATCATATTATCATCGGGCCTGGTAGCGCTAACGGCACCCGCGGCAACAGCTTCCTGCCCAATATATAAATGACAAAATCCACGTATTTTTTGTTGTATATATGCTTGCTGGGTTCTTTCTTCAAACCTCCGCATTAGCAACATCAACTCATACCATTTCAGGTATTGATCTTTTGAAAACTTTTCAGCCGACTTTTTTTTCTCTGCAACTTTGTCCATAACGCTATGGTATATAATCTACAAAAATAGCAGAAATAGGGAAAAACAGTATGTTTTGCTATCTTTGTTATAGTAAAAGGGCTTCTACCTATGAAAAAGATACTTTTCCTGTTACTTATTCTAGCTGGCATTAAGGATATTAGTGCCCAAACCCAATATAAATACTGGATAGTATTTACCGATAAGAACGGTAGCCCATACTCAATAAGTAATCCTTCAGCTTATCTGTCGCCGAGGGCTATTTACAGGCGCACCAAATATGGTATACCCATTCAAATTAACGACTTACCACCTAACCCTAGCTATATTGACAGTGTTATAGCTAAGGGTGCTATTTTGTTTAACCGCAGTGGCTGGTTCAATGCAATAAGCGTGGCTTTTACCGATACCAATAACATGGCAAAAGTAAGGGCATTGCCATTTGTGCAAGGCACCCGCAATGTTACCATAATTAAACCGCGCAATGGCGGAAAACCTCCTAAGCCTTTCCGTCCTGATAAAAGGTCATTACAGGCTCTGGCAGATACAACCAATTATGGTCAGGCTTATAACCAATCTCATATGATAAAGGTAGATTGCCTGAACAATGCCGGCTATAGAGGCAAAGGCAAACGCATAGCAGTTATTGATACCCGCTTTGGTGGAGCAGACAAACTTGCTGCATTCGATTCATTGCGTAACCGCGGACAGATATTGGGAACTTGGGATTTTGTTTGGGAGAAGTCTTCTGTGTATGATGATTCTATCAACGATTACCATGGTGAGTTGGTACTTTCGTGTATGGCAGCAAACCTTCCGGGACAAATGGTAGGTGACGCCGTAGATGCTGATTATTATTTGCTTCGCACAGAAGATATTTATTCTGAAAATATGATAGAAGATGACAACTGGGCATCTGCGGCCGAATATGCAGATAGCGCTGGTGCAGATATTATAACAACCTCTTTAGGATACAACACGTTAGATGATGCCCGAAATACTTATACTTATGCACAAATGAACGGCCGCACGGCAGTTGCCAGTATAGCAGCTACTATTGCCGCTGAAAAGGGTATTGTAGTATGTGCCGCATCCGGTAATGATGGCAACGACACTTGGCACTACATCAGCACACCTGCTGATGCTGATAGTATTCTTACCGTGGGTGCTGTTAACCAATCAGGTGGTTACGCCTCTTTCAGTTCTACCGGGCCAACATCAGATGGTAGATTAAAACCTAATGTAGTTGCACAAGGTGCGCCGGCTGCTGAGGCAAATCCTTTTGGTAGTGGTGTTGCTACTGAGTCTGGCACGTCATTTGCTACGCCAATCACCGCAGGGGCAGTTGCATCATTATGGCAGGCAGATACAATGGCAAACAACATGCAAATAATAAATGCTATTGAACAAAGTGCTAGCCAATATTCTCATCCTGATTCTTTATTGGGTTATGGTATACCTGATTACTGCCAGGCTTTAACCATATTAACCGGTATAACAGAGAACAGACCTGTAAGCATGCTGGTTAAAACTTTCCCTAACCCGTTTACAAACAGCATTACTCTATCTTTTTATTCTTCGTTCACTCAGAATTTAAAGGTAGCTCTTTATAACAGCATTGGCCAACTCGTATACCAGAAAGTATTGAAAACAGCCATAGGCGGAAACACCCAAATTGTACTTAACCAATTGCAAGGTTTGTCGTCAGGTATTTACCTGGTAACCCTTACCGATGAAAAAGGAATTGTTTATACCCAGAAAGAAGTAAAGCAATAACAAACTGTTACCTACTCAAATACAAATTCCTTTCAGAATATACTTCGTGGAAGTATTCGTCTGTAAGGTCCTTTATAAAGTAAATAGCTTCTCCGGTTGATTTCATTTCAGGGCCAAGTTCTTTCTTCACTTCCTGGAATTTATCGAACGAAAATACAGGAATCTTAATAGCATATCCTTCTTTGCGAGGCTTAAAGGTGAAGTCTTTCACCTTAGCACCTAACATTACCTTCGTTGCATAATTTACATAAGGTTCGTCGTACGCTTTACAAATAAATGGAACAGTACGCGATGCACGTGGATTGGCTTCGATTACATATACTTTCTCATCTTTCACAACGAACTGTATATTTATTAATCCTACGGTCTTTAGTGCTATTGCAATACGTTTGGTATATTCTTCAATTTGCTTTACAACGGCATCACTCAAATCGAATGTAGGCAGTACCGCATACGAATCGCCGGAATGTATTCCTGCAGGTTCAATATGTTCCATAATGCCAATGATGTAAACATCCTTACCATCACATATAGCATCTGCTTCTGCTTCAATGGCGTTTTGTAAAAAGTGATCGATCAATATTTCATTGCCTGGAATGTCTTCCAGCAAGCTTATTACGTGTTGTTCCAGTTCTTCCTCATTAATAACAATCTTCATGCTCTGTCCGCCAAGTACGTATGATGGTCTTACCAACAATGGGAAGTCAAGGTTTTTCGAGAACTCGGTAGCCTCATCAGCTGTATGCACTACACCAAACTTAGGGAATGGTATATTATTATCTCGCAACAAGGCTGAGAATTTACCACGATCTTCAGCTAAGTCAAGAGATTTGAAATCGGTGCCAATTATTTTAATACCGTAGCGCTCCATCTTCTCAGCAAGCTTCAATGCTGTTTGTCCACCAAGCTGAACAATAACGCCTTCAGGCTTTTCGTTCAGGATGATCTCATAAATGTGCTCCCAGAATACAGGTTCAAAATAAAGTTTGTCTGATACATTAAAGTCAGTAGAAACTGTTTCAGGGTTACAGTTGATCATAATGGTTTCGTAGCCCATTTCTTTGGCTGCCAATACTCCATGCACACATGAGTAGTCAAACTCAATACCCTGCCCAATGCGGTTAGGGCCTGAACCTAATACAATTATCTTTTTCTTATCTGATGCTATAGCTTCGTTTTCTTCTTCGAATGTTGAATAATAATATGGCGTTCTGGCTTCAAATTCAGCAGCGCAGGTATCCACCATTTTATAAGTACGCTTAATATCCATCTCCCCGTGACGCTTTTTAAACACTTCACTTTCGAGGCAACGTAACAAGTGTGCTATCTGCCTATCAGCATAGCCTTTGCGCTTTGCCTCAAGCATCATTTCGCGCGGTATGCTGGCAATGGTATATTTTTCTATTTCTTTTTCAAGCAATACTAATTCTTCTATCTGGCGCAAGAACCATGGGTCGATGCGGGTAAGCTTATTGATGGTCTTAATAGGGATACCCAACTTAATAGCGTCGTAAATATGGAATATCCTGTTCCAGCTAGGATGTTCTAAGCTTTGAACTATCTGATCTTGTTTCTTAAGCTCTTTTCCGTCAGCGCCTAAACCATTACGTTTAATTTCAAGTGACTGGCAAGCTTTTTGCAATGCTTCCTGGAATGATCTTCCAATAGCCATTACCTCACCTACTGATTTCATTTGCAGACCAAGCTCACGCTTTGCACCTTTAAATTTATCAAAGTTCCAACGAGGTATCTTTACAATAACATAGTCAAGTGTTGGTTCAAAAAATGCAGAAGTACTTTGTGTAATTTGATTCTTTAATTCATCCAAATTATAACCAATAGCAAGTTTAGCTGCGATCTTAGCAATCGGGTAACCGGTTGCCTTTGATGCTAGTGCCGATGAGCGTGATACACGTGGATTGATCTCAATTGCAATGATATCTTCATTCTCATCTGGGCTAACGGCAAACTGTACATTACAGCCACCTGCAAATGTGCCTATGGAGCGCATCATTTTTATAGCCATCGAGCGCATCTTCTGATAGGTAGTATCAGCTAATGTCATAGCAGGAGCTACGGTAATGGAGTCTCCTGTATGTATACCCATTGGATCAAAATTCTCGATAGAACAGATAATGGTTACGTTGTCATTATTATCGCGGAGCAATTCTAACTCAAATTCTTTCCAACCCAGCATGGCCTTATCAATAAGTACCTGATGTATTGGTGATGCATGCAAACCATAATTAAGGGCAGCGTCAAATTCTTCTTTTTTATGTACAAATGCCGCACCTGTTCCACCCAATGTAAATGATGGGCGTATTACAAGCGGGAAGCCTATATCCTGTGCAATTTCTTTACCCTGTAAAAACGAATTCGCTATAGCCGAAGGAGCAACACCCACTCCAATTTCGAGCATGCATTTGCGGAACTTCTCTCTATCTTCAGTTACCTCAATGGTCTTAATATCAACGCCAATTATACGAACGCCATATTTTTTCCAGATCCCCATTTCCTCAGCTTTAATGCAAAGGTTCAAGGCAGTTTGTCCGCCCATAGTGGGTAATACAGCGTCTATCTTGCGTTCTTCTAATATTTTAGTGAGTGATGCAACCGTAAGCGGTAATAAGTAGATGTGGTCGGCAGTAACCTTATCGGTCATAATAGTAGCCGGGTTCGAATTGATAAGGGTTACTTCAATGCCCTCTTCACGTAATGAACGCGAGGCTTGGGAGCCGGCATAATCAAATTCGCACGCTTGCCCTATTATTATTGGGCCGCTGCCTATTATTAGTATCGATTTTATGGAATTGTCTCTTGGCATGCCGAGGTTGTTTTTTCGGAATGCGAATTTATGTAATTATCAGCCCGCAACCATGATATTTTATGAACAAAGAATCACCAATCGGGCTTTGAGGAATAACCCTGCAAAAAGAGGCCCAAAACTCTTATTTGATAAGTGTAACCCTACCTACAAGTCTGTGGGCTTTATGGAATACGTCAGTAACCTCAATTAGCCATACGTATGTATCTTCCTGGGCCTGAGCACCAGAAGTACCTCCTTGCACCACGCCGTTCCATCCCGGGTTCATTTGTGTAGTATAATAAAGTTGCTGACCCCAACGGTCAAAAATCCACATTTGGAATTGAAGTATGCCGACACCTTTGGCTGTGAAATAATCATTCAATCCATTGCTGTTAGGGGTAAAGGCATTAGGAACATAAATAGTAAAATATGGCTCTATGTATATACATTGTACAGTATCTGCTACACATCCGTGCGTGTTGGTTACCTTCAAGTTAACACAATACCATCCCGTATCCGCGTAGGTATGCTGGGGGTTTTTAACCAAGCCTGCTGAATCAGCCCCGTCTCCAAATTGCCAGAACCAATTTACTATTCCATAAGCATCGGTTGAATGGTCAGTAAAATAAATAGTAGGGTCAAGAATCATTGCTGGTTGCGGTGAATACGTAAAATTAGCAATAGGGTGACTATATGTGGTTATATAATTATCTATGGTATCGGTTGCTGAGCATCCCTCATTCGAAGTAACTGTTAGGCTAACAGAAAACACACCCGCTTTTGTATAACAATGTTTTGGATTGGTATCACTACTACTACCGCCATCTCCAAATGTCCAGTATGATGTTGCTATTGTTCCGCCGGTTACTGTTGCTTTATTCGTAAAGTCTACACATAAAGGAGTACAGCCTTGCAAGGTATCGGCAACAAGGTTTACAACCGGTAAAGGGTAAACAATCACCGGCACCGAATCAACCGCTTGTGGCGTTCCGCAGGCATCAGTAATCGTAACCGTATAAACAGTAGTAACGGTAGGAGAAGCCATAACCGAGGTGCCCGTTGTAGGATTCAATCCGGTGGCAGGAGCCCAGGTGTAGGTATAAATTCCATCACCTCCGGCACCTGTAGCTGTAAGTGCAGCCGATTTTCCCGGGCACATGCTGGTCTTAGGTCCAGCTACAACTATCAATGGAGCCCTCACCACCAAAGTAGGAAGGTACTGCGCTGTGCATCCATTCGAATCGGTAGCCACAACACTATAACTGGTAGTTACTTTAGGATTAGCGGTAAATGTTGCGCCTGTTGTTGTACTGTTCCATAAATAGGTATAGGGTGGTGTGCCTCCGCTTGCAGTGGCAGTAAGCGTTCCAGTCTGACCAATACAAATAGTGTCCGGCGGAACAATAACATTTACCGGCGTTGGTTGTGTTATAGTTGCATACGTTTTATAAATACATCCATTAGCATCGGTAACAGAAAAGGTATAAGTTCCGGCAACTAAACCGGTGGCAGTAAGTGATGTTTGGGTTGGGGTAGTAGTTTGCCATGTATAGGTGTAAGGTGCGGTCCCTCCCCAGACCGTGGCAGTAGCAGAACCATTATTTCCACCAAAGCATAATTCGTTTACAGTTGAAACAATTTTCGCAGAATCTCCTGATATAGTCGGTACAGTTATGGTTACAACAACTGTACATGTATTTGCATCAGTAATTGTTACCTGGTACACGTCAGCATTAACATTATTAAGGCAAGAAGTAGTAGCGCCTGTATTCCATGAATAAGTATATCCTGGCGTCCCACCGCTGACTGTAATAAGGCAGGCACTACCTGATGCTTTGCCACATAAAGCTGCAGTAGAATCTGTCGTATAAGTAATAGGCGGAGGATCCGTTATTTTTACTGTAGTATCAGCAACACAACCGTGCGCATCGGTAACCGTTACTGAGTCTTTTGCCCCAACACATAAATTATTGACACTGGCACCTGACCCACCTCCGCTCCATGTATATGCATAAGGGTTTGTACCGCCACTGGGCACTGCTATTGCCTGTCCATCGCATTTATAGCTACAAGTTGCAGGGAATGTTGTTGCTTTTACCGTAAGAGGTTTAGGTGTTTGCACAGAATCCTTCAAAGTATCGGTACAGCCATTTGCATCTTTTACCGTGCAGGTATAATTTCCGGCAGCCAATGCGTTTATGGTTGAGGAAGTAGCCCCATTGCTCCAGCTATATACTATTGGAGCCGTACCACCTATTACTGTAACGCTTGCTGTACCGTTGCTTTGCCCAAAACACTTTACGGGTGTTGTTACTATTGTAGCATTTAAATAGCCTGCGCCAGGACTTACATCTACCGATGCAGTGTCTATTCTTGGGTTGCAAGATTGATCTTTAATAGTAACCAAATATTTTCCCGGGCAAAGGCCTGTTGCAGTTTGAGTTGTTTGACCGTTACTCCAACTGTATGTATACGGGTAGTTATCACAAACAGTTGCCGTAGCAGTACCTGTACAACCGCAAGATGTGGAAGGGCTAGCGACAGTAACCATTTTTGGCAAGGTAACAGGTGTAACCGAAACATAATCGTTACCACCTGCATATATCATATTATTGGGAGCTAAATGAAGATCATATAATGTATCTGTAGAGGCTGATCCGGTAGGCGTAATTGTATTTATCAATCCTAGTGCAGAGCTATACACGCTTATCTGGCTTCCATTCCCTACATAAAAATTGTCTTCGCAATCCAACGCAATACCCCCCGACATTTGTACGTTTGGGGAAACCGTAACACTATCTATAGCAGCGCCGGTGGCGGGCGTCCATGTCCTTAATTTATTTCCATCGTACGTAGCAACAAAATTCAAATCAGCTATTAAGCCGTTAAATCCATTACCACTATATAAATAAGGATTTGAGGGCAATGCAGGGTAATAAGGAACAGAAGCGGTTTCAATAAAAACAGAATGGTCTGCTACCTGGTAAGCAGTAGGCGCTAATGCAGCAGACGGCATTTGCAACAATACATTATAATAGCCCGCATTACCCCCTGCAGCTGGTTTTGTAGTAGCAAAATAACATTTACCAACTCCATCAAAAGTTATCATGGCAATATCGTGATGGCTACTTCCGCCAGGGGCACCCAGTACATTTACAGCCGTAGCTGTTGTTAAATTAGTATCAAGCGTAGCGCCTTGTATAGCTCCGGCACCCGGACCCTCTCCGGCACCAATAATAAGCTGATTATCGCAATAATCGTATGAAAGGCGCCATATTTCATTTACAGTGGTACTTCCTGCGAAGGTTACAGCAGGAAGCCCGGTGGCAGTAGCAATTTTAACCACCTGGCAACCTTTCCCCCCATAATCAAGTCCTTCTGCTATATACGAGCTACCGCTTCTATTATCAGTAGTAAAGCCGCCATAATAGTAATAGCTTTTAAAATTATACGTGAAAGTTGCTGTATATGTCCATAATAATGCAAACGTCGGACTATACTTCAAAACTTGATATTCCGTGGCATCACCACCACCGCATGCATACATGTTACCAGCTAAATCATATTGTACATCATACGCCTTATTACTTCCTGTAAAGGTGGTAGAAGTAAACATAGGATCAATAACAAGCGTCTTGCTTTTATCATAATTTCCGGCAGTAAAAGAAACAACATTATTATGTAACGAAAATGAGGCGGCCACTATATTTCCATTCTCATCTTTTGCGTTTGGCTCCTTATCAGAAAAGTTGAAACAAGAAGAACTAATATGTATTGTTTTATTTATAAGTTGCAGATTGGCATTGCTGGAGTATAGCATTTTAACCTTACTCAAATCACCACCAGGATGAACTGTAATATCATACTCTAATCCCTTCTTATCAGCTGAGTAATAAAACACAACATCTATATTATTATACAAGTTGTGATAAATTATCTTCTCCCATGCGTTTGCTGTAATTCCAGAATGACCTTTGTCTTTAGGATTAGGGTAAGTAAATAAAGTTGTAACCGGATTCTGTACTTCTACTTTTGCATTGGCATTGGCATCCGCCCATGTCATATGCATAAAGATGGGCAGTATCTCTACTTTTGCATCATCATCAGCACCGCCCTTGTCATCGCCACCATCAGCCATATAGGCGCTATCATGCTCAAAAGTAATGCCCGTTTCAGTAAAGTAAATATGAATATGCCCTTTATGGCTGTAGTAAAGTATTGGCGAGCCAACACCTTTTTGTACCTGCTCAATGAACTGTCCCTTATTCTCTATAAAAACATCATGCTCAAAAGGATGATGAACTGACCAACCTTTCCCTTTTGTTTCAGTTTTCTGTGCATGAAGAAAGCCTGCAATAAGAAATGCAAAGACCGTTATAATTGATCTTGCCTTATTTAGAACCATTTTGTTGAGTAATTATAAATCAAAATGCCTGGGTTATTTTGAGTTTACTTGTTGCATTAGCTTATCTAAACATAAACTATACTTAACAAAAGTAAAAAACTTTGTAAAAAAAACAAATTTGGCAGTATTAAAGTGCTTTAATATCCAAATCATTATCTGATTAGGGTAACCTTGCCTACGTAACGATGGTTTTTATGGAACACATCTGTAACTTCAATGAGCCACACGTAGGTATCTTCTTGCGCCTGCTGGCCTGAAGCACCATTTTGTACTATACCATTCCATCCACCATAGATATCGGTTGTATGGTAAAGTTGTTGTCCCCAACGATCGAATATCCACATATTATAATCAAGTATCCCTACACCTTTTGCTGTGAATAAGTCATTGGTTCCATTATTGTTTGGGGTGAATGCATTTGGTACATATATTACAAAGAACGGTTCTATATATAGACACTCGGTAGTGTCAGCAACACAACCATGTTCATTTATTACTTGTAGGTTCGCACAATAGCTTCCTGTATCTTTATAGGTATGTTGTGGGTTCTTTATTACACCTGTAGAATCACTCCCATCGCCAAACTGCCATAACCAATTCACAATTCCATAAGCATCAGTTGAGTGATCGGTAAAATATATGGTAGGGTTATTTATATCGGTAGGCTGAGGCGATAAAGAAAAGTCTGCAACGGGATGGCTGTAAGCTGTAATGTAATTATTAATAGTTTTTGAGGCTGAACATCCGTTACTTGAGGTAACTGTTAGGCTAACTGTAAAGACTCCGGGTTCATTATAACAATGGTTAGGATCAGCATTGGTACTGCTAGTTCCGTCACCAAATGTCCAACTCGAAGTCGCAATAGTACCACCCGCGACTGTAGTTTTGTTAGTAAAGTCAACACATAAGGGATAACAGCCCTGTAACGTATCCGCAACCAAATTTACCACCGGTAAGGGTAACACAGTTATAGTTACACTATCTTTTGCCACCGGTGTTCCGCAAGCATCAGATACTATTACAGTATAGGTAGTGGTAACAACAGGGCTAACCTGAATGCTTGAAGTTGTTGCACCATCCGGTGCCCATGAATAATAATATACACTGTCTCCCCCTGAAGCTATTGCTACAATGGTAGCTGACGATCCGGGACATATTGATGCAGGAGGGCCTGCTTTAACCGTTAATGGCGGACGTACAGTAACTGTAACAATTACGGGTGGAGAGCTACATCCGTTGGCATCGGTAGCGGTAACTGTATAGGAAGTTGTACCGGTAGGAGAAACAGTAATGCTTTGTCCGCTTCCGCCGGGTGTCCAGTTATAAGTATATGTTGGCGTACCGCCTGAAGCATTTGCAGCAAGCGTAGCCGATTGGCCGATACAAATTGTTTGGCCCTGTGCTAAAACAATAACTGGCGGTGGCTGTGTTACTTTAGCAACTGCGGTAGCAACACATCCATTTTTATCGGTTGCGCTAATAGTATAGTTACCCGCAATAAGATTACTTGCAATAGTTGTATTACCGCCAGTGGGGCTCCATGCGTATGTATAGGGTGCAGTACCACCCGATGCCGCCGCTGTTGCACTTCCGTTATTACCACCATTACACAAAATATTGGTTACTGAAACTATCTTAACAGTATCACCGGAAATATTAGTAACCACAACTTTAGTAGTGTCTTCACAAGTATTGGCATCTGTTATGATTACAGTATAGGTCCCTGGCAGTAAATTATTCGCAGTGGTGGTGGTTTGCGTAGGTGTGGTATTCCAGGCATACGTATATCCGGGCGTACCTCCACTTGCTGTAACCGATGCGGAGCCATCGGCTTTACTGCACATTGAAGGAGAAGAAGTGGTAGTTAAAACAATTGGAGGCGGATTTAAAACAGTAACACTGGTGTCTTGTTTACACCCATGCGCATCTGTAACGGTTACACTGTATGTTTTCCCCTCACATAAATTATTTACACTTGGGCCTGTACTTCCATTGCTCCAAGTATATGTATAAGGATTAGAGCCACCTTTAGGCACAACTATAGCTTGTCCATCGCATTTATACCAGCATGATGCAGGAAACACCGTAGGTGTTAACACAATTTTGGCAGGTTGAATAATGACTACTGTTGTCGAATCCTTACATCCATTTGCATCTGTAACATCAACGGTATATGTTCCCGCAGTTAAACTGGTTGCTGTTGTTGTAGTTTGGGCCGGCGTTGTGTTCCATACATATGTGTATGTAGGTATGCCGCCCTTAACGCCAACCGCAGCAGAACCATTATTGCCACCGAAGCAAAGCACATTGACAGAGTTTGTTATGGAATCTCGTAACGCAGGAGGCTGGGTTATTGTAACTGTAGTAGTAGAAGGACACCCTGTGTTATCTGTAGCTGTTACAGTATAAGTTCCGGCGGTTAGGCTCGATGCCATTGTACCCGTCTGTCCACCTGTCCAGGAATATGTATAAGGCGCCGTTCCACCTGCAGCACCTGCCACGGCATTACCATTATTACCATCAAAGCATGATACATTTTGGCTTGATACAATAGAATCGTGCGGGCCATTGGTAGTAGGCACAATTACTGTTGCAGTTGCAGTACAACTGTTAGCATCAGTTATAGTAACATTGTATGATCCTCCTCCTAAATTACTTGCAGTGCTATTTGTTTGTGCGGGTGTAGTGTTCCATGCATACGTATATGCCGGTGTTCCCCCACTAGGTGCTACACTTGCTGAGCCTGTTGTTGCTCCACAAGGTGTACCGGTAAAACTTGTAGTTGAAGTAATTGCAGTCGGTTGAGTAATTGTTACAGTTTGGGTAGTAATGCATCCTCCCGCATCTTTTACATTACAGGTATATGTGCCGGCACCCGCACCAGTTAATATTTGGTTTGTGCTACTATTGTTCCATGTATAGGTATACGGCGTTGCGCCACCTGATGGAGTAACTGTTGCAGTTCCTGTTAATGCTCCATTACACCTTACATTGGTATTTGAAACGGTGGCTGTTATGCCTCCACCGGCAATAGTTACCGATGCGGTTTCAACACAACCGGCAGCAGTTACCGTGCAAGTATAATTTCCCGGAGCGAGACCTGTATCTTTTTGGTTTGTGCTTCCATTGCTCCATTTGTAGGTATATGGAGGTGTGCCACCGGTAGGATTTGCAGTTGCAGTGCCTGTTGCACATCCTGCATTCGTACTGGTTGCAGTAACACTCATAGTAGGTGTTATAGTTACTGGTTTTTGCAATGTATCGGTACATCCGTCGGCACTGGTTACAGTAACAGTATATGTTCCAGAAGCACTTGCAGTAATTACCTGACCTGTACTGGAACCAACTATACCAGGACCGGTCCATGCATAAGCACTACCGCCCGCAGGAGCCGTAAGATTAACATTGCCTCCGCATACTGAAGGTGTGCTGGCAATAATGCTAAACGGGCCACAAGTTGCATCGAAATAAACATAACAAAAGTGCGGGCCAATAGCTGAAGGATAGCAATCGGATACGGTAGCCTGAATATCTATACAGTGTCCAATATAATTCTGAAGCGAGACAAATACCGATTTCCATGGAGCTACGTAAATAGTATCCTGCCAATTATAAGCGGGTACTGTATAATATATAGCCGTATAGTTAGCATCTGTTGTACTTGATGTTACCAGGTATTTGCCGCACTGCAATGTATCTCCTGTTGTCTGATCAGTAATAGTTACTATAAAGTGTGGCTGTTGCCCCCAGGTATGAGGTGCATTATAGGCCGGCATGTCAACTACCGGGGCGTACATATAATTAAGCGCAGTGTTCCCAGCAGTTACGGTAAATTGCTGGTCTATGATTGCAACACGCGAACCACCTACACTAGTATCGCCCAAACGACAGGAATAGCTACCACCACCAGGAGCGACCACGGGTATAATAGGACCTGCAATAGCGTCATTACCCGTACCACTCATTATCTTAACCTGATAGGTAGGTTTGGTATGGTATTTGCAATTAACAATATCATTTGCCGCTTGTGTAACAGCGCCTGCAGCACCCCCAACCATAGCGGTATATGTCATTTTAGTTGATGTGGAGTTGTTCGATGCATAATAAGCGTTCCAGCCAGTCATATTACCTGCTTCAAAGCCAATATCAGAGCAAGTTGGATTACAGGTAGCTTGCGGTTTGTATGATTTAGGGGAACTGTATTCTGTTGCGGTTGAAGGGTACTCTTTCTTTATCGTCTGCAACTTTTCATATAGGGCTACATACTTTGTAATCAATTTGTTTGCAAACTCATGAATGTCGGCATCTGTATTGATTGTGCTGAGTAATTCGCTCACATACTCCACTCTATCGTTGTAGATGGTATCTATGTAATAGTTGTTGAACAGGTTCATATCCTGAACGGATGCATTTATTTTTGAAGCAACTGTGTTCAGTATGTGGCACGAATCTAGCTTAGCTGCATATTCTTCAGTTGCTTCTTCTGCTGCTGTACTTGTTTTAAAATGATGGTAGAAATTTGAAACATCAGCCTTTTGAGCTTCAATAATCCCCGCATAAAATACGCATAGAATTACAAGACCATAACGCACTGACCTAAGAAACCGTGATGGATATCCTTTTCTGGTTTTAGGCGAACTTTTTTCTTGTAAAAATTGTTTCAAAATACTCAGGCTAATTTTTATTACAAAACGCTACGTCTTTCTGCTGAAGATTAGCGTAGTCTAACAAAAGTAGATAAGCCAGAACGCCTATATATTACCTGTATATTAAGTATTTCTTATCGTGTGTAATTTGCTATAAATCAATCAATTGTCAATATTTACTCACGCCTAAATGCCCACTCTGGCAGAGTTTATTGGCCAAGTTCTCTGATGAATAAAATATAATCGGTACTTGGCAAAGAAGGTAATTGGCCTTTTAGTTGGGCAATTATTTGCCCCCGATGATAAGTTGAATGGTTAATTACGTGAGTTAGAATATCTTCCACTCTATTTTCAAAACTATCCCCTTTAAAATTTTTATAGGCAATTATAGTCGCAAGGTTTTTCTCATCCAGCTTACTTATAAACGCCTCCCACATTCTTGAACTTTCCTCAAACATGCTTAAGCATTCTTCAAGCGTTCTCCCTCCCCATAGGTTATATGTTTTGGCAATATTCTCTACTCTTGCATGCCAAACTAATCTCGCCGTTAACAAATGTCCCATCCACTCAAGGCATCTTTCATCCTGTGTTTGTAATTGTTTCATGGCACCAAGCACCCTGGCAGTGGCCCATTTATCGTATTCGAATAATTTCACAAAATGCTCTTTCATCTTCTATTCTAAAACAATTTCATCAGCATCCATACCTTGGGCTTTAAATATATGGCGCACCCTCCAGCCATAAAACGCAAGGTAGGCAAAACAAAATACAGGTACAACGTATGAAATATGCGCTCCGTAATTATCTACTATTAATCCTTGTATAGGCGGAATAATTGCACCACCCAATATCATCATTATTAGTAACGATGAGCCTTGAGTGGTATATTTTCCAAGACCTGTAATGGCCAATGCAAATATGCAAGGCCACATTACCGAACAATATAAACCGCCACTAATGAAAGAGAACAAAGCAATATTTCCGCTTGTACACAAGCCTACAATCATTAACCCGGCCCCAATGCAACTGAATAATATAAGGGTGCGTGCAGGCTTCTCTTGCCCGATAAAGAATGCAGCAATGGCAAGTAACAAATATGGAACGTAGAATTTATAATCTGATATATCGCTGTTGCGTAAATAGTTTACTCCGCATATTACAGCGAAAGCAATTATGGGCACAACGGTCATCAATATTGTCCGGGTTGTTTTAGAAAGCTTGAACACCGTTAGCGAACCTCTCCACCTACCTATCATAAGGCTACCCCAATACAGCGAAATGTAAGGCGATATTTGACTTGCTGTTATTCCTTTTATTTCAGGTAACTTTAGTAATGCACCCAGGTTACTTTGGATGGTTACCTCTACACCTACATAAAAGAAAATAGCCAGCATGCCCAGCGTGAGTTGAGGATATTTTAATGCGCCAGGTGTTTTCTCTGCTCTTTCATGTTCTGTTATTGCCGGCAACGAAGAGAATGCAAGCACAGTAGCGGATAATAAAAACATACCGCATAAAATAAGTGAAGGTATTTTTACTGCTTGAATATCTGCGGCCGGAGTATACGAATTACTCACTTGCCCGAATAACGCAAGGCTCAACAACACAGGGCCAATAGTTGTACCAAATGAGTTTATTCCACCTGCAAGATTCAATCTATGAGAACCAGTTGACGGATCGCCTAAAGCAATTACATATGGATTGGCCACTATTTGTTGCAATGTAAACCCCAGGCCAATTATAAACATACAGGTAAGTAACATAGGATACGAATGCATATTTGCCGCGGGTATAAAACCGATAGCGCCAACCGCAGAAATGAGTAACCCAAGAATCAGGCCCCGTTTATATCCAATACGAATCAGCGGGTCCTCGTAAAATATAGTGGTAATGAAATAAACCAGCGAGCCGAAGAAATATGCAATATAAAATGCCCAATCAACCAATTGCGATTTAAATTGGGTAAGTTGAAATATTTCCTTGAATAAGGGTATAAGTATGCCATTAGATGCCGCTACAAAACCCCAAAAGAAAAATATACTGATAAGTATTGCAAGCGATGACCGTCCTGATTGCTTCATTGAAACGTTAAATTGGTAGAAGCTAAAGTATCTATTTTAAATACTTAAAATAAATAACTACCCGCATAGATATAACCGTGCGTATGTTTAAAACATTTATTTTGGCATTCTATTTTTGAGTATGGCAGAAAATAAAAAAGCAGCATTAGGATTTATTTTTGTTACCCTTTTCTTAGATGTAATGGGGTTAGGAATTATTATTCCTGTGTTCCCAAAATTAATTTCCCAACTTATTCATGGCGATCTTAGTACTGCATCGCTTTGGGGTAGCTGGCTGGTAGCTGCATTTGCAGGTATGCAGTTTCTATTCTCTCCTATTATGGGCGGATTAAGTGACCGTTATGGCAGACGCCCCGTTTTGCTTCTATCACTTCTTGGCTTCGGATTAGATTATATAGTAATGGCATTTGCTCCAACTATTTGGTGGCTGTTTGCAACGCGGATTTTCGCTGGTATAATGGGCGCAAGTTTTACCACGGGTACCGCATACATTGCAGATATAAGCACACCCGAAAAACGTGCTCAGAACTTTGGAATGATTGGTGTTGCATTTGGGCTTGGCTTTATGGTAGGCCCTGCTGTTGGCGGTATATTGGGTAAAATTAGTCCCCGTTTGCCATTTATTGTTGCAGCATGTGTTTCGTTACTAAATACCCTGTACGGTTATTTTATTCTTCCTGAATCATTACCTAAAGAAAACCGCCGTAAGTTCGATTGGAAACGCGCTAACCCAATTGGTTCGCTTAAGCAATTAGGCAAGTATCCGGTTGTGTTGGGCATGGTAGTATCTATACTATGTATTTATATGGCAGCACACGCCGTGCAAAGCACCTGGACCTATTACACTATGCTGAAATTTAACTGGAGCGAAGATACGGTAGGGTATTCGCTTGCGTTTGTAGGTTTATTAGTAGGTGCAGTACAAGGCGGGCTTATTCGTGTTGTAATTCCGAAAATCGGACAAAAACGATCTATCTACGTAGGTCTTTTCTTATATACTGTTGGTATGATATTATTTGGTTTTGCAAGCCAGTCATGGATGATGTTTGCGTTTTTGGTTCCTTATGCTCTAGGCGGAGTTGCCGGACCTGCCTTGCAGGGTATTATGAGCGCACAGGTGCCACCAAACGCACAAGGAGAATTGCAAGGTGGATTAACAGGCTTAGTAAGCCTTACTTCATTTTTTGGGCCACTTTTAATGGGCAACTTGTTCCATTTTTTTACAAAGAAAGATGCGCCAATCTATTTCCCCGGAGCGCCTTTTATAATGGGCGCAATACTTTGCCTCGCATCACTCTTGTTTGCTATGCGCTCACTCGCCAAGCACTCTGTTTAAGCTTCGTTGCGCAGTTTATTTACAGCTTCGCTTACCTCTTTTATAACAGTATTTATTTCTTCCTGGGTAGTGAATCTCCCTAAGCTGAAACGCACCGAAGAGTTTGCAAATTGTTCTCGGCCCATTGCCTTTAATACATGCGATGGTTCAGGCAGTGCTGAGGTGCATGCGGAGCCCATAGCTAGTGCAATATGAGGTAACATGGCAATTAACTTATCGGCTTTAATACTTGTAAATGCCAAATTGGTAACATGTGGCATCCGATGCTTTTGACTTCCGTTTACAAAAACATTACCTAAGTCTAGTAAGCTTTGTTCCAATTGAGTTCGTAATAAGGAAAGCTTTTGCGCATCGTCCCACATTTCATCTTGCGCTATTTCGCACGCTTTCCCCAATCCAACAATTCCGGTAACGTTGAGTGTACCTGAACGCAAACCTCTTTCGTGCCCGCCACCATGCATTTGTGGCAGCAATACAACACGCGGATTTTTCCTGCGAACATAAAGCGCACCTGCTCCTTTAGGACCATATATTTTATGCGCTGAAAGACACATCAAATCAATGCCTTCATCCTGCACATCTATCATTACTTTACCTACTGCTTGTGTAGCATCACAAAACAAAATGCTTTTTTTTGCATGTACTAGTTGTGCTATTTCTTTTATCGGGAATATGGTTCCGGTTTCATTATTAGCAAACATTGCACACACCAAAACAGTGTCTTCCCGAATAGTTTTTGCTAATAACTGCAGATCAGGCAATCCTTCACTATCAACAGGTAAATAATCTACTTCTGCACCCAATGTTTCTAAATATTGGCAGGTATCTAATACTGCTTTGTGTTCGGTTGCATAGGTTATTATATGTTTCCCTTTTGCCTTATAGGCTTCAAAAACTCCCTTTATAGATAAGTTTATTCCTTCTGTTGCGCCTGATGTAAAAATTATTTCCTGCGCATCGCAATTAATAAGTTTACTTATTTGCTCTCTAGCAGTTTCAACAGCCCGGTTAGCAGTCCAACCCGTCGCATGAGTATGACTGGCGGCATTACCAAATTTCTCTGAAAAATAGGGCAACATAGTATCAAGTACTCTTTTATCTACCGGAGTAGTAGCGTTATAGTCGAGGTATATTAGCTTTTCGCTCATGCTTCCATCAATTCTTTGTAAGATGGTATATCCGCCAATGCCTTATAATCTCCCCCTTCTAATGAGCAGCAAAATATGTTTATCCCATTGGTAATCAGCAGTATTTTAACCTGCATAACCAGGTTGTAACGCACGGCCTGGTCGAACACTTCCTGGGTAATTGGTATTTCAAAGCCCTTGCATTCCACCATTAATATGGGTGCACCTGTATTGCTACATGCCACCACATCAGCCCGCTTGCTTAGCTTATTGTAGGTAAACTCCTTTTCTACCATTAATAAACTCAGGGGATAGCCCTTACCCTTATTTAGGAAATCAATAACATGCTGCCTAACCCACTCTTCGGGTGTTAATGCAACGAACTTCTTACGTACAGGATCGAATATTTTGTGCAGCCCACCCTCTTCAACCATGCGGAATTCGCTGGATGGGAAGTTAAGTTGAGGATATCCGACCGGGTTGTTCATATGTAATTAGAAACGCAAAGTTAGAAATAGGTTAGAAAGTATAAATTTGGGATACAATTATGGCATCTACCTATAAAGATATACTATCTGACCTGGAAAAGAAGCTGTACCACCCTGTTTATTTTTTTTGCGGGGAGGAGCCATATTATATTGACCTGCTTTGCCAATATGTTGAAAAAAACGTGTTGGATGAGGGCGAAAGGGAGTTCAACCAAATGATCTTTTATGGCCGTGAGAATAGCATAGCCACGGTGTTAGATGCTGCCTATCGCTTTCCAATGATGTCGAATTACCAGGTGGTGATTGTGAAAGAAGCGCAGGAAATGCGTGATCTTTTTACAGGCGGTGGCGATGACAAGAATCTGTTGCTAACCTATCTCGAAAAGCCGCAGAAGTCGACCATATTAGTGTTCTGCTATAAGCATAAGAAGATAGATATGCGGACCTCGGCGGCCAAAAAACTGTCGAAGAGTGCGGTATTTTTTGATTCGGCTAAACTTTACGATAGGCAGATACCCGGTTGGATAGAAGCCCAGATAAAAGACAAAGGATACATAATTGGCCCTAAGGCAGTAGCATTATTAGCAGAATATTTAGGCAGCGATTTAAGTAAAATATCGAATGAGTTGGGTAAGTTAATGATAAACCTTAAGCCTCCGGCTGAGATAACAATTGCCGATATTGAATCGAACATTGGTATTAGTAAAGATTACAACATTTTCGAACTACAAAATGCGTTGGGTAACCGCGATATAGGTAAAGCCCTGCAAATAGTAGAATACTTTGCATCAAACACTAAGGATAATCCTTTCGTAATGAGTGTGGTATCACTCTATAATTATTACAGCAAGCTATTTATACTTCATTCATTAAAAGACAAATCGCGTAACAATGTTGCAGCAAAACTTGGAGTATCTCCTTATTTTGTAGCAGACTACGAAAAGGCGGCTAGGCTATATGGTCCCGCTTCGTTACAGAAAATATTCCACATTCTGCATGAGTACGATCTGAAATCAAAAGGTGTGGGGAATGCCACAACCAGCGAAGAAGATCTTTACAAAGAGTTTATTTTGAAAATAATGTATGTAGATAAGGTGGCACAAAGTTCTCTGCACAGCCAGTTGTTCCCTTCCTAATTTACTCCTCAGTAATTACAGCCATATTATACTCAAAAGGGTCTAGTTCCTTTTTAAGCATATCGAAAAATTCATTGCCGTATTGTAAATAGAATGGAATAAAATTATCGTGACGTTCCTGCAGTGAACCTTCCGGGAAAAGTTTCTCCTTTATTTTCTTTATCTGATTTACCGAGGTCTCGTCCTTCTGTTTTTGCGCACGGATGAGTTTAGTTTCGATAACCTTCAGCGCATTATATTGCTTTTGCAATTCCGCATCAGCTGAAGCAACAAGTGTAGAATCAATGGTCTTTATTTTAGCGGATATGCCATCATACACTACCTTCAATCTTTCTTTTTCAGCTTCAAAGTCAATGGCACCATCATTATTTATAACATATCCTTTCACTAAATCATCCACATCATTAAAGATATCTTTTGCCGATAGTTTGAATTTCTCCATTTTGCCTGCTGCTCCTTTATCAATTATCATGGCAAAGTTGCGTGGTATGACAACCGGATACATAGCCTTGTGATAATCGAACGCCGTTTTTAATTGAAGCCAATATGCTACTTCAGATGGGCCACCGATATAGGCAACATTAGGCAAAATGATCTGCTGATATATTGGGCGTAGTATAACATTAGGGCTAAACCTTTCCGGGTGTTGTTCTGCCTCAGCAAGAATTTGTTCTTTAGTAAATACTGTTTTGGCATTTACTGTGGTATAATTATCACCCTGCTTCTCTATTCTGTGGCGCCCTTCTCCGTTTATATAAAACAGATTTATATCGCGGGCAAATATTTGCGGCTCTATACCGTGTTGGGCTAATTGCTTATCCGTATCGCTTACTAAGCGGTGTGAGCTTTGCTTGGTCAGTTCATCTTTTATAACCGGGATGAAAAGCTTTTTCAGTTCTGCATCATCTGCATCAACTATCACAACTCCATACTTACCTAAAAGAGCATTTACAAAATCGAATGTAGTTTCAGCCAAATTTTTATTGCCACTGTATGCATCGTGTAAAAGCTTTTTGATTTCTGCTGCATTTGCGTTTTCACCTAACATAGTCATCAAGCCCTCCAAAACAGGAGCAAGTGTTTCGACCGATATTTTCCCTACCGGTCCACCTGAGAGACTATCACCGCTCCACTCTATTTTTTTACCAAACACATAGGTGTGGTTTATTTCAGCAAAGTCATGGTCCTCACTTGCCATCCAATACACGGGCACAAAATTATTGGCTGGATATTCTTTCTTTAATCTTTCAGCAAGATTAATAACCGTAATTATTTTATAAATAAAATATAATGGGCCTGTGAATAAACAAAGCTGGTGACCTGTGGTAACCGTAAATGTATTCTTTTCGTTCAGCAGGGCAATGTTCTTGTTGGTTAGATCAGAACCTTTGTTGCCGTATTTCTTCTTCAGCACATTTACTAATACCTCACGCGAAGAATTATCCTTGCTTCTATCTTCAATGGCTTTCTTGAATCCTGCAAGAGATGGTTGGTATTGATAAAACGATGAGAGGTATGATTCTCCTTTTAAATAATCTGTAAATACTTTTGAAAATAAACCTGTTTCCTGGAATGATACGGGGGTCTTTTTAAAGCTCATATATATTATTTAACAGGTGTTCCGAAAAGGTCATAATCTTCTGCAGATGTAATTTTAATATTGGCAAAATCGCCGATGCGCAAATAGGTTTCTGCATCTGCTTTTACATGTACTTCGTTATCTACTTCAGGCGAATCGTGTTCAGTACGTCCAATAAAATAGTCTCCATCCTTACGGTCGAATATTACTTTAAAAGTTTTGCCAATTTTCTTTTGATTTAAATCTCTTGAAATACCACGCTGCACTTCCATCAGTTTCTCTGCACGTTCTTTTTTAACTTCAGCAGGTACATCATTTATTGCTTTGTGTGCATGAGTATTTTCTTCGTGCGAATAGGTAAAGGCACCTAACCTATCGAATTTCATTTCCTGAACCCAGTCTACCAATTGGTTAAAATCATCTTCGGTTTCTCCCGGGTACCCCACTAAAAATGTGGTACGCATTGCAATACCGGGCACTTTCTCACGAATGGTTTCTACCAACTTCGTCGATTTTTCCTTGGTGGTTCCTCTGCGCATCAGCTTCAGCATATTATCTGATACGTGTTGCAAAGGCATATCTAAATAATTACAAACGGTAGGGCATTCCTTCATTGTATCAATAATATCCATTGGGAAGCCCATTGGGAAAGCATAATGCAGTTTTATCCAATCTAATCCTTCTACATCAGCCAACTTGCGAATGAGTTCTGCTACGTTACGTTTGCCATATAAATCAAGTCCGTAATAGGTAAGATCCTGAGCGATGAGCATTATTTCTTTTACACCTTTCTTTACCAATCCTTGCGCTTGGGTTACCAAAGCATCCATTGGCACCGATACGTGTTTACCACGCATTAATGGTATAGCACAGAAGGAACATTTGCGATCGCATCCTTCTGATATCTTCATATAAGCATAGTGATTTGGCGTAGTAAGCAAACGCTCACCTACCAATTCATGCTTATAATCTGCCTTAAGGGTCTTTAGTAATCTTGGCAGATCTTGCGTACCAAAATAACCATCCACCAAAGGAATCTCTTTTTCTAGCTCTGGCTTGTAGCGCTGACTAAGGCAACCCGTAACATATACCTTTTCAACATCGCCCGCTTTTTTAGCATCTACATATCGTAATATAGTATCTATACTTTCCTGTTTAGCATTGTCAATAAAACCACAGGTGTTTATAACAACTATAGGGGCACCATCAACTTCGTGTTTAACGTCGTAATTATTGGCTTTAAGTTGCGCCATAAGAACCTCAGAATCAACAAGATTCTTGGAGCAGCCCAAGGTAACTACGTTTACACGGTTCTTTTTTATCGTTTTTGTCTTCACTATTGCCTTTAAAAGTGCTGCAAAGCTACGCTAAATTCAGGTTCGGCATATACTCAGCTGCAATGCCTTATTAGGCAAGGGTAATATTTGGTTTAAAGGCAGCCATTTCATATATTTGTTTTTCTAAAAATTACTTCCCTTTATGAAAAAGATCTCCCTAGCATTTATAATGGCTTCTCTATTATTAAGCTACAACTTAGTTGCACAAAGTTGGACAACTATGATGCAGGATCATAATGCCAATTTAAAAGATGTTCAGGCAGCTTTTAACCAATGGTATGCCATACATAAACCTGTTAAAGAAGAGGAAGATAAAGATGCTGTTAAACCAGGCGAAGAGCATGAAGAAGATGGTGATTTTATGTTATTTAAACGCTGGGAATGGCTTATGCATGCACGTACTTACCCAAGCGGAAGATTACCTGACCCTGCTGTTATTGAAAAGGAATATCAGGATTATTTAGCCAAGCAAAAAACAAGGAAAAGCACGCATGGTGCATTAGCTGCAACTGGAACATGGACTTACGCGGGCAACACTACTATTCCTAGCGGCGGAGATGCAGGAAGAGTAAACCGTGTACGTGTAGACCCAAATAACTCGAGTATTATATATGCATGTGCTCCTTCGGGTGGGCTATGGAAATCGATCAATGGAGGTACATCATGGACTCCCAAAACCGATCAGCTTTTAGGTATTGGTACAAGTGATATCGCTATCGATCCTACCAATTCGAATATTATGTACCTGGCCACAGGTGATGGTGATGGTATTGACGGGGCCTATACAACCCCATCTACAATTGGCGTTATGAAAACAACCGACGGAGGTGTTACCTGGAACCAGACAGGCTTGCATTATACGTTGCAAACCAGCGGCCCAACTCTATATACCGTTAACGAGCTTAAAATTAACCCTACTAATACTTCAGTAATATTAGCAGCTACCTCATTCGGTTTGTATTATACAAGTAATGCAGGGGTTACATGGAACCAGGCCCAGAGCGGCAATTTTAAAAGTGTTGAGTTTGCACCTGGTAATTCTAAAATAGCATATGCAACAACTGCAACATTAAGTACAGGAAGCGCAGCATACTATAGATCTACAAATGGCGGGGAAAGCTTTACAGCTATAACACTGCCAACTGCAACAGGCGCAGGAAGAATGCAGCTAGGTGTTAGTCCTGCTGCACCCGCTGATGTATATGTGTTAGCCGATAACCTTTCTAATTCAGCATTCCTCGGTATATGGCTATCTACAGATACTGGAAAAACATTTACTGAAAAATCTAAAACTCCTAACTTATTAGGTTTCCAAAATGGTACAGGAGGCGATGCTACACAAGGCCAAGGGTGGTACACACTTTCAATTGCAGTATCACCAACCAATGCTGCTGAAGTTTTGGTAGGAGGGGTTAATATTTGGGAATCGGCCAACAGCGGCGCCAGTTGGACAAGAATAACCGACTGGAATGGTTTTGGGAAACCTTATGTGCATGCCGATGTACACGGCATAACCTTTGTACCAGGCAGCGGAACAACAGTTTATACCGGCACCGATGGTGGTGTTAGTACATCTACCAGTGTAAGTAGCGCATGGACCGATAAAAGCAGTGGGCTTGAAATTGCAGAGCAATATAGTATCGGGCTATCGGGCAGCAATGCTAACGAATGGATAACAGGCTGGCAAGATAACGGTACCAACCTGAATAACGGCGGGTGGTCGGAAGTAATTGGCGGCGACGGCATGATCTGTTTTATTGACCAAACCAATAATAATTACATGTATGGCGAAACCTATCAGGGTAGCTTTGAAATGTCTTCGAATGGCGGCGGATCGTTTACCGGTATTACAAATGGTATTACCGAAACAGGTGCTTGGGCAACACCATGGTTACAAGATCCGCAAAGTTCTACAACATTATTTGCCGGGCTCAATAATGTATGGAAATCTACTAACCAAGGTAGCAGCTGGACAAAAATAAGCACCTATGCTACATCAAGTACTATTGATGCTATTACAGTTGCCCCATCAAGCGACCAGTATATTTATGCTGCACAACTCGGTTCAATTTATGCAACTACTGATGGTGGAACTACATGGAACAATGTTACGGGTAATCTTCCTGTTACTGCAATTACGCATATTACGGTTGACCCGGCTAACCCCTTACGAGTTTGGGTAACCGTTTCGGGCTACACTGCTGTTTACAAAGTTTTTGAAAGTACAACTGGCGGAACTACATGGACCAATATTTCAACAAACCTGCCTAACCTGCCCGTTACCTGTATGGCATATGCTGGTGGTAACATTGATGCCATGTATGTTGGAACCGATATGGGTGTTTATTACCGCGATACTACCACAACTGGTGGTGAATGGGTAGCCTATAACACCGGTCTTCCTAATGTTATTATATCTGATTTGAAGATATATGCACCCGGCGGTATTTTACGCGCTGCTACCTATGGTCGTGGCGTATGGCAAATTGGTTTATACCAACCAACAACTAATGCACCTGTGGCCAAGTTTACTGCTTTCCCAACTAAACTTTGTGAAAAAAGTACTGTTCAGTTTACCGATACATCATCTAACCAGCCAACAAGTTGGAATTGGACCTTTACAGGCGGAACCCCTGCCACATCTGCTTTGGAGAACCCAACTATTACATATAGCACTGCGGGAACTTATCCTGTAACATTAACAGCAACCAATGCAAATGGAAATAGCTCAGTTACTCAAACCAATTACATTACTGTTAATCCTAATCCGCCTGCGGCAACTATTACCCAAAACGATTCAACACTTTCCGCAACCCCACAAGGGTATCCTTACTATCAATGGTTTAAAACAGGTGTAATAATTGGCGGCGCTACTTCCGATTATTATATTGAATCAGCAAAGGGTATCTACAAAGTTGTTGTTTCAGATAGCAACGGATGCTCTTCAAGCGCAACATTGAATGTAACTGTTGTTGATGGAATAAACGCACTTTCGTTGAATGATTATATTAACCTGTATCCGAATCCGACAACAGGCAACTTACAGTTGGTTTTTGATATACCAACCAGCGGCAATTATAGTTTGCGTATTTCGAATGTATTAGGGCAAACAATATATACCGATGAATTGCACCTAAGCGGACAGACCACCAAAAACCTTGACTTATCTGGCTATAGCAAAGGAGTGTACTTTTTATCGGTAGAAGGAAATAACTCTAAGGCAGTAAGGAAAGTAGTATTGTACTAAGAGCAAATCGATTTCTAAAAATCCCCTTTAGTTATACTAAAGGGGATTTTTATTTATACAATTATTATTCCAAACTACTGCGTCAAATCGAGTTTTGGAGGAGCATCTTTTAACTTTTGCACCAACTCTTTAAATTCCGGTTTATCTTTTATTGAAACAAGGTTTTGGTCTGTCTCCATCCTCTTTAAATCAGAAAATCCAAGTTTAATAGCATCCTTCAAACTGCTCAATGCTTTATCCGGATTATTTTCTCGTGCATACAATCCTGCAAACAAATAACTATGCTCAGGGTTTGTTGGGTCTACTAAAGCATAGAGGTCTAAAAAGTGACCTGTTGCAACATCATCGGGTGAATTAAACGAACGCGAAGCGCCCATATATACAGCTAAGCTTAAAAAATTCAGTAAGCGCTGGCATTGTAATGAAACCGGCGATATAGTATCTCTTGAAATAATAGATCGCATATCTTTTACTTTATCGCGCCACCATAATCCATCCTTATCTGTTAAATACTGAATATATTCCTGTTGCATGTGGGCTTCATCTACTTCACTTTGTTGTTCATCTTTTATATACTTAGCGTATTTATCTGAACTTTGTATTTGTTGTACTTTAGTAACATAGGCATCTACATTCGTTAAGCCACGCAAAAAGTTGAGCAGTTTCTTATACACGAAATATTCATGTATAGTTTTATCCTGCATTCCATTTTTATCCACTTCTTTTAATAGTTGTTGCTGCACTGCCTTCACCAATGAATCGTTTACAGGGATTGTTTTGGTTTGCATAGCTGTAACATCCATCCATTGAAATGCCTGCTCAATATCGCTCACCGGCGGCCATTGATGTTTGCCGTGAAACACTACTAACTGGTGTAGCAAAGGAGTATTATCTAATTCCTTATCAAGGTTCTTAAGTTCTATGTAGTTAAAGTCTTTTTCTCCTACAAATGATATTAAAGCGAAGGGTTGATTTATTTGCGGAGTATTTTGCGGGAAACCACCACCGCAAGCTACAACGCCTGCAATACCTCCGTTAAGCGCCACTGAACAAGCTACCCTCGCCCCGCCTGAGAAACCAAAAGTATAGATACGCGAATTGTTTACAGAAACCCGTTGATCAACATCGCGCATTAAAGCCAGCGCTGCATGCCCCGATTCATTCATCTGCATACCATTCTTCGAATTGTAGGTTCCTGCGATTACAAAACCATATTTTTCCGCAAGTTGCTTGTATATCTTTATCGGTAGATTACCTACTCCATGTGGGTCGAAGAAATAAATAACAGGCCATTTTTTGTCGGCCGTATAATTGGTTGGCAGGTAAATGGCATACTCTTGCGTAGATTCATCCATACAATGAACCGTATCAATTATTACACCCTTGTCAAATGGCTTAACATTTGCATTAACGTGTTTTATAGTATCGCTTACCTGTACCGAATTATCGGTAGAGGTTTTGGTGTTACCATGGCAACCCCACAACATTAAAGTGGCAAGGGCAAATATTCTGGTCTTATTCATTGGCTTTTAATTACAGTGCCTAACAAAATTAACTTTTTGTTCCAAAGAGCATGAACTGCCATACGCATCCAGTTTTTCTCTAAACTTGTATAAACAAACGGCATATTATGTTAGCAGAAATAGTAACCATAGGAGATGAAATACTTATTGGCCAAATAGTAGATACCAATTCAGCCTGGATGGGAACAGTGCTAAGTGATTCCGGAATTAAAGTTCACCAAATAACATCGGTATCTGATAATAGAGAACATATTCTTAAGACCCTTAAGGAAGCAAGCCAGCGTGCTGACATTATATTAATAACCGGTGGCCTTGGCCCAACACGAGATGATATTACCAAACATACTCTTTGTGAATACTTTAA
>Ga0206980_1011_pt2 | contig 53341 bp, 33 predicted proteins | sample Alteio_BWMinCont_20_FD_153494 | JGI IMG/M metagenome (GOLD analysis project Ga0206980, IMG submission 153494) | Enriched cells from forest soil in Barre Woods Harvard Forest LTER site, Petersham, Massachusetts, United States -... | ecosystem: Environmental > Terrestrial > Soil > Temperate forest >...
ACCCAGTGTCATCGGCCCATCTCCCGGAAGGAGTGCTCTCTCGCGACGCTGTGGGAACCCGGATTGGTTTGGCTGTCGCGGTGGTGTGGTGGTCGCTGGTCAACATGGCGATGGGCTTCGTCAGCTCCGTATCGGGCTTCATCGCATTTCGATTCATGCTGGGAATCGGCGAAGGACTGAACTGGCCAGGGGCCAGCAAAACCGTCGCGGAATGGTTTCCGAAGCAGGAGAGAAGCGTGGCTGTGGCTATCTTCGACAGCGGCTCCAGCATAGGAGGAGCGCTGGCAGCGCTGGTGATTCCCCTCATTGCCCTTGCGTTTGGATGGCGGTGGTCGTTTGTTGCATCCGGTCTTCTCGGCTTCGTTTGGCTGGCAGCGTGGCTGCGCGTTTATCATCCGTTGGAACGTCATCCTCGCGTGACGCCCGAGGAGGTGGCCTTTATTCGCGCGGGCCAAGAGGCGCCGCGGACATTGAGAGAGAAGCACCTGCGGCGATGGCTGCTTCTGGCACGCGATCGGAATGTGTGGGGTATCGTGTTGGGCCGTTCTCTTACGGATCCGATCTGGTGGTTTTACGTCTTCTGGCTGCCGCAGTATCTAAGCGACGTGAGGGGATTCAATCTGAAGCAGATCGCTCTGTTCGCGTGGATGCCCTTCGTTGCCGCCGACCTGGGGAATTTTACTGGCGGGTTCATGTCGGGTTTCTGCATACGAAAGGGCATGTCCACACTGTGGGCCAGGATCGCGGTCTGCATAGTCAGTTGCCTTCCGATTCTTGCAGGTATTCCGGCAGCCCGAACGCATAACGCTTATGTGGCGCTTGCCTTGATCTGCGTGGCCCTGTGGGGATACGCCAGTTGGTCTACGATGGGGCTTACTCTCCCGTCAGACTTATTTCCCCAGGACGTGGTGGCAACGGTTACAGGCATGAGCGGATTTGCCGCGGGTCTTGCCGGGGTGGCGTTTACTTATGTCGTGGGCATTACAGTCGACCGCTTCTCCTATGTACCTGCTTTCTGGGTGGCGGCGCTCATGCCGCTTGCAGCGACGACCAGCCTGCTCCTGTTCGTCCGACCGCCAGACTATTCAAGGCGCGAAAACGGTGTGTCCGATTGAGCTTCGATCGAATGGAGGAGGGACAGATTGAAAGCCGAGTATTCGACCCCCTCTCTTTTTAAAAGAATCTGGCCGGCCCAAGACCGCCCGGCCCGGAACAGCCGATTCCTCTACCGGCTGTGCAGATTTCAGCGCCAGAGCAGGGGCACCCGTATCAATGAGCCGAGCGGTAGAATGGCTCCATCGCACGGTGGTTCGGCAGCTTTGTCGATGCAGTTTTGGACTGACCCCAACTCAGACACTCGCAATTGGCACACTATGCGGAAAGGGACTGCGAGTGGCGAAGAAGCGAGCTGTGGGATGATAACTGAAGGCGTTCCAATTCGGGAGACTCGACATTAAGGCCTTCCACCCAAAGGCAACGACAAGCGGCGGTGATACCAAACGAGTTGCGGTTACGGGACCTTTGATTTTTGGTGTTCTGACGGTTCCGTCGAAAACTGTGGGCTCCGGTGCAGGCTGAATGCCCTCGCCGTGGCCATGCCGCGCCGCAAGCCCATGCTGGACACCCGTGAGCCCTCTCGGGACGCGCCCCATGAAGATTGTCGTTCCAGACGGCCCTTAGTGACGAAGCTTTCTGGGAGCTGGCTACGTTGCAATTGCCACCGCTGCATTTCTGGACTGGCAGCAAACGCGCAACAGCGCGACAACACGCGCAAACCCGGAAAGGATCATTCCGCGAGTGACCCGGACCGGCGCACGTATAGGATTTTGGGTATTTCAGCGGACACACCTTGATGTTGCGGAAGAAAACTTCGGCGCCTTGGGACTGGAAGAGGATTATGCCGCTGGCCGGAAAGGCGTCGATTCCTTCGTTGGCCAATTTGCCGTTCACGTACTGCCACACGTGCCCGCCTCGGTTCACAAGTTCGACAACATTCCACTCCCCGTGCGGCTTTTCCAGTTCATTGGTCGGGTCGCGAAAGGCGGTCACATTTTTGAATTCGCCCTTGTTGAAGCGGTCGATCTTGGACACTTTTCCTTCGGGTCCGGTGACGCGCTCGCCGGCCTTTCCGTCTGGGCCAATAGGAGTCAGCGCTGCGCCATCTGTCATCCAGAAATCGCCGGTGTAGCCTTCGTTTATCTGAAACTCGATCGAGCGCGGCCAAACTTTATTGAGACCCTGAATGTTGTAGAGAATGCCGCTGTCGCGGGCCTGGCCCTGCCGCGGAACAAATGTTCCCTCGCCCCATTTGAATTCGGCGCGCAGATAGTAATTCTTGTACTCATGTTTAGTGATGAAGTAACCGAATTCGGTTCCTGACACATGCACGACGCCATTTTCCACCGTGAAGACATGGTTGTGATCAGAGTTCAGGCCAACACTGTGCAGGAATGCATCGAACTGATCCAGATCCTTTGCCAGTCCGATGCGCCGGCGGCCTGGTGGGAAACATCGGGCACAAAAGGCCGTTCGGCCGGGAAGCGCAGCCTCATGCCATGGTCCTACCGGGTCACCGTCGAAAACATTGGCCCTTGGCCAATCAAAGACTTTCACCAAGCTGGCATCAAATGATATGAGCTCGAGACGGAGCCGAAGCCGATCATTCTTAGGAGACGAACGTCAACGCGCTGCCCCGCGCATCGTGCGGAATACATTCGCATCACTCTCATCCTAAACAATATCCGTGACGGATGCGGGAGCGGACAGACACAGAAGCAGTTACGAGAACCGGGGGATATTTAAGCGCTCACAGAAAATCAATTTACTTCTGTTTAGCATAGCCCTCATCAGTTGGGATAATCGGGGCTCGGATGTCGCTGGAGATCGGCCGCAGATACGATTGCCCTGAATATTTTTCATGTGGGACAGTCTTCGTATGCCCGGGATAGAGTGGGATCGTTTGACACTGGGAATGCCCATAGGCTGGCAATAAAAAAACGCTTTGCCCGAGCAGAGGCATTCCAGGTTGTTCGTAAGAGTTTCAGAGACATATAAGCGCTTATCTATCGAGAAAACAACCGCACCATTTTCTTTCCAGCCGGGATGTGATTGTTCTCTCAAGCTTGAACCCATTGAGCTTGCCCTCGGAATGCGTACTCCTTAACGGGCTAGTTTTTAGGGATATTTATTTATCCCCGTCGTAGTCGTGGCGGTGGGAATGTGGGAATCGGCTTCATCGATTTCCAAGGTTTGTGGGAAGGTCGGAAAACAGTACCATCGTTTTCCGGGCTTTCCATAAACCGTCATTTCCACGGCCTGCTTCGATCACTTCGAACGCTCAGGCGGCGATCTTCACCGTCGCTTCCATCCAGTTTTGCTCGAACTCGATAGGGCTGACATATTTCAGCGTCGAGTGCATTCGTGTTCGGTTATACCAAAGCAGCCAAGAGATAGTTTCGTCCTTGGCTTCTCGGATGGTTCGAAAACGCTGACCGTGCAGTCGTTCCACCTTCAACGAACTAAACAACGTCTCCGAGCAGGCGTTGTCCCAACAGTTGCCTTTACGGCTCATCGATGGCGTAATGCCATGCTCTTTGAGTACCTCACTGAAGTCGTCGCTGGCGTGTTGGCTGCCGCGATCGCTGTGGAAGATCAGCCCTACCTTCTTACCTGGATTGCGCTGGAACCAGGCCATCTCCAGAGCATCGATCACCAGGTTACGCTGCATATCAGGCCGCATCGACCAGCCCACCACTTTGCGGCTGAACAGATCGATCACGACCGCGAGGAACAGCCAGCCTTCCTCGGTCGCAATATAAGTCAGGTCGCCAACCCACGCCTTGTTGGGCGCGGCCACGGTGAACTTACGATCAAGCACATTGGGCGCAATCGGCAAGTCGTGCCGGCTGTCGGTGGTCATTACGCGGAAACGTCGCTTGCCACGAGCGCGAATGCCGTGTGTCTGCATCAGCCGCTGGACCCGCTGCTTACCCACCCGAATGCCGCGCTTGACCAACTCCCGCCAGATCCGCGGCCAGCCGTAGGCTCCACGATTCTCTGCATAGACGGCGCTAATGTGAACCAACAATGCTTCGTCGCTGAGGTGGCGGCGCTGGGCAATATCCATCCCACGTGCCAAGTGTTCATGGTAGCCAGAGACGCTCACAAGCAGCACCCGGCACTGCAGTGCATGGTGAAGAGCATCTGGAGCAGATCGTAACGACCACACGTGACTCCGATGGCGGGCAAATTTCCACTACACACGACGCCGACGCGCTGTTCCTGATGATCGGCGCAACGGCGAACACATCATGGCTTCCACCGACCCTGGAGCGCGATGCCAAGGGCTATATTTACACCGGACGAGACCTGACCGGGTGGTCTCTTGATCGGGAGCCGTTTCCGCTCGAGACGAGCCTTCCTGGCATATTTTGCGCGGGCGACGTCCGTCACGGTTCGATCAAGCGGGTAGCCAGCGGCGTAGGCGAAGGCAGCATGTCGATCGCGTTCATCCATGAATACCTGGCGCTCACAGGGAGTCCCGATCTCACACGCGTGTGAATTTTTCAGACTTGACGTTCAGGTCGTGTTTCTTGATAAGACGGTTTAGGTGAATCCATATCAAAGACTGTCTGGGATCCGACCCCCAATGACCAAGAAGTCGATTCTTGATGAGCTCCGGCCTCAAGGGCTCCCGGAGCAGAGGATTCGCGCGCACATAGATCATTCCTGCCGCCAAATAATTGCAGGCATGCCAGTAAGCATCGATCTTTCGCAGTTCGTCGGCGGTAAGCGGTGCCAAGATCTCAGCTAAGGCTTCGGGTGTGCGAGGTATTCTTTCCTCCAGCAACTCAAGAGTTCGCCATCCGGGAGGTTGGCCTGCCTTGCAGCATAGCCGTGTGATGCCGCAGACTTACCAAGAGGCATGAGAATTTTCGGATTCCCCACTCCTTTGTCGCTGTACCAACTGCGAAGATGTCGGCCGATACCATAGCGAATAACGCAAACGTGGGCATGGGCTACTAGCTCACGGCACGCGTTTTTTCATCCAACTGATCGCTAATGGTTCTTTGTCCACCTTGGAGATGAGTCATGAAGGCAATTGTTGTCCATGAATATGGCGGTCCGGAAGTACTGAAGTTTGAGGAGTACCCAGATCCGGTTCCCGGTCCGGGTGAAGTGCTGGTGCGGGTCGCTGCCGCGAGCGTGAATCCGATCGACTACAAGCGGCGTGCTGGATTAACGAAGGATTTTTATCCTATCCACTTTCCAGGACTCATAGGAGTCGATATGGCGGGGACCGTGGTGAAGGTTGGACCGGGTGTTGAAGCTTTTACAGTCGGCAACCAGGTGTTCGCAATGGCGGACAATACGTACGCCGAACTCTGCGTGGTGAAAGCGGACGTTCTAGCGGATATTCCCGAGGGCCTTGATTTGATCGAGGCGGCGGCACTGCCGCTGGTGACGACAACCGGCAACCAGCTCCTTTCAGGTACGGGAATCAAAGCGGGTCAGACGGTTATGGTCGTAGGAGCCGCAGGAAATGTAGGGCGATCGGCGGTATTCACTGCGAAGGAACGCGGGGCGACTGTGATCGCGGGGGTTTTGAAGAGGCAGATGGATGAGGCGAAGAATGTGGGCGCGGATCAAGTGGTCGCAACCGACGACGACACCGCGATTGCGAATCTTTCGCCGCTCGATGCGGTGGCGGATACGGTCGGCGGAAGAACTGCCGAGAAGCTGATCGCCAAGGTCAAGCCGGGAGGGGTGTTTGCTACGGTTCTCGAGGCACCGCAGAACGCCGCGAAGTACCCATCTGTAAAGGCGGTGTTCGTATTCTCTAAATTCGACAGGAATACGCTCCAGTTCATGTCCGAAGCCGTGCGAGACGGCAAGCTGGTAATCCCGATTAGCCTGAAACTGCCGCTGAGTGAGGCGGCCAAAGCTCAAGCAGCGGCAGAAAAGGGTGGTATCGGAAAGATCTTGCTGCTGACTTGAACTCTTCGTTGGAAAGGCAACGTCTAAAGGAAAAGAAACATCAGCGCGGACTTAATCCCGCTTCAAGACCAAGTGGCGACGGATGTGTGGAATGCCTGGCGTTGCCGAAAGGTTGGTGGTTTCATCTGCGTCGGTGTGCGGAGTGTGGGCACATCGGATGCTGTGACAGTTCTCCGAGTCAACATGCATCAAAGCATGCGGCGGCGGGGCATCCGATCATAGCCAGCTGCGAGCCGGGTGAGGACTGGTTTTTCGATTACCAGAAGCGGGGAATGATCGAAGGTGTGGAGTTGTTTCCTCCGCAAGCGCATCGCGAAAGTCAGCCTACACCTGGAGCCGCCGGAAGGGTGCCAGGCAACTGGGAATCGCCTCTGAACTAGCTGCCCGTTACAGGGTCCCGCCGATGAAGTGCTTCCTCTAGGAGTGTGTCGGAGATAGATTCCTTCTGCGGTTAATTTCAGGATGAAAGCGGTGTGTTGGTTTTACGATGCTGGCTATGGGCAAGAGTTTTCTCCCTGACGATGTGAACCAGTGGTTGCTGTTTCCTCCTTCGCTGCACGATTGGCTTCCGGAAGGCCATTTGGCTCGTTTTCTGGTGGATGTTGTATCGGTGCTTGATCTGAGGGCGATCTTTGCCTCGTATGAAGAAAAGGATGGTCGTGGGCAGTCGGCGTATGCGCCTGAGATGATGGTCCGCCTGCTTCTGTACGGTTATGCGACAGGCGTGTACAGTTCGCGCAAGATTCAGACGCGCACTTTCGAGGACGTTGCCTTCCGTTATCTTTCCGGCGACCAGCACCCCGACCACGCCACCATCGCCGAGTTCCGCAAGCGTCATCTGGATGCACTCTCGGGTCTGTTCACACAGGCTCTGCTGCTGTGTTGGGAAGCAGGGCTGGTGAAGCTGGGCCATGTGGCCATCGACGGAACGAAGATCAAGGCCAACGCCAGCAAGCACAAGGCGATGAGCTACAAGCGCATGAACGAGACCGAGGCGCGCCTGAAGCAGGAGATCGATGCGCTGCTGGCAGCGGCGGAAAAGACCGATGCCGAAGAGGACGCGCAGCACGGCAAGGAGCGGCACGGCGACGAACTGCCTGTCGAGTTACAGCGGCGTGAGAGCCGGTTGCAAAAGATCCGCGAGGCCAAGGCGGCTTTGGAACAGGAAGCCAAAGAAAAGGCCGCGCAGCAATGCGCCGAGACAGAGCAGAAGCTGGCCGAACGCGAAGAAGAAGAGCGGCGTACGGGCAAGAAGAAGCGCGGCCGCAAGCCGGAAGCAGCCGATCCCGAGCAGGCCAAGCCAGAGGACACGGCGCAGCGCAACTTCGTCGATCCGGAGAGCCGGATCATGCCGGACGGTGCCAACAAGGGCAGCTTCGTGCAGGGCTACAACGCGCAGATGCGGTCGATTCCGCGTCGCAGGTGATCGTGGCCGCCGAGGTTACGCAAGAGACGAACGACAAAATGCAGTTGGTCCCGATGATCGCGCAGATGGAGAGGAACCTGGAACAGAAACCGGAGAAGGTCAGCGCCGACACGGGCTACTTCAGCGAGACGAATGTGACCGATGAGTCCGTAAAGGACGTTGACTTGTACGTGGCGACGGGCCGCGACAAACACAGCGGCGTGGAAGGGACGATCAGCGATCCGCCGCCTCCTGACGCGTCGCCGAAAGAGGCGATGCGCCACAAGTTGCGAACCGCGGATGGACGCGCCGTGTACAAAATGCGCAAGGCGATCGTCGAGCCGGTCTTCGGACAGATCAAGGAACAGCGCGGTTTTCGTCGCTTCAGCTTGCGTGGCAAACAGAATGTTCGCCGCGAGTGGAGACTGGTGTGCACGGTCAGCAACCTGCTGAAGCTGTTCCGAGCCGGGTGGGTTCTGGAAATAGCATGAGACGGCGAGAAATGGGGGCGTTTTACCCAAAATGCACAGAAGGCTTGCTACAAGCTGCCAACAGGATTACTGCCTGCGCGCCACAGTTCGATAACCAGCCCTGCAAACCGCTGGATCGGCCTTGGCGAGAACGCTATGCCCGACAGGTTCCTAGGCGGTAGGCATTTCGGCCGCATCCTAATTCATCGACAACGGGAGGCACCGCATGAATCTACCTGAGGCGCCGATTGCACACGAAGGCTTCTTTGCAACTCACTTCTTTACTGTGAGGGACCCGGAAAAATCGACGAACTTCTATGTCCGAATTCTTGGCGGGAAATTGATCAAGCCAGAAGATCCCTGCTACATCAAGCTGGCAAACACGTGGATCATTCCAAATTCCGCCGGCGGTCCCACTCCCGACAAGCCAGAGGTCTCTCTTGAAACACCGTCGTGTCTGAACAGAGGCAGGATGTGTGCCTGAGCCTAACGGGTTATCAAAGAAATCGTGTGGATCATTAATTCGATAAACGCGCCCGCTCTATATGAAGCCGACTTTCTGTCGGAAATCCAAGATTCGTTCGGGCCCTTGATCGACGTTCTTCACATGAACGTCGACGGGGTTTTCACAATCCGCGTTGGGAATACTAAGTTCTTCTCATTGGTTCGCCCCCTTTGTATCCTCGGGATAAAGTCCGAGGAGCGAATTGCACTAATTCCGGTGCGAGTACGGTCCAGTTTTGGTTCGGCCCCGATTTACCACGATTGAGTGCGGAATGGACACGCCTGTCGATGACTGTAGAAAAGGGACTTAGTCCGCTAATGTTGTTGATTTTACTTGGGAGGTGTTGGAGGCGCGGGCCGGGATCGAACCGGCGCATAAAGGTTTTGCAGACCTCTCCCTTACCACTTGGGTACCGCGCCTTGGCAGGGCAGCCTTCAATAAAATGATTGAAATGCTCCGCAACCGCCGTAGCCAACCCGGCTGCTGCCGGAGGGCGGTTTGGAGCGGGAGACGAGATTTGAACTCGCGACCCTCGCCTTGGCAAGGCGATGCTCTACCACTGAGCTACTCCCGCATGTCGCAGAACTAAGTATAACGGGCTGGCCGAAAACCGGTCAAACTGAAGCTCTCCCCTGGTTGGGCAGGGAGGTGCGATCCGTTTTCCGGCCCATTCCAGTTTCAACAGAGATGATTTCCCCGTCCCGCATATGAAGGATCCGGCCGGCGATGGCCGCCGCTTCGGGATTGTGCGTAATCATCATCGTGGTCTGACCCAGTTCCCGATTGGAGCGAACCAGCATCTCGAGGACGGCCTCTGAGTTGCGAGTATCGAGGTTGCCCGTTGGCTCATCGGCAAGCACAATGGCCGGGCGGGTGATAAGCGCGCGTGCGATCGCCACCCGTTGCTGCTCCCCGCCGCTCAATTCAGACGGCCGATGCTGGAGCCGCCCCCGAATTGACAGCAGATCGCTCAGATGGTCGAGATAGGCGCGATCCATTGGCTCCTTTCGCCCGCTTACAGCGTATGCGACCTCGATATTCCCGATGGCGGAGAGCGTGGGCAGCAAATTGAACTTCTGGAACACGAATGCAATGCGATGTTTGCGGAGGCGGGTGCGCTCGCTGTCACTCAGGGTGGCAAAGTCCACGCCGTCGATGACGATGCGTCCTTCGGTGGCCCGCGTCAACCCTCCTAGGAGATAAAACAGGGTGGATTTGCCGGAGCCAGAGGGACCGACGATCGAAACAAACTCCCCGGGCGCGACCGAAAGCGAGACTCCCCGCACCGCGGGGACCGGAACGCGGCCAGCCATGTAGACCTTGGTCAGTTTTTCGGCAAGAATGATGGGCGACGACGGATCTGCCTGCACCCTCCGATTGTAATTGGCCGGCAAGCCGATCAAATGCTCACGGAAGACAAGCGAACCGGTCCGATCGGATTTCATTGGCTACATGTTCTTCGGGCCCGACCTGCCGGGTTTCCCTTCCTCTTCTGAATTCAGTTCCGCATTCCCAGGTTTGGCGTAGAATCTGCCTATGAAGCGTCTCGCTGCAGTCACGGTGATGATCGCCTGGTTTGCAACAGCGGGCGGTGCGCAGCGAGGCGGGTCGCACGGCAGTTTCTCCGGCTCGCACGCCGGTTCGTCCGGTTCACACGGCAGCTTTTCGGCGCCTCCAGCCGGATTTGCAGGCCACAGTACTCCAGGCTTCCACAGCAATCCCGGCTTCCAGGGTGGCAACCAGCGTCCCGCGCCTCTGAGGTTTTCGGGGGGAGTGCGTTACACACCCGGCACAATCCCATATTCCGACCACGGACCGCGCCTGGCGGGCCAGTATTCGGGATCCCGCGCTCCCTACACGGGATCGACACGGATGCCGTATCAATCCCCGAATAGCGGGAATCACAGCGGCTGGAATCATCAGGACGGCAATCACCACAGCTGGGATCACGGCGGTTATCATCATTGGGGGGTCTACGGCGTCTACGGTTGGGGCACGCCTCTTTGGCCTGGTTGGGGCTGGGGATACCCGTACCTCCTCCCCAGCTACCTTGACTATCCGGACGACTACGGTTCGCAGCCTGACTCGTATACAGGAGCTTCGCAGCCTTATGAGGATAACGGGCCGTACGAAGCGCCCCCGCCCGATGAATACGGACCCCCTCCTTCCAGCTCCTTTACTCCCTGGCCGTACGGTTCCCAGCCGCCTCCTTCCCAGGAGGAGCTCTCTTCTCCGCCGGTTCCCGAGGCACCCGTCACCCTGGTTTTCAAAGACGGCCGTCCTCCCCAACAGATTCATAACTATCTGCTAACCCCAACCACACTCTCGGTTCTTGATCTGCGCCGACGGGATATTCCCGTGGCTCAGATTGACCTGGCAGCGACCGCCAAGGTCAATCGCGACGCCGGGGTCTCGTTCGCGCTTCCTGGCGGCTCGCGGTAGTTGCGTGCCGGGACACCCAGCCAGGCGTTACGCGAGCTGACTGGTCGCCGTGTTCTAAAATGAGGGGTTGCTCCCAATGAAACGCAGGATTCCCCACGCATGACCGTTGAATCGAAAGTATCTCTCGTCAAATCTCTGGAAACAGCCGCTTCCCAGGCCGGCTTGGTTCTGCTCTCCACGACCCAGGGCAGCGATTTTCATGGCCAGCCCACCTCGGTCTTTCAACTTGGATCGCCGGCCGGAGACAGCCGCTCCTTGCGGCTTGAACTGAGCGAAGCGTTCGAATTCGACAAGCCCCATCTTCTGCCCGCCATGTCCGCCCATCTGGCGGCAGAGGCCAGGAGGCTCCGCAATCCGCGTCCGGAATGCTACGTCACGCTGGCTGGATTACCCATCGCGTTTGGCAAGTTCCAGTGGCCATTTCATCGCTCCACCTCAGGAGCCGACACCTACATCGTGCATGGGGAAATGCAGCTGGCCGATGGTGGATCGCAGAACCTGTACGCCAAGCTGGCCGCGTCCGTCACGGTAACGTTTGCGGAGATCGTGCCGGCCATGGAGCAGCCTTACGCCGAGTCCTTCGTCTACAACGCCATTCGCAAGACGGTCGATTTGGGCCAGCTCGAATTTCTCAAATCCGGCAATCGCCAGCCGGTCCCAGTAACGACGCGCTTCTACAGCCGCTGGCAAAAGAAGTTTCTGTTTACCGAAACCAATGACCAGGAACGGCTCGCGTATCTTCTGGCCAAGGTGTATTGGCTCTCGGGTGTCCTGGGCGACGGTAAGCCCGTCTGGATCGCCGATCCGCGCGATGCGCAGTACCTGAATACGACCGAGGGCGATCTGCTGCGGATGGCCGGCGACGAAGCCGGCGAAGGGTTCCTGCTCCTGGATGGAGAGTTTGCCGCGCCAACCCCGCAGTTGATGGAACGCGAACCTCAGTTCCGCGCCGCTCTCGAAGCTGCCCTCAACTTTACCAAGCCGCAATTCAACGAATCGATGCGCTCCGGCCACGCCAATATGTAGCCTGGCTGGAACACTGTGGTCTAGTTCCGCAGCAGAACAATCTTGCCCTCGACGGAGCCGGACGCCAGGACTTCGACTGCCTTTCTCGCTTCAAGAAGGGCGAAGGTCTGCGTCACCAGCGGGTCGATTCGCTTCTCTTCGAGGAGCACGAATATTTTGGGCAGATCTTCTCGAAACGGTGTGGGATCCCTTCGGTACAGTGCGGTGATGCCGTAGAAATTGCCGCGTCGGCCCCGCAGGCGTGCGCCAACGAAAATATTGGAAAACATCCGAATTTTGGGAAGAATACCGGGAGCACCCATGAAGCCGAATCCAACCAGTGTTCCGCCCCGGCGCAGCGCGCCGATACATGGGCCTATATTGGCTCCGCCGATCGCGTCGAAAACGTGATCCACTCCGTCTGGTTCGATCTGGCGCATAAGAATATCGAGCCGAGCTTCCCGATAATTGATCGGAGTTGCCCCGAGCGAGCGAATTAAGGGATGTTTGGCAGGAGATGCCGCGCCGTAGGTCTTCGCCCCCGCCAATCGGAGCAGGTCAAGAGCCGCTGTCCCCACGCCGCCACTTGCTCCCGTCACCAGCGCGCGCTGTCCTTGCCGCACCTTGGCGATGCGGTGAATCATCTGCCAGGCGGTTATGTAGTTCAGGATTACTGCGGCAGCGTCGCGATCGGAGACGCCATCCGGAACGGGCAGAAAATGCTCAGCCTCACGGACGAGGTACTCCGCAAATCCTCCGTAGACCGTAAGAGCCGCCAAGCGTTGACCCAATTCGAAGCCCGAAACGCCTGGGCCAATCGCATCAACCACGCCAACGGCCTCGTAACCGGGAACGAAGGGAATCTTGGGCGCGAATGGATAATTGCCCGATAACATCATCACATCGGTTGCGCCCACACCTGCCGCCTGCACGCGCACGCGCAGTTGTCCCGGGCCCGGCGGCGCAAGCGGCAACTCCACAATCTGGAGAGCCTCAGGTCCGCCCTTCCTGGTCAACATCACTGCACGATAGGTCGATGGCACGTGCGTCCTCTTGGAATCTCACCGCTGTGGCGAACAGGAAAATCTGCAGCCTGGGAGGAGAAAGGCAACCCACTTTTCGGATCTTGGGCCAAATCTCAACCTAGAGCACCGCCCCGCATGCCGAGCAGAATCGCGATCCCGCCACGTTAGTTCGCTGGCAGCGGCCACAGGTCACCTGCGGACCGGCGAGAGGAAACGCGACCGAAGCAGCTTGGGAAGTGCCTGCCGCGGCGGGCGGCACATGGATGTTCACATTCACTGGCCAACCCCAGCCTACGGGCACATTCATTCCCAGCGCCGCCGCGATCCCTGCGGCCTGGATGGCGTTGAATTCCCGCACCCGCGAAGGCATGAAGAAGCATTCGATAAAACCGAGGACAGCCGTGATCCCGGTCCAGAAGAAGCAGCAGTAAAGGATGCCCAGCCCCGTCCTGCGCAGGTAGAAGTGATGAACCCCGAAGGTGCCGAGAAACAACGCCAGCAGGATCCCAACCACTTCGTCGCGACGCACCGCCTCGTATTGCTCGTAGAACATTGCTTGCGTGTTGGGAATCGGAACGCCGCTCATGACTGAAGTTCTCCTTGCCTTCTGTCTCTTTGATACGCTTCTGCGCCGCGCAGAGTTCCAGCCGCTAGTTGCTACTCATCTACGCCGGTCCCAACTGTTCGGCCGGCCGCGTTGTGCTCATTGTGCCACATGGGCCGCGAGGGATTAGCATCTCATCTGTGATGAGCACACAGTCAGCCGTTGCGAGCGGCACATTCCTTATTGGCGGCGATCTGCCCGTGCATCGCTTGGGCTACGGCACCATGCGCCTGGTGGGCGATGGCGCCTGGGGAGAACCGGCTAACCCGGCTGAAGCCCGCCGCGTCTTGCGCCGCTCGGTGAATCTCGGCATCAACCTCATCGATACCGCGGACGCCTATGGCCCGGAGATCGCTGAACGCCTGATCGCCGAAGCTCTCTATCCGTACCCGGCCGGCCTGGTCATCGCTACCAAGGGCGGCATCACCCGCCAGGGTCCCTCGAAGACCGAGTACGTGGGCCGGGCCGGCTACCTGATCCAGTGCGTGGAAATGAGCCTGCGGCGTCTCCGCCTCGAACGCATCGAACTCTATCAACTCCACCGCATCGACCCCCGCACGCCCATCGAAGAGAGCCTCGGTGCCCTGCGCCAGATGCAGGAGCAGGGTAAGATCCGCCACATCGGATTGAGTGAAGTCACACCCGCAGAGATCGAGGCGGCCCGGAAAATCGTCCCCATCGTCAGCGTCCAGAACCGTTACTCTCTTGCCGATCGCCGTCATGAAGAGACTCTTGCATGGTGCCATGCTAAAAACATCGCGTTTTTGCCTTGGTACCCCATGGCCGCGGGCAAGCTTCTCAAACCCGACCAGCCCTTTGCGCAGATCCTGTCCCAGATCGCCGCTCGGTACTCGGTGACGCCGGCGCAGCTTTCGCTCGCCTCGCTCCTGCATCGTTCCCCCGTCATCCTTCCCATACCCGGCACGTCGCGGGTCACGCACCTCGAAGAAAATGTCGCCGCCGCGGGGTTGAAGATTGACTCCGACCAGTGGGACCAACTCGAGGCCGCCGCCAAGAGCTGAACTGGCTGTCGGTTAGGATTACGATGAAGGTGAGACCGGGGAAGGCTGCACAGATGGCGGTGAAGCTCAGATCGTGGAGAGCGCGATGGCATTCGGGAAGAATCGCCCTCCTTGATTTTGGCCGAGCCGCCGTTGGAATTCTGTTACTGCTTTTCTGGATGTCCGCCGCTGCTGCGCAGCAAGGTCCGGTAATTATCCAGGGCACGGTTCGGGATCGTGCCGGGGCTCCCGTGAGCGACGCGTCCGTGCGTCTGGAGCAGGATGGCAACTCTCGCCAGCAAGCAATGACGAAGGCGAACGGCAGTTTTACCTTTGCCGGACTCGCAAGCGGAGTCTATGTTGTCAGCGCGGAAAAATCGGGGCAGCGCAGCGCCGCGATCACGGTCAATCCCGATGCTCCGGAAGGCAAGGAACAGCTGGCGCTAACGCTCGACCTCGCGGGCTCAACAAAAGATGCCCCGCCCATGGAGTTTGCCGACACTCCGAATTTCACCATCGCCGCAGTGACGGACTGGACCGCGGCCGGCGGTCATGGATCGGACGCCGTTCTGCGCACCAGTGAGGCCCTCAATCGCGAAACCGTCGCCCTCAAGCCGTCGAGTAGTGGAACCGCGAGCGTCTCCGGCGAAGCGGCGGAATCGGAGAGTGCCCTGAAAGCGGCCGTCGTGCGCAACCCGGCCGACGTCGAAGCCAATCGTAAGCTCGGCGAGTTTTATCTCCGCGCCAATCGGTTTCAAGACGCGATTCCGCCGCTCCGGGCGGCCTCGAAACTCGATCCGAATCGCTCCCAGACTGAGTACGATCTTGCCCTCGCTCTCGAAGGAAGCGGTGACCGCGCGGGCGCCGGCGAGCAAGTTGCGAAACTGCAGGCGCGAAACGACAACGCAGATGCGCATCGGCTTGCCGGGGAACTCGATGAGAAACTGGGCGATCCCCTCGCCGCCGTGCACGAGCTTGAGCGCGCTGTCCGCGAAGACCCGAGCGAGCGGAATTACTTTGAATGGGGCTCTGAACTCCTGCTGCATCGCGCAGTATGGCAGGCGAAAGACGTTTTCTCTGCCGGAGTCAAGGCGTATCCAAAATCGGTGAGGATGTTGACCGCACTAGGCGCGGCACTCTTTGCGGGCGCTCTCTACGATGAGGCTGCGCAGCGGCTTTGCCAGGCATCGGACTTGAATCCGGCTGATCCTGAACCATACCTTTTCATGGGTAAGATAGAGATCTCGGCGCCCAATCCGTTGGCGTGCGTGGATCAGAAGCTCGCGCGCTTTGTCGAGTTGCGTCCCGACGACCCGCTGGCCAACTACTACTACGCCATGACCGTTTGGAAGCAGAAGGGGCAGTCAATCGATCCAGCGACGTCGCAACGTGTGGAAGAACTGCTGATCAAGGCAGTGACCCTCGATCCTCAATGTGGCGAGGCTTATCTTCAACTTGGCGTGCTCGAATCAACCAGGCAAGATTATGCCAAGGCGATCGGCTACTATACCAAGGCAATTCAAGCGAACCCGCAAATGAGCAATGCTCATTACCGCCTGGGCGTTGCGTACGATCGCGTGGGCGACAAAGAGAGCGCCAAAAAAGAATTTCAACTTCACGATGAAATCGAAAAGCAGCAGGCTGCCTTGGTCGACAAGCAGCGGCGCGAGGTCAAGCAATTTCTCGTCGTTGTGAATGGGAAGACTACAGATTCAAGTCCTCAGTAACCTTACCTACGCTGATTTCGGCTTGGCCGTCCCAACAATTCCCGAACCCTCCCGAATGGTGAGCATCTGGTTCGCCTTCACCTGCGTGAATCGTTCGATCTTCTGCGTGGTCGGCCATTTGATTTCGATGCCATCGATGGTTTCTGCGCTCCCGATGCCGAAGTGCAGGCGGAGATCGCTCTGTGACATGACGCTCGTGCCGCTGTGCACCTCGTCCATCTGGATGTGCTTGCCGGTAATCACCCGTGCGCGCGCGCCGATCGCGGTTCGATTGCACTTGGTTCCGATCAATTTGAGCTTGATCCAGTTCTGCTTGTTGCCGCCGACATTGTGGAGCAACGATGGCAGTTCATTCATGTTGAGGATCAGCATGTCCATGCCGCCATCGTTGTCGTAGTCTCCAAAGGCTGCGCCGCGACTGGAGAAGTGGGCCGTGATGCCGGGGCCCATCTCCGCCGAAACATCCTTGAACTTCCCGTTGCCCAGGTTCTTGTAGACCAGTCGCGGGTTTTTAAAGCTCTCGCCGAAGTTGTATTTGTCGATTTCAGGATAGACGTGGCCATTGATCTGGACGATGTCGGCCCAGCCGTCATTGTCGTAGTCGATGAAACCGCAACCCCAAGCGACATACGTGTTATTGATGCCCACGCCGGAATTGAAAGAGAGGTCACTGAATGTGCCGTCGCCATTGTTGTGGTAGAGATTGCAGGTGTCGTCAGCGAAGTTTGTCTTGAAGATATCGAACCAGCCGTCACAGTCGTAATCGGCAACACCAAGGCCCATGCCGGCCTGTTCGTGGCCGTCGTCGTTGTATGCGCATCCGGCCATCACCGCGATATCGGTGAATGTGCCGTCATGATTGTTCTTGAAGAAAATGCTCGGCTCCGAATCGACCGCGACATAGATATCCGGCCAGCCGTCATTGTCAAAATCATATGAAACCGACGTGATGGAGTAACGCGGGCCGGGTTTCAGTATGCCCGCCTTTTCTGAAACATCAGTGAAGGTGCCGTCGCCGTTGTTGTGGTAGAGGATGTTGGTATCGCCGGGAAGCCCGCGCGGGCCGCACATCGTAGGTACCCCCTTCCACTGGCAGAAACTTGCGTCGTCCACCGATGGCGGCTTGTCCGGGTCGAGCTTGACGAAGTTGCAGACAAAGAGATCGAGGTGCCCATCGCGATCGTAATCAAGAAAGCTGCCGCCGGTACCCCACCGCCCGTGCGCCTGCGCCAGGCCGGCTTTGGCAGTTACATCGGTAAAGGTGCCATTGCCGTTGTTACGAAAGAGGATGTTATGGCCCCAGAAGGTACAGAATAAGTCATCCCATCCGTCATTATCGTAGTCGCCCACGCAGACGCCGGTCTGCCACCCACTGCGCCCGATGCCGGACTTCTCCGTCACATCCGTAAAGGTGCCGTCGCGATTGTTCTTGTAGAGGTGGGTTGTCGGCTCCTGGCCGGAGGGCCAATGCGCATCAAGGCGATTGCCATTGGTGAGGTAAATGTCGAGCCATCCATCATTGTCGTAGTCGAAGAAGGCCAGGCCGCTACCCTTGGTCTCGATGATGATCCGCTTCTTGTCGACGCCACCCCACACGTTGGGAACCTTCAGGCCGGCCTGCTCGGCCACGTCAATGAACTGAACCGGGGAAGAAGGCGGTGCAGTCACAGCGGCCTTTACCGTAAATCCATTACCCAATTTCCATAGCGGAGTCATGAGCGTATCGAGCAGGGTACTGCCGAGAACAAACAGTGAGGATCCGAGAAGCCGCCGTCGTGGAATGTTCATACACTTCCGTCATTATAGAAACTCGATGTTGCTGGTGAAAGCAAAAGACAACAGTGGAGTGTGTTGGCGAACAGGCTTATCGGCCGCGCACCTTGGGAAAAGGATGGGCAACGATTCCCGTGCCTTCCTTCACAGCGATGATTGAATCCACGGGGACGCTGGCCAGTTTGTCCACTCGACCGCTCGGCCATGTGATCTCGAGGGAATCAATCTTTGTTCTCTTGCCCAATCCGAAGTGAATGCGTGGATCGCTCGCTGACATATAGCTCGTGCCGCCCTTCGCCTGGTCTACCTGGACCGTCCCCGACGAGGACAGCTTCAGCACTGCACCAATGCCGTCTCGGTTCGATTTCGTGCCGATCAACAGCACTTCAAGCCAGTGATTCCCGCTCGCTCCATCATTGCGGAGGAGTTCCGGGTAGTCGCCGCGGCAGTTGACTGCGAAGCCGACCTGGCCGTCATTCAAGAAGTCAGCCGTTGCAAGCCCTCGGCCAACTACGGGGCGATTGAAGTCGGCCCCAAGCGCATCCGAGGACTTTTCAAATTTTCCGTGCCCGAGATTATGGAACATCAGCAGCGGCTCTTCGTAAGAGACCAGGCTGTGATAGAGGCGAACGTTGTTAACCATGGCCCCGTTTGCCTGTACGATGTCGGGCCAGCCGTCGTTGTCGTAGTCGATGAATTTGGCGGCCACTCCGCTCAGCAGCATCGCCTTGTTGCCGATCCCCGAACTGTAAGTGACATCGGTGAAGGTGCCGTCCCCGTTGTTGTGATAAATCCTGTTCAACTCGAAATCGAGATGCGTAATATAGATATCGAGCAGGCCGTCACCATCCACATCGGCGGCATCGATCCCCATCCCAGCTTCATAGCCTCCATCCTCGCTCGCAGCCAGCCCGGAGACCAGCGAAACGTCACTGAACGTCCCATCGTGCTTGTTCTCGAAGAGGAAGTTGGGCCAGGTGTCGTTCGCGATGGCAATGTCGGGCCAGCCGTCGTTGTTCAGATCGGCTAGAACCAAACCCATGCCTTTCGACTCGGGCAAACCAACTCCGGACTTGTCGCTGACATCGGTAAAGGTCCCGTCGTGGTTATTATGATAGAGCTTGGTCTTCTGACCCTTGTAGTTCCCTGGATTGCAATAGGACCGATAACCTGGAGTCCGCTCGCCGCACCACAAGTTATTCTTCGGCGACCAATCAAGATAATTGGTGACGACTAAGTCGAGCCACCCGTCTTTGTCAAAGTCGAACCATCCCGCACTGGTCGACCATGCCCCGTCATCGGCGACGCCTGCCTTCGAAGTGACGTCGGTAAAGGTCCCATTCCCATTGTTGCGGTACAGGATGGCGCGGCTGTAACCGGTGACATACAAGTCGGGAAAGCCATCGTTGTCATAGTCTCCGACTGCGACCCCCTGTCCGTAATGGCCTTCGCCGCCAACGCCGGCCTTTTCGGTTACATCAGTGAACGTTCCGTCGCCGTTGTTGCGATATAGAGCCGAATGCAGCGGACGGGCGGGCTTGTATGCGTCAGTGGCCCCCGACTGAACAAAGTACAGATCCATCAGGCCGTCCTGATCGTAGTCGATCCACGCCACGCCGGTGCCCATGGTTTCAAGGTAGTACTTTTCGTCGGTCTGCGTTGAGTCCTGCTGGAACGTGATGCCGGCAGACTTGCGAATGTCGGTGAAGTGGACGCTGACCGGAGATCTGGTGGGCCTCGCGGTTTGCTGGGCACGCCCAGCCATAAAACCCGACTCGACTGAAATTGCCAAGAGCAAAAGAAGGGCTGTAATTGTGGCAATGCGCACAATCATAGGGTCCGGTCCGCCAGGGACAGTGCAAATTGCAGCAGCTGCTCCTTGTTCGCCGCGGTCATAACTTTGTCGCCCGCACCCGCATCTTGTGGCGCATGCTCAAGGACCTGTTCGATTCGATCGACCTCGAGGCTGGAGCCAGCTCTGCTCTCCTTGAATCGATTGAGGACCTCTCGAGCTTTGTCAATCTGTCCGATCTGGAAATAAAATACCCCAAGCGTGGAGTAGCCCCCTCCCCACTCCGGAAGCAAATCGACAGCGCGTTCGAACTGCCGGCTCGCCTCGGATGTATCCCCGCGCATTACGGAGGTAAGGCCCATGCCCCAGTAAATCTTTCCCGATGCCGGAATTCGCGACTGTCCCTTCGACAGCGTCTGTTGCGCTGCATCTATCTCATGAGCCCGCAACTGGATCAAAGCCAGCGACAGGTAATTCTGATCATTGTCCGGATTGCGAACGATCGCGTCATGAAAGATATCGGCGGCACGGGCCGTATCTCCAAGATGTGTGTAGATATCTCCCAGGAGTGTCAGGTAAGCATCGTCCTTGCGTCCCTCTTCGGAAACCTGGTTGGCCGTGTCGAGCGCCTGGGCATAGAGATGCTTTCGAAAGTACGCGTTTGCAAGGTCGAACCTGACTTCATCGGAATTAGGATTGACTTGGAGAGCGGCCTGAAAGTGCTGGATGGCGTCGTCGTAGAGGTGATACCGCGCCAGCAGGACGCCGGTTCCCGTAAGCGTGCGATAATCGGCGGCGCTGATTTTGTCGAGCTGGGCTATGGTATTTCTAGCGTCGTCTAACTTGCCGGCTTTCAGGTATGCCTCGGCGAGTAAGTAGAGGTCCTCGGGTTGATCCGGGTGCTTGTTGACCTGGTCGGTGAGCGAAGCCACATCCAACTGATCGCGTGCGCCGGGGTCGAGCTTCGACCGGTTATCGAGGTAGTCGAACAAGTGCTCGTAGGGCAGCGGCCCGGCCGATGCGTTTTTCGAAAGCGTCTTGAACACGTTCAGATCACGGTCGGCGGCGGCTGTCTCATGCAGGCTGCGTTCGACCATTGCCAGCTTGTAGTATCCCGTCGCGGGATCGCGGCTTACGCGAACGTATCTTCTAAGCAGTTCCTCGGCTTCGGCGTATTTCTTTGCCCCGATGCGGATATTGGCGAGTTCAAGAAGGGCGTCCGCGAAATCCGGATTGGATTTGAGTGCCTGCTGAAAAAAGGCTTCGGCGCTTGCGGCGTCACCCTGGCGCTCGGCGATGAATCCAAGATTGAACAGGCAGGTGCTGTTATGAGGATCGAGCTTAAGCCCTTGCTGAAAGTATTGCTTTGCCTCATCGAAACGCCCCAGGTTGCGATATGAGAGCCCAAGAAATGCGTAGGAACGGGCGGAGTGTTCAATTTCAATGAGCTTCTGGAATTCTTCAATGGCCTTCTCAACCTTCCCGGCCATGAAATAGCTTTCCCCCAGCGAAGCCAGCAGATCTACTCGCTTCGGGGCAATCTGCAAACCCGCTTCAAGCAGGGGAATGGCATCCTCAAAATAATTCTGAGACATGCTTACCTGGGCCATGAGGAAGATGATGTCGGTGTTGTCAGGCGCTAACTTGCGGGCTCGCACCAACAGATCCAGCGCATCCAGCGGACGCGACTGGTTTGAATAGGCCTGCGCGAGTAAATACATCGTCTCAGCCGAGTCCGGCTTCATCTTGAGCGCCCGCGTCAGGATGACCTGGGCACTCCAATAATCCCCACTGCGGAGAACGACCTGGCCGAGGTTATAAATGATTTCGAAAGTGTCGGGTCGAAGCGCGTCTGCCTTCTCCAACTCCAGTTGGGCCGCCTTGTACTGCTTTTCCGACGCCAGCATAACCCCGAGCGAAAAATGCACTTGCACGTCGTCGCGGTTTTGCTCCGAGAGTTCGGTAGCTGCGCGCAGCCCGTCGCGGGTGCGACCGGTTTCGAGGTATGCACGAATGAGGTTGAAACTGGCTGCCGTGTTCATCGGCCGAACACGCTCGAAATGAGGAATCGCATCGGCCGGTGCGCCCTTCATCATCAGAAGAACACCTAAGTTATAGTTGGCTTCGGCATTCGCAGGGTCGAGGCTCAGGACGGTTCGAAACTCCTTCTCGGCCGGAACCGTTTGTTGCTGGGCAACGTAGAAATTGCCAAGATTATTGTGCGTCTTGACGGATCGCGGGCTCAGCTGGAGCGCTTTTTGAAACGATGCCATCGCGGCTGCGTAATCCTGCTGGCTGGTCTCGATAATTCCCAGCAGATTGTAACCCTCCACGCTGGAGGGATGACGCTTGAGTTGTTCAAGCGCCTCGGTCTTTGCTTCCGCCAAGCGGCGTTGCTGTAAGAGAGTTTCCGTTTGACTGAAGTCCGCGGAAGAGGACGAGGCCTCCGGCTGGGCGATGCTTCCCGATCCGGCGGCGAGCAAAAGCCCAAGGACCAAAATGCCGATCAGCTTTGCGCGCGCGATCATGGGCACGTTTGCACGGTATGAAGCGATGAAGTGGTTCATCCTTACGGCGCGCTTAGGCTGTTCATTACAGGCGGTCATTGTAGCATCTCCATCGCCTGTTTCGCGCTGGCGTTATCGGGTACCACGCGCAGCAATTCCCGCAGTACCGCCTTGGCATTTTCCTTGTCGCCGCGCATGGCATACAGACGCGCAAGGTTGAGATAAGACTGGTCGAACCTCGGGGCAACACGAATTCCGGATTTGAATTGCTCTTCCGCCTTCGAGTAGTCCTGCTGGCGAACAAACAAAATGCCCATGTTGTTGAGGGCTTCGGCGTAGTCGGGCCGCAGATCCACGGCGCGCTGTAAATAGTCCAATGCGGGCTGCATCTGGCTTTGTTGTGCATAAAGCATCCCGAGACTGAAATTGGTTTCGGGATCGTCGGGCTGCAGCGCCAACGCACGTGTAAGACATTCTTGCGCCTTGTCGAAGGCCTTCTGACGTCGATACACATTGCCCAGGTTAAGGTAGGCGGTCGCGTAGGTCGGCCTCTGCGCCAGAGACTGCTGAAAATCCTGAATCGCCTCGTCGGCGCGGCCTTGCTGGGCGGCCATCATACCGAGATTGTTCCACGCTTCAGGATAGTTGGGACGCAGCTTTAATGTCTGTTCAAGATATTGGCGCGCCTGGTCGTAGTTCTTCCTGCGCAGGTTGAGAGTTCCGAGGTTGTAATAGGCATCCGCATTGTCAGGTTTGGCCGCGATCACCTGTTGAAACGACTCCGCTGCCTGGTCGAAATAGCCGTGTTGGTACATGGCCACGCCGTAAGTGAAGTCATTGCGCAAGAAAGCTGACTGGACCAGGCGGCCCGGGAAGGGAAGCGCCATGCGCATGCGCGCATCCGGGCTGGCCGGAACGGATTTGAGGTCGGTAAGAAGTCGCTCAGGAACGGCATTCCCCTCATAGACCTTGACGATCATCCCATCTCGATCGACGAGGAACGAGATGGGGATGGGCATATCGCGTCTTCGGTCGTGAAGGTGTCGATAGATGATGTTGTAGATTCCGGCGACCTCCTCGGTAGCCAGGACTACTGGAAATGAAAGACGCTGCTGATTGACAAACGAGCGTGCGGCTTGAATCGTGTCGGTTTGGTCCAAGTTGATCGCCAGAATGCGCAGCCGGCTTGTGCCCAATGCCGACGAATGCCGAGACAAATCTTTCAATTGATCCAGGCTTGGCGGAGCAATCGTGGACCAGAAAGTCAGAAGGACGTAGCTGTCGCGAAGCGAGGCCAGCTTCTGGATGTTGCCATCCATATCCGGCAGCGAAAACTCCGGGGCCTTGAGCGGTTCGATAAGCCATGTCTGAGCTTCCGCGAGCGATTCTTGTTGCTCGGGGGGTGACGGGGGGCGCGCGTCGTTAGGCGGTGCCTTTGAAAATGCCGTGGCCTGAAAGATAGAACCCTCTTCGATCTCAATGCGATGGTCCACCGGCAGCGAGTCCAGAGCCTGAACGAGCCCGGAAGGCCAGCGAACCGTGGCGCGGACGCTTTTTTTATGCTTTCCCACTCCAAAAAAAACTTCCTTGGAATGCTGGGCCAGAAAACCGGAACCAGCCTGCAGATACCGGGTCTGGTGCGTGCCACCCGCCTCCACAGTGATGCTGGATCCGATCGCGTCGCGATTACTCTTCTTCCCGCGTAAGCGAAAAGAGATCGAGCCGCCGATGTCCTTCATGGCATTGTGGAGGATCCTTAGTTGGGGAGCATTCCGGTTTTTCAGGATCACTTCCAGGCGCCCGTCATGATCCAGGTCGGCCAGAGCAAAGGAACGGCTATCTTCCAGGAAGTCCAAAGCCACCGCCCCCGAGGCTTCGGTGAATGTTCCGTCGCGGTTGTTTACGAACATCACGTTTCGAGCGTAGCCGTGCCACGTGTTGTCCGACCGGACCAGTTCGTTAATGGCGTTCCAGCCCCGTTCATAGGCCAGCGAAGGCGTGGCATCGTCAGAAGATTTGGCCACCACCTGCCGCCAGAAGAAGCTGGCGAGATCGTTCCGCTCGCGTCCGGAAAGGTATCCGTTGGCGACGTAGAGATCTTGAAAGCCATCGTGGTCGAAGTCCCAGAAATCGGAACACCACGACCAGCGGCCCATCTCCACGCCAGCTTCGTGTCCCACATTTTTGAAAGTCCCATCCCCCGCGTTTCGATAGAGGGCATTGCCGCGCGCATGGCGCTGGTAGAGTTCGCGAATATTCTCCGGCGCCTTTTCGTGAAATTGCTTTTGTCTCGACACGCGTTGCCCTGCCGCTTCCCACATGCTTGGCACGTAGATGTCCTGGTGGCCGTCATTGTCGTAATCGGTCCAGCAGCAGCTCATCCCGGCGCCGACGCTCTCGACATGCGCCTCCCTGGATACGACAGTAAACGTGCCGTCCCCATTATTGCGGTACAGTTGCGAACTCCCGAAATCGTTCGCTATGAAGAGATCGGGAAGGCCATTGCCGTTGGAATCGCCCCAGGCGCAGGCGAAGCTGTAGCGGTTATTGTCGGCGTTCATACCCGCTCGTTCGGTTGTCTCCACAAACGTTCCGTCCCCTTCGTTGTGAAACAGGCAGTTGGGTGGCCCGTTGCGAGCGTCGTAATAGGGAATCGGATAGTGATACTGGTCTAGGCCCAGGTAATACATATAGGTGCAGAAGTAGATATCGAGGCGGCCGTCGCGATCGTAATCGGTAATAGCGGCGTGCGTGAAACTGCCCTGCGGCGGGCCAGCAAATCGGAAGGCATCATGCTTGAGCGTAAACGTGCCGTCGCCCTGGTTTCGGAACAGCAACGGACCCGTGCCGCAAACGACCAGCAGGTCCTGGTGGCCGCGATTTTCGAAATCCGCAAAAAGTGCGCAAGCGGTATTGTCGAGTACCCCGACGCCCGCTTTCTCAGTTACGTCCTCAAACGTACCGTCTCCTCTGTTGCGGTACAGGCGGTTGGGTAATCCGGCCGGCTGGCAGATGTAGAGATCGTCGAAGCCGTCGTTGTCATAATCGCCCGCAGCCACGCCATTGTTGCAATAGACATCCGTGCCGATCGCGCCGTCCAGAACGGTTCGCCAATAATCGGCGCCATGCAGCAGTTGTGACCGGTAGGAGTCAACACCACCCAGGGCGCGGGACGTCACGTCTGCAAAGACCGGGCTGTCTGCGCGGCAGATGGTTTCTTGCCCGGCTTCCCACTTTGTCGCTTTCCAAGCCTGCGACTCATCGCGAAACCACTCCGTGCGCCACGAACCTATGCGCTCTTCGCGCTGCGCTTGCGCGCGGTAGCCGACGAGGTCATAGCGAATCTCAAGCTGAACAGTAAGCGGGGATTCGACCGTCTCTGTAATCGCATAAATTTCGAACTCCGCCGTTTCGATGCCCGCGATCTCCCCGAGCCAAGCGTCGACGCTCTCGAGGAAACGATCGCGCCCCTGCACGACAGCGGTCGGGAATGAGCGTTTGACGATGTCGATGCCAAATTCGGAACGGATTGTCGACTCACGCAGGGGGGTCAAGGAGCAGGCTTGGATAGATGCGCTGAGGGAGCTCGCCAGGGTCGAGTGATTGCGAGGCGACGTCTTCAGGTCCTCGCCCCATTTGCTGAAGATTGTCTCGATTTCAAATGCGTATTTCTCCGCGATGTAATCGTCCGAGCCTGGAGCCACCAGGCGCATGACATCTGCCAACGGCGATGGGGAAGGGTAATGAGGGGTCAGTCGGACGTCAGCGAAGGGCAATTCGGGACTCTGGTCGGGGACACCCAGGGACGACCCATGAGGAAAACCGAGTCCCATAAAGGGGGCTGCCCGCATAAATAAGGGTGCCGCTGCGATGCTTTTGAGAATCGCCCGTCGGGAAACCGACCGAAGTTCGTTTTGCGGATTCGGCATCATTTACTAGGCGATGGTATGACGGGCGAGATGTTCGCAATGATAGCACCCGAGGACGCGCGGGCCATCGTCAGAATGGTGACGGGCAGCCGCACTGGAAAACCGGACCTCGTAACCGTCATAAATTCAATTTCGTGAAAGAGGATTCGCCCGGGCCGATGAGTACAAGGCGCGCTGCCTGACTGACCCGATGCTAGCCAATAAATAAAAGAAAATAAAAGTCTTATCGTTCATTAACCAGAGAGCGTCCAGGGGATCGGGGGTGGCGGTTCGACATCAGGTTCTGGATCAAGGAACCCCCATCTCCACCTTTTGGTTGACAAATATTGTGCGTATGAACTAGGCTTCGTCCCACGATTTAGTAACCGTTTACAAATTCGCTCAAAAGACAAGAATCGATCCCCGGAAGGGGTTGAAGCGACAGGAAGTTGACTGGAGGACACTCGGATGGCCCGTGCGCGCAGAATTCCTCTATCGCAGTTGAAAACAGTTGGCTATGTAACCCTCACATGTTTGATCTTCCTTCTGGTCCAAAGCCGGTGCGCCTTTGCACAGGTCGATCAGGGAGCGATCACCGGAACAGTTCTCGACAGCAGCGGCGCAGCAGTGCCCGACGCGGACGTGTCCCTTGTGAATACCGACGTGGGCCTGACCCTCGAAACCAAGTCGAGCGCCAGCGGCGGCTACACGTTCTCGCCCGTCAGGATTGGGAACTACTCAATTACCGTGACTGCCAAAGGCTTCGCGAAGACCACCCAGAAGAATATCAAGGTCAACGTCGCGCAGGTCCTGCAAGTAAACGTTGCGCTCAAGCCCGGCGCGGCGACGGAAACCGTTGAGGTGAATACAGCCCCTCCCGTGCTGCAGACCGAGGAAGCATCGGTCGGACAGGTGATCGGCGGCGAGCAGGTGAATAACCTTCCGCTGAACGGGCGCAACTTCACCTTCCTCGCGCAGCTCGGCGCCGGCATGCAGACGCCCCAAGCCGATACCCGCGGTAATGCCGCATCGGGCGCCTTTTCCGCCAACGGACTGCGCCCCGCGCAAAACAACTATCTGCTTGACGGCATCGACAACAACTCCAACGCCGTCGACTTTCTCAATGGCACCAATTTCGTGATCCTGCCTCCTGTCGATGCAATCAGCGAGTTCAAGGTGCAGACGGCAGACTTCAGCGCCGAGCTGGGCCGGGCGGCCGGCGCGGTCATGAACGCGACCATCAAGTCGGGCACCAACAGTATTCATGGCGCCGCGTGGGAGTTCTTCCGCAACGACGTCCTCGACGCCGCCGATTACTTTGAAAACAACACCGGCATCCCTAGGGGCAAACTGCGCCAGAACCAGTTCGGCGCCTCCTTCGGAGGCCCCATCATTAAAAACAAGGTCTTCATCTTCGGCGACTACGAGGGCTTCCGCCGGGTGCAGGGCACACCCGAGAACGGCAACGTCCCGACCGCTCTGGAGCGCAGCAGCAACTACGCCAACCTTTCTGATGAGCTCGCGCTCAGCGATGGCACCACGCGTAACGACGTCCTGGGCCGTGCCATCCAGAAGGGAACGATCCTCGACCCAGCCACCACGCGTTATGTCGCGGCGGGGGCCACAGATCCTGTGTCGGGCCTCGTGAACAACACCAGTTCGGGTGGTTACGTCCGCGACCCCTTCAGCACGGCCTGCGGACCCCACTCGACGACCATTACACTGGCTGCCTGCCCCGATCTCAACCAGCTTACCGGGGCGAATGCGGCGCGGATCGACCAGAACGCTGTCAAGATCCTTAACCTTTTCCCGGCGCCCAACTCGGGCCTCCATGTCTTCGGCAACAGCCCGGCCTTGTATGAACATAAAAATTCATTCGACGTCCGCGGCGACTACAACATCAGCGACAAGGACCAGATCTTTGCCCGCTACAGCTTTTCCGACGATCCCATTTTCATCCCGGGCATCTTCGGCGGCATTGCCGATGGTGGTTCCTTTGACCAGGGCCTTCAGACCGCGCAGTCATATCAGTTTGTTGCGAGCTATACGCACGTATTCAATCCCAACACGATTAACCAGGCGCGTTTCGGTTATGCCCACTTGCACACCACCCGCTTCGGCCCGGAGGCCACTACATCTGGCATTCCTTCGCAGTACGGCATTGCGGGCATCCCGCAGCCGCCCACAGATGGCCCGGAGAACGGCGGCCTTCCCGCGTTCAACATCAACAATCTGGCACAGCTGGGCAGCAACTCGTTTCTGCCTTCCGACGAATACAGCAAGACCTGGCAGGTTACGGACGACTTTACCAAGGTTTTCGGGAAGCACAGCTTCAAGATGGGCATCGAGTACCAGGACGTGAACTTTTCTACCCTGCAGCCGGCCTGGTCGCACGGACAATTCCAATACAACGAGAGCTTCACCGAGATTCCCAATCAAAGCACGACCGCCAGCGGCATCGGTCAGATGATTCTGCCCACTCAGGCGGCGCCTGCCACGATTAATGGAAACCCCAATCCCAACGGGTTCTCCTATACGGGTGGTTCTGACCAGACCTATGCCTCCAATATCAACACGACCTACGACCAGAGGGTCTACTTCGCGACCTACTTCCAGGACGACTGGAAGATGACGACGAAGCTGACCTTGAATCTCGGCGTCCGCTGGGATTACTTCGGTCCCATCAACGAAACCAACGGCGGCCAGGGGAACTTCGTTCCGTACCCTGTGCCCGGGACACCTATCGGCGCGCCCACGTTCCTCATCCCCGCCAGCGGCAAGGACAATCGGACCTTGTCCACCACCGCAGATTGCCTGACGGTCTTCACCAGTTGTACCGGGTTCCAGAATCTCCTCAGTCAGGATGGCATCACCCTGTTGGAGACCAATCGCTGGGGCAAGGGCCTGTTGCAGACGCAGAAAACCAACATTGCTCCACGCGTCGGTTTGGCCTACCAGGTCAATCCAAAACTGGTGGTCCGGGGTGGTCTCGGGGTCTTCTATAACTCGTTTGAGAACCAGGGGTATGGCCCCAATATCGGTGAAAACTATCCGTTCGTGTTCAACATCACACCCAGCACCCAGGCGCCCCCGGGATTCTCGGGTCCTTCGGGCGGCGTTGCGCCCACCAGTTACAACACCGGCTATTCCCACTGCCCCTCGGCGGGAGGCAACCCAGCCACCGGCCAGGGTACCGCCAATTTCGAATCGGGCTTCTCCTGCTTCAGCCTCGACCCCAAGACCTTTAATGCTCAGAGCCTAGGTTTGCAGGGTCTGCAGTTCAACTACGGCACGCCGCGTACCTACAGCGCCAACCTTAGCGTGCAGTACTCAATTACGCACACCATATCGGCACAGGCCGCATACGTCTTCACCCAGGGTTCAAACCTGCAGGGGGGCGTGGGCTACCAGAACGTCACCCAGATTCTCCCCAATAACGTGAGCACGACCAAGAGCGGCTGCAAATCAACGACACATGATTACGGTGTGTTCCCGGATGACAGTTGCGTGCCTTTCCCGGACTTCGGAGGCGGCAGCTACCAGGCGACCTATGGAGAAAGCACGTATCACGGCCTTCAGACCAAGCTCGAAGATCAGTTATCAAATGGGCTGACCTTCCTGCTTACGTACACGTGGTCCAAGGCGATGTCAGACGCGGGCGACCTGCTGAACGGTGGTTCGACCGGCGGCCTGCGCGCGTACAATGTTCCCGGCCTCGGGCCCAGGTTCGATTGGGCTCCGGCAAACTTCGATCTCCGCAACGTGTTCCATTTCAGCGGCGGGTACCAATTGCCGGTGGGCAAAGGTCAGAAGTATCTGAATAGCGGAGGTATCACCGACGCCATCCTGGGCGGCTGGGCCATAAACTGGATCACTACGCTCCAGGGTGGTCAGCCTCTCAACTTCGGCTGTCCGACAGGAACGACAGCCGGAACCGGCTGTAACGTCGTTAAGACCGGCGATGCGCAACTGGGCATCAAGAGCAAGACGATCGACGGCGGTCCGCGTCCGTTCTGGATCAACAACGCAAAAGCGTTCAACCAGCCCTGCAAGCTGTCGGATGCATCGGGTGTGATCGCGCCCGATCCAACCTCGATCGCAGGTTGCCTCCCGCTCAATGGCGCGGCGGCCCTGGGCTCCAAACCAGGCCCCGGCGGGTTGGTCGGACCCGGCTTCCATCGCTTCGACTTCTCAGTGTTCAAGCAGTTCCCGATCACCGAGCGTTTCCGGATGGAGTTCCGGTCGGAGTTCTTTAACCTCTTCAACCATCCGAACTTCAACGCTCCCAACTTCGGTGGCAACGGCGTCGTCGCCATTGGTGGCTCGGGCAACATCACCGACCCGCACTTCGGCGAAGTCGGATCGACTCGCGATAATCCGTACGATCCGCGACAGATTCAATTTGCGCTGAAGTTGTACTACTAATTTAAGATGGAAAACACCCCGGCCCGGCACGCCCTCTGGGTGCCGGGCCGGGGTGTTCTTCTGCGTAATGCATTCTGCGCTCAGTGCAGCGTTGCTCACGCGGTGATTTCGGAGGCGACAGTGAGCAAGGGGAAGGCTCTGTTTCGGTTGGCGCTCCTGGCTCTCTTCCTGGCTTGCGGCTTGCCTTCCATCGCCGAGGATGCGCAGAAAGAGAAGCTGGATCGCCAATACCAATCAGCAGTGACTGACTACCAGGCAGGCCGCTATGCACAGGCCGCGGAGCAGTTGGAAAAGCTGCTGCCGTATGCTCCCCAAAGTTATGAAATTCATGAGCTGTTAGGCATTGTCTATGCCTCCCTCTCCCAGGACGCGAAGGCAATCGAACATCTCAAGATAGCCGTCCAGATCAAGCCCGAGTCTGCAGAAGCCAGGACGAACCTCGGCGCCAGCCTCGTACATGCGGGTAAAGCTGATTTGGCGGGAGAGCAGTTCCGCAAGGCGCTTGCGCTCGAGCCCACAAGCTACGATGCCAACCACAACCTGGGCGAGTTCTACATCCAGACAGGGAAGGTTGCCGAGGCCCAACCGCTTCTCGAAAAGGCCGAGCAGGCCAATCCCGGCTCCTATGACAACGGCTACGACCTGGCAATGGCCGACTTCGTTCTTGGGCGCCACGCCGCCGCCCGTCTCGTTATCGCCGATCTGATCAACGTGAAAGATACGGGCGAACTGCACAACCTGCTCGGTCAGATCGACGAGAAGGACGGCAAATATGTCGAGGCGGCCAACGACTTTGAGGCCGCTGCGCACCTCGATCCCAGCGAAGACAACATCTTCGACTGGGGAAGCGAAATGCTTCTCCACCGGACTTACGAGCCGGCTATTGCGATTTTCCAGCAGGGCGCGCAGCGGTTTCCAAAATCGCCCCGCATTTTCATCGGCTTGGGACTGGCCTACTACTCTCGAGGCAAATACGACGATGCGATTAAGGCCCTGATTACTGCGTCCGACCTGAATCCGTCCGACCCGCGCTGCTATGTGTTCCTGTCCAAGGCTTACAACAGTTCTCCCTTGCAGGCGGAGGAAGTGATCGAGCGGTTTCGCCGCTACGCGGAGTTGCAGCCAGGCAATGCCCTCGCCCAGTATTACTACGCGATCAGTCTGTGGAAGGGGAAGCGGGTCGGAGACTCGGGCACCGACTTGACCGCTGTTGAGTCTCTGCTGCAAAAATCAATCGCCCTGGACGACTCACTGGCTGAAGCGCACGTGCAACTCGGTAACTTGTATGCCGATCAACACCAGTACGAAAAATCGATTCCCCAATATGAACGGGCCTTGGCGTTGGATCCGAACCTGTCCGACGCTCACTACCGTCTGGGCACGGATTATGTCCACGTCGGAAACAAGGAGAGCGCCCAGAAAGAATTCGCGGTCTACCAGAAGCTTCGCGCTGAGCACTTGGCCGAAGTGGAGAAGGAACGCGCCGAAGTGCAACAATTTGTCTATTCCGAAAAGGGTTCTGGGCCTAGCAAACCCTAGTCATGCGCCGCGAGCCGAGGCGCGCGGTCAATCTTCCCCATGAGTTGATGCCAATGCCGAGGTCGTCGTACAGCACAAGATTTGGAACCAGGAGTGCAGCGTCGGATGCGTTCGGTTGCTGTGAGGCGGCGCGCGGCCTGAGTCTCAGCCGGCGCGATTTCCTTCGCTCCGCTGCAGGCGTGGCCCTCGGTTCGGCGCTGATGGGCGCGAGTCCGTTCGTCCGGGGCGAAACGGCTCGCAAAAAGCGGAAAGTCATTGTCATCACCTTCGGCGGCGGAGCCCGCGACCAGGAAACATTTGCGCCGGAGGGCCAGGAAAACATCCCCAACATGCTGCACGAGCTCGCCCCCCAATCGAGCTTCTTCACCCACGTCACGAACCAGGGAATCCTGGGCCACTACGTCGCGACCGCGAGCCTGGCCACCGGCGTGTACGAAACCCTCAATAACTTCTCCGCCATCCCGCCCGAACACCCGACCGTTTTTGAGTATTTCCGCAAAGATCTCAAGCGCCCCTCCTCCGATGCATGGGTAGTCGCGCCCAGCAATGGTTTCAACCGTATTGGAGAGAGCGACTGTCGCTCTTATGGTCCAGGCGAGGGAGCCAGGGTCATCCTCCCCAAGCATCTGCTAAGCGCGGCCACTGCCGCCGGCTCAACCGACTATGACCATCTCTTGCGGGACAATTACGAGACCCCACTCTATACTCCGCAAATCGCTGGCGGCGAAGTAGAAATGCAACAACTGGAGATGATCCTCAAGCTCTCTGTCGACGATTTCATGGCCCATGCGCGAACCGTATCGAGCCCCGATGAACTCTCGGTCTACATTGCGAAACGGCTGATGCACGAGGAAGCGCCTAGCCTTTTGTGGATCACGATGCACGACATCGATGTCGCGCACACCGGAGCCTACTCGCTGTATGTGGATGCGATCCGGCGCACTGATCGTCTCTGCGCAGAGCTCTGGAAGGCGGTGCAGACCGAGCCCGAATATGCCGGCAACGCGACCCTCTTTGTCCTCCCCGATTTCGGACGCGACTCCGACTACGACGCCGGCGGCAACGGCTTTCAACACCATCGCACCGGCGACGTCGCCAGCCGCACTACCTGGATGATGGCTCTCGGGGCGGGCGTGCGTCAGGGCGTGGTGTATGACAACCCGGTGCAATCCATCGACCTGGTTCCGAGCCTCGGTGCGATCATGGGTTTCTCGCCCGCTCAGTCTCAAGGCAAGCCCATTCGGGAGTTGTTGTAAATCGTATGCTGCCGCGCGATCTACAACCCGCAAATTTCGCTGCCTATCCTCCTGAGGCGAAGAAGGTCATCGAGTCCCATCTCGCCGTGTTAAGGCAGCTTCCCATGAGCTTCGTCCCCAGCCTGCTCCGCGAAGCGATCGACTACGACTACAAGTTTCCCGCCGAACGATTGGCGATCGACAGGGAACTGGCTCACCTCGCTTCGCTGTCGCCGGCTCAGCTCAGAGACCGTTTCCAGGCGTTCTCTCGCGTGTCTCTCTCCGCAACGCTGGAACAGTTCGACTGGATCAACCTTCCTGCCCAGTTCGTAGAAAAAGAATCAGCCTACCTTTGGACAACCCATCAACTTGACGCGTTCAGCAAGGCGGCGACAGATTACGGTGCGCAGCTCGAATCCGCGACGCCCATTGAGCCGATTCCAACGCGCAGGCTTGGAATTGCTGTGATTGGCCAGGACGTCGCGTCGTATGACGGCAGTCTATTTCGTAACTTGCGCTCCCACGGAACTTTTTTCAAGAATGTGAAGCCCGACCGAGGGCTGGAGTTGTTGTTGTCCGGCGTCGAGACTCGCGCAAGGGAGCATCCGGTTCCGTACGGACACTGGTATGTCGATGGAGGCCAACTGGCCGATCACAGTCCGGCGTTGACAGCCGTATCGTACAAGGGACTCGAACCGGCGCGCGCGGCCTTGTTGAAAAAGATGCAGGTCGAGATACAACGGCCCGGGATGGGCCCTGAGGAGCTGCGTACCGATATGGCGCGCCTCGCTCCTGCCGATCTCGGCATGGATAAGGCCGGAGACCCGATCCTCGATCGTTTCAGGGTAAAACTGCTGACCGAAGGTTCCGGAACCCAGATCTTCAGCACCACATTCGCGCAGTGGACGGCGCGTGAGGTGCTGCGGCGCGCCGAGGCTCTCACGTTGCTAGTGCGTTTCGCACCCCGGCAACGGCAGCGCCCGATGAACGAGCTGCTGTTGAGCCCGAAGACCGATCCTGAGCTCGACGCGATCGGCTCGCTGGTCGATGCCGATATGGGCGCCTACTATCATTGGATCAATCAGCAGCGTCTTCCGGGCTCCGAGCGTTCATCGTTCCTGGGGTGGTTTGAAGGCCACGCCCAGGCGCTCGTCATCGCGCCCTCCCTCCCCAAAGGGACAGAATCCAGCTCGCCATTGGATCTCGCGCAACTTCTCTCACTGGCAATCAGCTGAACCCACCCACCAGGTTCGCCCCAAACCAGCGTGCCCCATGTCTCGTTTTTGAGACATGGGAAAGCACGTCACTCTGTCGAAGGGCTATTTGAGCAAGGCCCTTCGATGCGCCTATAATCTTGCTACTTTCATTTCACTGTACCGGCGTGAATCCTGGGTTTCAGGGAGATTGCTTCTATGGGGATGGGTGTTCGTCAGAACGCTTTGAATCCTTCCGTATTAGGTTGCAATCCCGAACTGGTTGTCGACCCGTCCAAGCGAACCTTCCTGCGCGCGGCAGGTCTGCTTGTCGCCGACATGTTGCTTCCGCGTGCTTACGGGGGCCAACAAGTCGCCGCGACGAGCGGATCCGGCCAGAAGATCATCGTCGTCATCGTCGGCGGCGTGCGCCGCGCCGAAACGTTCTCGCATGGAGGCCTCGAGAACATCCCCCATCTCGCCGTCGATCTCTTCCCGAAATCCCTGTTCTACCCGCATACACGCAACGAAGGAGTGACGGCGCACTTCAATGCCATCTCCAGTATCCTCACCGGCAACTGGCAGCGCGTCGACGACTGGGGCAAATTCGCTCCCACCACGCCCACGCTGTTTGAACAATTTCGCAAGGAGCAGAGGATTGACCGCAGCGACACCTGGGTCTTGGCCAGCAACAAGGCATTGACCAGCCTGATTGGCGCCAGTTCGGCATCGGATTTCGGGCCCGCCTACGGTGCCAATGTCGTGTTTCCCAAGCAACTGATGCTGATCGCGGTTGCCGATGCCCTGCGCGGCGGGCGCACATCCAACATGGCGGATCGCAGCAAAGTAGAAGCCGAACTCGAAAGCGCTATGGAGGGAAGCAATTACGAGGGTCTGGGCTGGAATGTCTTCGACGCGTCCGAACGCCTTGATCCGCGAGCGCGCGCGAGTATCGAAGCCGCCATCGCCGGCTTTGTGCACAGTGGCGGGCCCACGTCAGGCGATGAACTTACCTTCTTCATGACCCGGGAGGTGATGCGCAAGTTCTCGCCGCGGGTCCTGGTCGTGGCATTGTCTGATGTTGAAGCCGCGCACTTCGGTTCCTTCGCTATGCATCTTTCTGGAATCAAAACTGCCGATCGTCTTGCTTGGCAACTCTGGCAGGAAGTCGAAGCCAATCCGGAATACAAGGGCAGAACCACCATGCTCATCCTGCCCGAGTTCGGCCGGGATCCGGATGGTTCTTCGACCAATGGTTTCTTCAACCACCGCGCCAATGACGATTCCACCCGGGACACGTGGATGATGGCTCTGGGCGCCGGAATAGAAAAACCTCAGGTAATCGAGCGGCCCATACGTCACGTCGACGTCTGTCCAACCCTCGCCGGACTTCTCGGATGCCGACCGATTGAATCGCAAGGCGCAAAGCTGAATGAGTTTCGCGCATAACCGGCGGCGAACGCTGTGTGAACGCACGATTTGGTGCACGCAATATGGTGGAAGCGGACAGGTATCCACGGCAACTCGAGGAGGCGTTGAATCAGGGCGTTCTCAAGCGTCTGCCGCTCACGTTTCTTCCCTTTGTCAATCAGCAGCTCCATCAATGGAGCTACCTGTTTCCCAACGAGCGGCAGTCGGTCGAGCGCCTGCTTCTCTACGTCGCGCACCTCAATGCCGAGCAATCCACCGCGCTTTTCCGGGACGTCGTCGAACTGGAAAGAAGAATGGGGGTACGGCAGTGGCGGTTTTCCACCACCGAGCAGACTATCCAGAATTCGTCGCAACTGGCGCTGTCTCCCTATTTTCAGGAATGGCGCCGCGCCGTCCAGGCCGTATTTGATGCTGCCGATCGCAATGCGCGCGGGAACAACGGAAACGCAGAGAATCCAGCTCACCGCCTGGTTTTGCTCGATATCCCCAAGTCCCTCCCTCTCAACTCCGCAACCGCGTGGCGTGGATGGCAGGGTATGGGCAAGCCAATACAACTGGATTTGAGTGCCGCAGAAGCGAAGGCAAGCCCGCTCCAACTGCTTCTCATCGGAACCTTGGCTGCAGGCCGCAATTCGTCCGAGGGAGTCCTGCAAGCCGTGCGCAGCCGGCCGGCCGCGGCACATGCAGATACCTGGGTGATCGAGGCTGGAATTGAGCTGATCGATTCTCTTGTTGCAGGCGAGACTTCTGCCGCCGCAGTCTCCAATTCCGTCCTGCTCAGCTATGGACGCCTGGATACATGCCGCCAGAATTGCTCTCACGAAATGAACACCATGCGCAAGGATCTCGCCGATGCCGACGCCGTATTCGATCGGCTACGCCAAGTCGATATTTCTCCCTGGTGTCCTCCTGAAGTAGCCGCGGATCCGGCAGTACGGGAATTTGTCCGGACCCTGTACCTCTCAGGCAATGGCGCCGTCATCTTTGGCAACTCGTTCGTTGAGTGGGCGGCATCTGAGGCATTTCGCCGCGCCCGGCCCTCCCTCGTCGTCGCGCAATTTGGCGTGCGCAGCAAACCCAAGCCATTTACTGGTGTGGCTGTGTTTGACAATCCGGACCAGGTGAATCCTCTTCCGGCCGTCGACGATTTTGAGGGCAGTGCCGTCGACGCGCAGATGCTGGCGCTGTACGTCTGGCTCGCCGCCGGCCGCTACGAGGAGTACCAGAGTTCGACTGTGTGCGTGTGCATCGCGGAGAGCCTTTCCCAGGCTTACCTGGTGGCGCCTCCGGAGTTTACTCTTGAGCAGGAATCGGTGCCGGTTTCTCTGACCCGGCTGGGAAATGCCCTTCGCAATTGGATCGGCTGAAAGCAGTTCCTTCACATTAAGAACGGAGATTTGGATGATTCGACGCGACTTTATCAAGACGGCCGGTGCGGTACTGGCTTCGACGGCACTCTCTGCATCGCATTTGCCGGCCGAGGAACCGGATATGCGGGGACGATCCATTCTGCCCATCAATCGCAACTGGCGTTATCATCCGGCAAAAGTCGCGGGAGCCGAGTCTCCCGATTTTGACGACGCAAAGTTTGAGCGAGTCGTCATTCCGCATACCAATATCGAATTGCCCTGGCATAGCTTCGACGAGAAAGATTACACATTTATCTCCACCTATCGGCGCCGGTTTCGGTTTCCCAAAGACGCTGAAGGAAAACGCGTCTTTGTCGACTTCGAAGGCGCCATGACCGCGTCGACCGTCTGGATCAACGGCGTAAAGCTGGGCGACTACCGTGGCGGCTTTACCCCGTTTTCGTTCGAGTTGACCAAGAACCTGCGCAAGGACGCCGACAACGTTCTGGTCGTGCAGTTGGATTCGACCGAGCGCGGGGATATTCCTCCCTTTGGCTACGAGATCGATTACCTGACCTTCGGCGGGATCTATCGTGAAGTGAGCCTGCGTATTGTCCCCGCGACCTACGTTGATAACGTTTTCGCTCAGCCTAAGGATGTGATGAGCGGAAATCCTTCGCTCGATGTCAGCTGCTATCTTGCCGGCGATGTCGCGAGTGGAGGGCCGTTGTCAATCGAGGCCGAATTGCGCGATGGCGACAACGTGATCGCGAAAGCCACCCACCCGTTGGGAAAAGTCGCTGCCGCAAGCGAAACTTCCGCTCACGACACATCGCTCGACCCATACAATGATGCCGCGGCTTACGCCACAACTCAGACGCTGAAGGACTCCGCGCGGCATGTCGTTTCGCTTCCTCATCTCGCCAACATCCAGCTTTGGGACTTGCAGAACCCCAGGCTTTATACGGTTTATGTGCGGCTGATCCGTTCGGGCCAGGTCGTCGATGAGGACACGCGCCGTATCGGGTTTCGCGAAGCGGTCTTTACCGACCACGGTTTCTCCCTGAATGGAAAAATCATCAAGCTCCGCGGGCTTGACCGGCACCAGACGTTTCCTTTCGTCGGCCAGGCAATGCCGGCGCGCGCCCAGCGCAAAGACGCCGACATCCTGCGCAAGAATCTGCATTGCAACATCGTGCGTACCTCCCATTACCCGCAGTCGCGCCATTTTCTCGATCGGTGCGATGAGATCGGCCTGCTCGTGCTCGAAGAAATTCCCGGCTGGCAGCATATCGGCGACGAGAGTTGGAAGCAGGTGGCCATCGACAACGTGGGCCGCATGATCCGCCGCGATTGGAACCATCCTTCCATCGTGCTCTGGGGCGTGCGCATCAACGAGTCGCCCGATGATCACAATTTCTATACGCGCAACAACGCCCTTGCCCATGCGCTCGATGATTCGCGCCAGACGGGCGGCATTCGAAACTTCCCGGAATCCGAGTTACTTGAGGACGTCTTCACGGTGAACGACTTCGGCTTCCCGCTCCGACCGCCGAATCATCCTCGCTACCTGAACACCGAATTTGTCGGGCACACTTTCCCTACCAAGACCACCGATGATGATGAGCGCCAGCGCGAACACACCCTTCGTCACGCGCGCATCCACAATCAGCTGGCGTCAAACCCTCAGTATGCGGGCGGCATCGGGTGGTGTGCATTCGACTACAACACCCATTCCAATTTCGGTGCCGGCGATCGCATCTGCTACCACGGCGTCACCGACATCTTCCGCGAACCAAAGCCGGCCGCGGGATTCTACAAATCGCAATGCGAACCCGAGGAAGAGATTGTGCTCGAGCCCGCATTTCACTGGGCCCGCAGCGATGAATCCGTCGGTTTCACGCGCGCGGTCTTTTGTTCCAATTGCGACCACATCAAGATCTCGGCACGCAATGAAAGCGTCCAGAACAATGCCTGGGTCCAACTGGCAGAGATCGATCCCGAGCGCACCGAGTTCGACCACCTGAAATATCCGCCGTTCGTTCTCGACATGGAGAAACTCGATCTGAGTAACTTCAAGATAGGTTGGGGCGATCTGCGCGCCGAAGGATACATCGGCGGGAAACTCGTGATTACCAAAATATTTTCGGGCAGAGGTGTCGACAGCAAATTCGCATTGCTGCCCGACGATCACGAATTGATTGCGGATGGGGCCGACACCACCCGTGTTGTGGTGCGCGTAACTGACGAATTCGACGCAATCAGGCCCTATGCGAACGATCCCATTGCCTTCACATTGGAGGGTCCGGCCAAGCTGATCGGCGACAATCCGTTCGCATTGATCGGCGGAACCTGCGCGGTGTGGATTCGCGCCGCCCAGTTTGCCGGCACGGTACGCCTGACTGCCCGCCACCCCAGGCTCGGCGAGCAGAGCGTTTCGTTCACCATCGGTGCGGTCCAGGAGGAGGCCGTCTAGCGCTCCACTCTTATCGTGGATTTACTAAGCCCAGGCACCCAACGTGAGGTGGCAATGAGCACTGTACTGGTTACCGGCGGATCTGGCTTCATTGGTAGCCACGCCATTCTGCAGCTATTGAATGCAGGTCATCGGGTTCGCACCACGGTGCGAACCATGAATCGCGAGCCGGACGTGCGCGCCATGCTGAAGCAAGGCGGCTGCGAGCCCGGTGATCAATTGTCCTTCGTAGTTGCCGACCTCGAAAAGGATGTGGGATGGCCCGTCGCGGCGGCCGGATGCGACTATGTGCTGCACGTCGCCTCCCCCTTTCCCGCCAGCGTCCCCAAGCATGACGATGAACTGATCATTCCCGCGCGTGAGGGCGCGCTGCGGGTTCTTCGTGCCTCACGGGATGCCGGCGTGAAGCGCGTTGTGCTCACTTCCTCCTTCGCTGCGATTGGCTACGGTCACCCTCCGCAATCGAAGCCCTTCGATGAAACCGACTGGACGAATCCCGAGGAACCAGGGACGACCGCCTACGTCAAATCGAAAACTATCGCGGAGCGCGCCGCATGGGACTTCATCTCCAAAGAGGGCGGCGTACTCGAACTTTCGGTCGTAAATCCGGTGGCGGTCTTCGGTCCGGTACTGGGGCCGGACTACTCCACCTCCGTCCTTATTGTTCAGCGTATGCTCGACGGCGCAATACCTGGATGTCCGAAGATTCGACTTGGGGCCGTCGATGTGCGCGACACCGTCGATTTACACATCCGTGCCATGACCCATCCCGCCGCAAAGGGTGAGCGCTTTCTCGCGGTGGCTGGTGATTTCATGTTCATCCTCGATATCGCCAAGGTGCTGAAGGAGCACATGGGAGCATTCGCACGCAGAGTGCCAACCCGCGAATTGCCAAATTGGCTGGTGCGACTGGCATCGCTCCGCGATCCTGCGGTAAAGCAAATCCTTCCCGAACTTGGGAAGTCGAAAAACGCAACCAACGCGAAGGCTCGGCGCATCCTCGGCTGGTCGCCCCGTTCCAATGAGGAGTCAATCCTCTCCACTGCCGAGAGCCTGATAAAGCTGGGGCTTGTTAAGGCGAGATAATGATGCCGAAGTTGTGTCCATTGACGTCGATCGAATGAGCAGGTACACCCACTCTCACAATCGCAGCTTCGATATTTGCTCTCGCGCCAAAACCTTATGAAATACGACGTGATCGTTCTCGGACTTGGCGCTATGGGCAGCGCGGCTGCGCAACAACTGGCGCAGCGTCAAAAGCGGGTTTTGGGCGTCGAACAGTTCGTTTCGCCGCACGATCAAGGGTCGTCCCACGGCGGGACGCGCATGATTCGGCAGGCATACTGGGAGAGCCCCGCCTATCTGCCTCTCGTGCTGCGTGCCTATGAGCTTTGGGAAAAACTCGAAGCAGATGCCGGAACAAAACTGCTCAACATCACCGGAGGCCTCATCCTTGGGTCCGCCGACAGCCAACTCGTGAACGGCGGCATTGCGGCCGCCGACCAGCACTCAATCAAGTACGCAGTGCTGAATCCCCGTCAGGCCCACGAGCGATTCCCTGCCATTACGCCACTCGCGAACGACGTCGCCGTCTATGAAGAACGCGCCGGATACCTGCTGGCCGAGGAATGTATCCGCGCGCAATTAAGGCTTGCCGCGCAGAGCGGGGCGGAACTGCACTTTGAAGAAAGAGTGCTTGGTTGGAGTGCGGATTCAGGTGGAATCAAGGTATCCACCGACCACAGCATCTATGAGGCGGAACGCCTCGTCATCACCGCCGGGCCGTGGGCAAATCAGGTGCTGTCCGGGCTTTTCCCCTTGAACGTGACCCGCCAGGTGATGACCTGGATCAACCCTGTCGGCGGCGCCGAGCCCTTTCTTCCCGATCGCTTCCCGGTCTTCCTGTGCGACTCACCTGACGATGGCTTTCCCGGCTACGGATTTCCCGCCGTCGACGGCGCAAACGGGGGCTTGAAAGCGGCGATTCATGGAAGCCATGTCCTGTGCACGCCCGAAACCGTGGATCGTGAAATTCATGAGTCGGATCTGACAGCCGTGATCCGTAATCTCCGCCCCCGCTTTCCTTCCCTCGCCGGCCAAATCCTGAAAGCCACGACGTGTCTCTACACCGTGACGCCCGACGAGCACTTCATCATTGGGCTCCATCCGCAGTTCCCGTCGGTCAGCATTGCCTGCGGCTTTTCCGGCCACGGATTCAAATTCGCACCGGTGGTGGGAGAGATACTGGCCCAACTCGCCACTGCAGGTACATCGTCCCATCCCATTGAGATATTTTCGCCCGCGCGCTTTGCCGTCGGGTCGCAATAGGCCCGTAAAATCATGCGATTCGTCCGGCTGCTTACTGCGGCAAAGCCGCGCGATCTGCATAAACCAGGATAGTGATCGGTGGAATACTGGCTCCTGCAGCCTCGGCGGTGAGTGAGAACCTCTGTGCAGCTTTGCCCGCGCCTGCCGCAGTCTTCGCCTTGAAGTACAGCGAGGCATCCTGGTGTGCCGGCACAACATATGGCCCGCCGCCGCTCGCCTCGGTCCATCCGTCAGGGACATTGCCAGTAATCGTCACGATGGCGTCTGCATCGGAATCATTGTGAAGCAGAAGCGGAACCTGGATTAGTTCCCCGGGAACTACATTGATTGCCACTTCCGGCAAAAGTCCGCTTAGCTGCAACAAGCCGTGCGCCTGCCAGAATTCGCGATAAAAGCTCCATGGTCCGCCCAGTTCAACCGAAATCCCGGGTCGCTGAACCGCCTTGTATCCCGGATGCGGCGAGAAGGAAATCGAACCACTGCTGATTCCTTCAAAGGTGTCTCCGGTGATCGATCCCCCCACAAGCGACTTACCGAGGATCAGCAATATCGGTTGCCGAAAGTAGGTGTAATCACCTTTTCTGATTGCGGCGGCGGCCACTTGCCCTGTATCACCCTGGGTCAGATGGAAACTCAACTCTTCAGCCTCAATCTTGTAATACGGAGTCTTCCTCGAAGGTGAATCGTCTTCAGTGGAATAATGCGGCCCCTTGCCGGATTGAAATCCAGTGTCAGCGGCATCGCTGAAGTAATAGATTTTCTTCGTCTGCCAGGGATGAAGACCCTCGGTGAGATTGCCGGTATTATTCCGGTCCCGCGGCGCAGCCAGTTGCTCCGGAAAGACCGTGGGATCGCCGGCCATGTCGAACGCTTCGGTGGCGATAACTCCGGCAGCCTGGTGGTCTCCATGGTTTTCGCCGGCCACAGAATCGGGCAGCCACGTCAGGATCACCTCGGGCCGCGTGAGGCGAATCAGCCGCACCGCCTGGTCCAGCGCCGCACCGTGATTCCACGTTTCGAGCGAACGCAATACGTCCTGTCCCGGCGTATCAGGTCCACCGAGGAACCAGACATTCGTGACACCGAGGACATTCAGTGCTTGCCGCGCCTCGATTTCTCGCTCTGCCCCCAATGCCGCGGCTTGTTCCTTTCCGGCGTCATTTCCGCCCCCATCCCCGCGCGTACCGAAAATCACCGCGACCCGCTTGTGCTCGTCGAAGATCGCGCGCGCCAGGTAGCCAGTCACCTCGGTTTCATCGTCCGGGTGGGCAACCACAAGGAGGATATCTGCCTTGAAACGCTCATCCGGGGGGATGGGCTTGATTGCCTGGCCTGGGGCCGCCGGCACTGAGAACGCAACAATCACGAGGATGAAAAACGGGATAAGCCTCATCGTTTCGGAGAGCCATTTCTTCAGCTTGAATCGGGTGCGTTTCACGATCTTATCGCCGCAATTTGTGCCTGTCAATTTGGTGTGAAAAGCCGTGCAGATTCGCCTCGAGTGACGCGCATGAGCATGTCCGCCATGCTGCGAAGCAAAAGCAATCTTCAGCCGCCGGTGTGTTCCTCAGCGTGTCTTTCTTGCCAGATCCTCGTGCGTTCGTCCTTCCAAAGACCCTTCCAGGGGCCATCGGGTGTTAAAACTCCCCAAATTACATCTATATATCGCACATTTTGAAAGGCTGACATGCGAGATCACTCAATTTGCATCTATTATCCGCGCAACTTCTACCACGTACCATAAATTGTAATGAATGTAATACCTAAGCAAATTGGGCAGCCGGATCATGACGATTTGTTCCAGAGCAAAAATGAACTAACCCCTTCAAACGACTATTGCCCCACATGACCCCGCGGTATCTGCACGCCCCGAGTATGTACGGCGCAGCGCGGAGGAGGAGAGCGCATGACGAAAAGATTCATGAGCACAGGCGTGCTAGCGCTAATCGGGTTTGCAGCAGCAGCAACCGCAAACGCACAGTCGTTCAGAGTCCAATGCCCCACCACCACCATCACTCACACCACCGCGTCAAGCACTGAACCCGCATATACCTCCGCGACCGCCATCAATGGCTCCATCAAATGCCAACAGATTTCCGGCGGCGATGGTTACGCGACCATGGGTGACGGCATCCAGACCTACATGTTTTCGTTCGGACCGTTGTCGGGTCTCGCGAAGATCGCCAATGGTCAACCGGGCACGGACTTTGCATCTGAATTCAATGTCCAGTACACCGGCACACTTGCCCCCGGAGATCCAGCCACTACGGGGCTAGCGACGTTCAATTACAACGGCGCGATCGGCCTGGTGCCGGACGCGGACGCGATAGCGAACGGGCTCTGCACCGCTAGCTGCCTCGACGGCCATGTTGATCCACGGCAGATCATGGATGTCGGAGTCATGAACGGAAACATCCCCGCACCGCTTATGGCGATCGACGAGGATGACGAGTTCTTCCTCACGCTGACGAACGTGGGCATGATCATGCGGCCCGACCTGTTCGAGCAGCACACGGTCCACTTCCATGGTTACCCCAACGCTTCCGCGTTCTACGACGGTGTTCCGGACGCTTCGGTGGCGATCAACATCGGCGGCAGCTTCACGTATTACTACCTCGCGCCCGACGCCGGCACTTACTTCTGGCACTGCCACATCACGCCTCCCGAGCACCTTCAGATGGGCATGGTGGGACAGATCTATGTGCGCCCGCGTCAAGATCGCGTTCCGGCGGGAAGCAACCTGCACGCTTCGCTGGTGACCCAGCAGGGAAATCTCCGCACCGCTTGCAATTCGGCCACGGATATTCTCTGCACGAACCCGGTACCTCCAACGGACAACGGTGCGACCAGGGCGGCAACGGGCAATTACGCATACAACGATGGCGATGGTTCGACGTACTACGATGTCGAATACCCCATCCAGATCCACGGGTTCGATCCGAACTTCCACTTCGTCGGCATGACCTTCAACCCTGAAGGCTTCACCGACATGAAGGACAAGTACTTCCTGTTGAACGGGCGCAGCTATCCCGACACAGTGACCCCCGGACCCATGCAGACCCAGTCGACCGATGGCGCCAATCACTTCTCGCAGCCGCTGCCATCGATCATCAACATCAAAGCCGGGCAGAAGGCGCTTCTCCGCATTTCTGATCTGGACGTCACCGAATATCAGACCCTGGCCTCGCTCGGGATTCCGATGAAGGTTGTCGGCTACAACGCCAAGCTGCTCCGCGACCAGGCGGGCAACAACATGTATTACACGACCAACTCGATTACTCTCGGCGGCGGCGAGTCGCTGGACGTGATCCTGGACGCGAGCGATCCGCAGTACGTGGCGGGGCAGGTGTTCTACCTCTACACGCCGAACCTCGACCACCTTGCCAACGACGCCGAGAACTTCGGCGGGTTGATGACCGAAGTCCACATCAATTAGGAGAGCAACGATGAAGCCGATGACAATGAAAATCGCGTTTTTGAAGACAAGACTGCTCCTGCCCGTTCTGGTTGCAGTGGCGTCGCTCGCGGCGACGGCTCATGCTGCTGCTCCGGGCATCACAGGACCCGCTTTCAACCTGACTGCTCAACCGGCGTACCTCACGCAGCCGGATGGACAGGCAATCTACTCCTGGGGATATGGATGCACCACCGCGCCCACTGGCTTTGCACCCTCGATGCCTAACCAGACGTGCAACACCATGCAGGTCCCAGGCCCCACGCTGATTGTTACGGAAGGCCAGACGGTCACGGTTAACCTGGTGAACCAGCTTCCAACCGCCGCAGGAAACACTTCTATTCTCTTCCCCGGCTTCCAGGTGACCGGACACGGTGTGGCCCCCAACGCAACCTCACCATGCGCGATTGCGCCCCAAGGCCTTCTCACGACTGAAGCCAAGCCGGGGTGCACCGTGCAATACACGTTCATCGCCTCAACGCCGGGAACGCGCTCCTATTACAGCGGCACGCAGGGCGATCTGCAGATAGAGATGGGCCTCTATGGCGCCATCATTGTAATCCCGGCGACCACCCGCGCAGCCTGCACAGGCGGCCTGCATGCAGCCAACCTGGTTGCTGAATCGACATGGGGCGAAAAGGATTTCCGGCTGGCCTCATCTGCGTACGACAACGACAAGACCTGCTACGACCGGGAATACCTCTTCCAGTTCTCCGAGATGGACCCCCGCGTTCACAGCCAGGCTCTCGCCCAGGTCACGGCTAAGGCTGGCTGCACGGCGGCCGCCGCTGGATGCAGTCTCGAGGTTCCCACTGAGCCCTACCACCCGGCGTACTTCATGATCAACGGCCGCTCTATGCCCGATGACATGGATCCCAACTACGAGTCGGAGTACCCGCACCAGCCCTATAACGGCAACCCTCACCTTCATCCCGGCGAGGAAGTCCTGCTCCGCATTATTGGCCAGGGCCGGTGGCAGCATCCGTTCCACGAGCACGCCAACCATGTCCGTATCCTAGCGCGCGACGGAAACCTGATTCTTAGCGCGACCGATGCAACTCAACTGGCCGGTCCCGCGCTGTTCACAACCACCACGACTCCGGGCCAGGCCATGGACGGGATCTTCTACTACACCGGCAGGGGCCTGAACTGGGATATGTACGGACACACTGGCACCTCGAACGATCCTTTGGCCAAGCTGACTTGCACGCCCGATGCGAATGGCTATAACACCGCGGATCCGACGGCCCTCAATTTCTGGGAATGGTGTGCAGACCACAACAAGCCGCTGCAGATCGCGCCTAACGGCGATGTGGGAGCGGGCGGTCCGGTAACTCTTCCCGATCCGAACATCCTCACCAATGGCGCATGGTACGGCGGGAGCCCCTACCTGGGACCGAACGCCACTCAGCGCGCTACCGGTTGCATGCCCGGCAATGCTCTTCAGACCAATTCGCCCAACTGCGGCGGCACGGGTTCCACTCCTCCCTCAGGCACGATCGCCAATTCGCCATCGGGCGAGGCAGGCTTCGCGTTTATGTGGCACTCGCACAATGAGCGTGAGATCACTACCAACAATGCATTTCCCGGCGGAATGATGATGATGATGCTCGTAGATTCCCGGGAATATCCGATTGACGAATCCAACTAGGCAAGGAGAACAGAAATGCGACTCAACTCTCTCAAAGCGATAGTCAAAACAGCACTGCGGGGAGCGGCTGTTCTCCTTCTTGGAGCGGGCGTGGCGCCCGCCCAGCAGACGATTAATCTGTCTGCCGGGCCGACCACCGCGACTCTTCCCGATGGAAGTGCCGTTCCGATGTGGGGCTATGCTTGCGGCGCCGTCGTCTCGACTGCAACCGCAACCTGCGCGAAGCTGAATCCTGCAGCTACGGGCTGGTCTCCGGTGGTGATCACCGTGCCCGTAGCGACAACGGGCTCGACGAGCCTTACCATCAGCCTCACCAACAATCTCACTTTTGGCGCCAACAAAATCCCGACTTCGCTCACCATCGTGGGCCAGTTGGGCGGCGGTCTCGGCACCGGGGCGACCAGCACCCCGAGCCCGACTCACGGTGCGCAATCGGTCACGTGGCCGATTGTGGACCCGACCACCACAAACACGCCTCCGCCCCAGGGCAACCGCGTGCAGTCGTTCTCCACCGAAGTAGCGGCGGGAGCAACGACGGCGCTGACATGGGCCTCTCTGCGGCCGGGCACGTACCTGATTGAATCCGGCACGCACCCCTCGATTCAGGGCACCATGGGACTGTACGGAGTCCTGGTGGTCACCAGCGCGCCGGTGGGAACCACGGCGGGCACAGCCTATCCAGCGGCTGGAACAGCGCCGGCTGTTACTTACAACGCTGAAATTCCGATGCTCTTCGGTGAAATCGATCCGGTGCAAAACAACGCCGTGAGCGCTGCCGTCGGCACCACGGGCTTCAACGAGACGATGGTTTGGTCCGGACAGCCGGGCGGCTGCGGTAATCCCACTTCGCCGACCTACCACCAATGCTATCCACCTACCGTGAACTACACGCCCCTTTATTACACGATCAATGGCGTGGCGTTCAACAAGACCTCCGCAACCGGCTCGCTCTTCCCGGCTACGCCGGTTACGGCTACTGCGGGTACCGGCCAGGTCCTGGTGCGGCTCGTGAATGCCGGTTCGCGCATGCACGTTCCGTCCATCGTTGGATCGCAAACCCAGCAACTGGCGGCAGGGAACACAACCGGTACGACGGTTAACGGTTTCTCGCTGATCGCCGAAGACGGCAATCCGCTGCCTGGCCTTCCCCGCGTTCAGAGCGAAGTCTTCATGGCCGCGGGCAAAACCTACGACGTGATGATCAACGCCCCGGCCGCTGCGGCTCCGGCGCTGCCGATCTTCGACCGCGAACTGAGCTTGTCGGCCAATGCAACCGGCCACGACGCCGGCATGCTCGCGTACCTCAACATCAACGGTTCTCTTCTGTCGGCTGCACCTATGGGAGCGGCAGTAGCCCGCGCGGACTCGTATGCCTCCGTGGTTACGGGCCAGACCCTCACCGTCTCCGATCCTTCCAAGGGCGTCATCGCCAACGACACCAATGTCTATGGTGTTCAGTTGGTAGGCACTGTGGCTGGATTAACCCTCAACGCCGACGGCACCTTCACCTACACCGGTGCCCCGACTACCTTCACCTATTGCGCCAACGGCACTGTCACCGGGACGACATGCTCCTCGGGAATAACCGCCACGGTCACTCTTGGTGCAGCGACGATCGAGGCATCCGGCGGCATCATATGCACCGGTTCTTCATTCACGTCCAACGTGGCCACCTACCTTTCGGTCCAGACCCCGGGCGTGCTGGCAAACTGCCACGACGCGGCGGGCTATCCGCTTACACTTGACCCCACGAGCATCGTGGCGACAGGTGTATCGGTGACTGCGGCTGCAGACGGCGGCTTTATTGCCAACGCTCCCACGTCGACGTCGCCCAGCTTCACATTTCAGGCCAAGAACTCGCAGGGCACTTTGAGCGCGCCCGTGAATGTGAGCCTCAACTTCCTTACCGGAAGCGGTCTCAAGGTCACGGTAGTGGACGGCAAGACCCTTGCTCCTCTCAACCCCGCGGATTACCGGTGGATCATCGAGGAGGATCGAACCTTCTACATCGATCCCACCAAGACGACCAATACCGGAACCTCGATCGTTCCGACGTTCGGGACCAGCTTCCACACCAGTTACATGCCGATTGTGGCCACCGGTTGCACAGGAGAGTTATCCTGCGAATCCGGCCAGACCTTGCTTGGCAGCCCCGTGGTTTGTGATGTGGGCAACGGAGTTTGCAGGCCCGGCACGCAACAGATCGCTGTCGATCCGTCGCAGGTCCACCTCGACCCCACCAAGCGCTACTACATCTCGGTTCTTCCGGGCGATGCAGCGAACTCTTTCGAGGACGTTAGCAGCTGCCTGGAACAGACAACCCCGGTTTGCGGCCACGGCATGGGCGGCGCTCCGATCACCATCGATCCAGTCACCCACGCTCAGGCGACGGCCGTAACGGTGTTGGTGCAGTCGAATCCCTTCCCACCGTCCAAGCTCACGGTGTTCGTCTTCGAGGACGACTTCCCGCTCAACGGTGAAAACGACGCAGGCGGCCAGGTTGCCGACAATCAGCTGGGAACGCAGGAACCTGGTCTGGGTAGTTTCAACATCACCCTCTTCGACGATGCCGGTGGCCCCGGCGACGCCACCGGGCAGATGACCTACGACATGTTCAACATGCCGTTGTCGAACAGCCTGGATGGAACCATCGATCCTTCCAGCGGTCACAATGCGTGCCCCATCTCCAAGGCGGTGGCGTCTCCGAGCAGCGGCCTCAAAACCTCGGGAATCACCGGCACGATCGTCACCTGCCCCACGTATGAGGATGACGGCGTCACGCAGTCTCCTCTTGCTGGCCAGGCCATCGTCTCCAACCTGATGCCCGGACGGTACGGCGTCGTTGCCACCCCCGCGGCCGACAGGATTGGCAGGGGTGAAGAGTGGCTTCAGACCAATACACTTGACGGTCAGAAGGCCCACGATTCATTCCTCCGCGTCGGTGAGCCGAGCTTCTTCCAGGAGTATGGGCCGGCTTCGTACCACGTGGTCATCGGCTTCGCCAACCCGGCGATCATCAACGCCCGCAAAGCGGCGATCTGCGCTGGCGGCGACCCGAACACGGGCCTGTCGGGCTCCAACTGCTCCAACACCATCACCGGAACGGTCACCACCGAGCGCATGAGCCGGACGCCCGATGAAAGGCTCTACAGCAGCGGCGACAACACCAGCTTCTCCTTCACCCAGTGCTACGTCAGCTTTGGCGATCCCGACGGCGAAGACTTCGCCTTCACCAAGTGCAATGCGGACGGAAGCTTCAGCCTCGCAGGCCTGCCCGACGGCGACTGGAGAGTCACCGTATTTGACCAGTGGAACGACATGCTGGTTGACGGTCTGTCCACGCCTGTTCGGCTGGCCGGCGGCGCGACCTTGAATCTGGGTGACCTCGCCACCAACCAGTGGCAGTCCAACATCTACACCACCACCTTCTTTGACAAGAACGGCAATGGCGTTCGCGATCCGGGTGAAGAAGGACTGGCGCTGGCGGCGACCAACAATCGCTTCCGTGACGGCAGCTATTCCAACTTCAACAACACCGATCTGAACGGCTACGCCGGCTTCAACGAAATCTTCCCGCTGTTCAGCTGGTACGTCATCGAAACGGATTCCACACGGTACAAGAACACCGGTACCCACGTGGTCTACGACGCTGGCGGCCCGGCCGACGGCACTCCTGGCGGCGGTACCTCCGGCATCGGGGCCAACCTCGCCAACACCATCGAAGCCATCCCGGTTCCCACCGCTTTGCGGGTACCAGGTGCGTTCTATTGCTCAACAGCGGACTGCTCAGACGCGCCCGCTCCACTTTCGGTCGCAGCTGGCTCCGGAACCGGCGGCTCTACAGGCCGCGTCGATCCTCCCTGGGTTTGGACCGAAGGCTGGCAGGGATTCTCCGGCCAGAACAACATCATCGAATTCGGTAAGAAGCCCTACGCGGCTGGAGAAAACGGCGGTATCCACGGCGAAGTGATCTACGCCTCAACCCGGCCATTCGACGATCCCGCGTTGCTCATCCACACCAGTTGGACGCCGGACGTCCCGAACGTCACGATCAACCTCTACAAGGAAGGGACTGCCCCGGATGGCAGCACCTCCCTCACCCTGGTTGACACTACCAAGACCACCAGCTTTGACGATTGGGCTCAGGGCTTCCGGACCGACGGCGTTCCCAACATGAATTGCCCCGGGCAAACCACGACCGATATGTTCTTCTTCTCGCTGTACAACCAGCCTCAGTACCTGGACTTGTACAACAACGGAGGAACGCCGGTTCATACCCTCCCCAACAACTCCCAGTTCAAGTGCTACGACGGCATGCACAACTGGAACCAGGTACAGCCCGCTCCGTATGACGGCATGTACATCTTCCCGAGCGTCACGGGCCGCAACCCGGTGACCGGCAACACCACCGGCACCCACTGCTCCATCTGCGTGAAGGATACCGACCCGTCCGATCCGTTCCGGTTCGGCAAGGAAGACATGCTTCCCGCAGGCAAGTACGTCGTGGAAGTAGTTGTTCCTCCGGGCTATGAACTGGTTAAGGAAGAGGACAAGAACATCCTGATCGGCGATAACTACATTGCGCCGGTAAGCCAGGAGTTCGCTGGTCTGGGTAACATCTTCATTCTTCCCGACCAGGCCTCAGTTGCCGCCTCCTACAACGCCAACAACGCTCAGAATTCGGTCAGCAACCTCGGCCGGACGACTCTGCCCAGCACCGAAGCCGACACCGGCTCGGTGGAGCAAACCTGGCCCTGCGTCGGTCAAATGCGTGTCGTTCCCGACTTCATCAGCCTCTTCCCGCAGTCCGGGGAAGTGGCGCCGTTCGCCGGTGCAACGCGCCCCCTTTGCGATCGCAAGGAAGTTAACCTCGTTGACCAGACAGCCGCGCTGGCGAAGTTCTGGGTCTTCACCTCCGCGCATGCCGCAGCTCACTTCACCGGTGTTATCACCGATGACTTCACTTCGGAATTCGATCCGTTCTCGCCGCAGTTCGGTGAGAAGTTCTCGCCTCCTGATCTGCCTGTCGCCATCAAGGATTGGACTGGCGCCGAAATCACCCGCACCTACGCCGACCATTGGGGCGCGTACAACGGCTTGACTTACTCCACCTGGGAGGTCAATCCGCCCAACCCCACGGGTTATGCCCCGACCATGATGATCACATGCATGAACGATCCGGGCGCGGGGGCGACTCCTGATCCGCTGTACAACCCGCAATATAGCGACTTCTGCTACGAGATTCCGTTCATGCCTGGGCAGACCCAGTACATGGACACGCCTGTGACCCCGACGTCTGCCTTTGCTGGCGCCGGCTACAACAACCCCGACTGCGCCTACCCCGATGCGACACCGGCGGTCAGCGAAGTCGACGGCGATGGAATCGGTCCCTGGGTGAGCGCGAGTGGAAAAACACTCACGATCACTGCGCTGGGTGACACGACAGTGCCCAACAACGCATACTCCGGACCTTCGGCGACGATTGCTCCGTTCAACGCAAAGACGGTTACGCGGCACTACGGCTTCGGCGGCACCGCCGGTACCGTAGCACTGGTCGGCACCGATGGGGTAGCTCACCCCCTCACCGGCGTGAGCTGGAGCGATGGCCAGATCACCGGCGTCGTCCCTGCCCTTACGGCCGGAGCTTCGACCTGCCCCATCCAGCAGCAGGCTCAGTACAGGCCTGTGGGAACCACCAACGCGCTTTGCGCCGAATTGGTGATCACCGCTGCTAATGGCAAGTCGTCCATTGACACCGTCACCGTCACTGTCGGCGGCAAGGCGCCAACCCACGTAGCCGCGTCCGCCAGCATCCAGGATGCAATCGACACAGCCAAGCCGGGCGACCTCCTTATGATCGACCCGACCGGTCAGCCAACCTGCACCACCGCGGCGGGTGCTGCGGCCGCCTGCAACACTGCCGGCGCCGTCATCCACACCAACCTCGCGGCTCACTCGGAACTGCTGTTGATGTGGAAGCCTGTCCGCCTGCAAGGTGTCGGGGCTGCCTCCAGCATCATCGACGGAAACACTCACCCCGCTGGCAAGCTGGATGTCTGGCGCGCCAGGGTTAACTGCATGTTCGGCCTGACACTCGAC
>Ga0206980_1013_pt1 | contig 51642 bp, 60 predicted proteins | sample Alteio_BWMinCont_20_FD_153494 | JGI IMG/M metagenome (GOLD analysis project Ga0206980, IMG submission 153494) | Enriched cells from forest soil in Barre Woods Harvard Forest LTER site, Petersham, Massachusetts, United States -... | ecosystem: Environmental > Terrestrial > Soil > Temperate forest >...
AATCGGGTCGAGCGCGCCAGTTTGTGCTCCACTGCAATTGCCGGCACTATCAACCCCAATTGTAAAAGTGATAGAGGTATAGAATCCCGAAGGGATATAATCAATGCCTATTTTTTTAGAAGTAGGTTCTTCTTCGTTTACTAAGTACGTATCATGAAACGGAAATACCTTGCCTTCGCTGTTCGTTAAGCTAATGTTGCTTATATAGTATTTGAATTTGGTAATCGTAAAAGGTTGTCCTAATTCATTTTTGTAAGTAATACTATCTAATACCAACGGCTTGTTACCTACCACATTCTCAAAGTTAATAGTGAGCACGGGTGCGTTAGGTACAGTAAACGACATAGCAGCCACCAGGGCTGCTATGCTGAATAAAATGGGTAATACTCTTTTGTGTATCATAAATTGCCAATGCCTTAACAATATTCAAGTATAAGCGGTTTTTAAGTTATAAAGATAATAATCTGCTTTGATTAATAGCGCCATATTCCAAGCCTGTTGGGCTCTTAGTGGATTAGCTTAAGGGTGAAGTTTTGTTGAGAGGATTTTATAGCGAGAATGTAAATGCCTTGTGATAAAGACTTATCTATTACTAATGAGACCTGACTATTCCCAATTAAATGGACATTACTGAATTTAGCAACCGATCTTCCTGTTATATCCATTAGTTCTATACTTGAGTTTAATAGATCTTGACTTGTCTCAATAAGTAATTCGCTGGTAATAGGATTAACAACTTTTATGGTTGTGTTCGAAACAGAATTGAGTTCGTTAATTCCGGTAACAACCATTTTACAACTATAAGGCAATGGGCTTACTTCAATTGGCCGTCCTGATGTGAGCGTCTGCCCGGTGAAACCTAAATAGGAAGGTTCGTAAAGCATGCATCTGAAAACCGAATTGGTTAAAGGTTTTGTTCCCTGAGTTGCTCTCCCCGTTAATGAAACTGGGTTTATATAACGCCAAACAATTTTTTTAGCGGCGTTTATTTCGAAAAATATACCAGAATCACCTTCACAGACCATAATGTCTCCATTTGATAATGATTGTGCACCCGAAATGTTCTGAGAATAAAAATTCGTGGACGGAGTGCTTTCATATGTCCAATAAGACGAATCAGGTAAATAGGATTGCCCTGCTGTATAAGAATAAGCACCTGAAGAATTAACCGGCGGCGCAAATATTTCTACCTGCGAATAGTTCCCTCCAGTAGGTCGGCCCAGGCCGTTATTAAAAACCATAATATTGCCGGCACCGTTAAGTCCACTATCTATCCAATGAGGATTATGGTCTCCATAAAGTACTTGATTAGCAGAAGTTCCTGCATCGTATGCCGCAGGGTTTCCCCATCTGTATAAAAAGTCACCACCTTTTCCATATTTACCTCCGCTATGCGATGCAGCCTGTGCTGTACTTGTGCTGTGATCAATGACCCATACTTCACTCAAGTTATGAGAGTTTAGTATTATCTGGTCGAACGATGCATTATAATCAATGGCATTACAATGTAACCAGTCAGAAACATTTGCGAGGTTAAAAGCTGAACCGGTATAATTCAGATTTAATAATTCTGGGTGTTGGGCAACAACTCCATAATTTGCTTTGGTCGCATCATAATCCTGTATTAAATGATCCCATGCGTGCCACTCCCAAACAATATTTCCTCCACTAGAACCGGTAGGCTGAATTTCAATTAATTTTTCCGACCATAAAGAAACTGTGTCAAGATAGGCAGGGTTACGGCCTGCTGCTAAAGCTTGTGTCAGCGTTTTTAATTCCCATGCATGTACAAGAATATTTCCATTAGGTAATTCAATTATATCATGGTGTTGACAATCAGTATCTGACGAAAGAGTATATGTCCAGATTAAATTACCGTTCCAATCGTACTTATTAATGAGGCCACCATTTCCATCAGAATTAAAAACTTTATTATGATTGGCACCCGGACGAAGCAAGCTTCCGTCTGTACTTAAGGATGCATATAGTGCCGGATGCTGTTTACTTGCCCAAGTATGAACAAGATATCCGCATTTATCTATCAGGTAAGTGGTATCTGATGAAATAGGAGCGAAAAGAACATAGCCTGCAAGATTTCCTGTATCATTTACACAAAGCCCTACAGTTTGGGCTTTACTATATTTTACAAGTATAGTTAGGCTAATGTATAACAGAAGGTTCTTCATGTCGGTGATAACAATTATGCAACGTAGTGAGAGGACAATTTAATTCCCTGCCGAAAAACAATAAGAAGATCGAGTTAATGCAATTTGTCAATCAATTCACTTTAACAATCTTTTGTACCGCATGAGTGTTCTCCGTTTGTAAATTTAAAAAATAAACTCCCGCCGGGTAGCCGCTCAGGTTAAGTGCATAGCTCATGCTTGGGTGCCAGTTAACAAAGCTTTGCATCTTTTGCCCTTGTGAATTATACAATACAGCAGTAATGTTATTGTCGCTGCTCGGGTCAATATATATGTAAGTATAATCTTGGGTTGGGTTAGGTTCAATTGTACTGGTAATGTTTTTTGTTACTTCATTAATACCAGTTGGGGTATATACCACTGTGCCACCCGGAGGTGTAACGTGTCCTCCACCAGGGCCTGTATTGCCTGATGCAATTTTACCATAGTAAGTATAACCCAATACATAAGGGTAAACCGGTGTTTGTTTAGCATCAATAGTTACAAAGTATGCGTATGTACCGCTTGGATATTCAGGCGTTACACAAAATCTGCCATTATGTGAATCCAGGTCACCTGAGCTCGCTATGTAAGAATAATCTTCCAGAAAATCGCCAATAGGGTAGGTAGAACTAACTGCGGGGCCTTGCTTAGCTACTGTACATACAGTACCATTAGGCAGGGTATCGCGGTTAACCATTTTACGTAATTGGTAAGATGGTGTCATACGTTTAATAGCACTTGATGAATTGGTTGGGTTTGAATAACCATAGGCGCCATAAATAGGATAACCATCAAATGCATAACCAATAATTGGCGAGTGGGTAGTGCTGTCTTTATCGTTATACAAGCAGGTTGGGTTAACGTGGTGGTGGTAGCAACCACTTTGGTCGGGGTGGCCAAGGCAATTGTCGAAGCTCACACCCTCAAAGTAATATGCATTGCGGTGCCATGTTCCATCATTGTTATAGGTCATAGCATCACTCGCATTATATGCCGCTACTCCATTGCTCCATACCGCCATTTGCCCAAGGCCTACAGAATCAGCAGTGCCGGTATTTTGCACCGGGTTACGCGGAATTTTGAAAACAAAATTCTGGTTCTTAGGTATGTTAGGGTTGCCTGTCCATGGCCCGATGCTATAACCCGGTATACATGTACAACTTATATATACATAGTTGCTGTCGAACTGATCGACCTGTACATTACTTTCTATACCGGCATAGCCTGTGGCACCAGTGGTATTAACTATCCATGAACTGATTACGGGTATTTGTGCAAACGCTGTTTGCATTCCGGCAGCGAGGATAATAGTGGCAATTAATTTTTTCATTTGTTTTTGGTTTATATCTATTTGGATGCTGAAGATTTTAAAAACTTGCGGTTGATTTTATTATTAATTGCTTTACGTTTTACCCCAAACCCCTAAAGGGGCTTTGAATGAGCGGTCAATGTCTTTTACTTCGGACTTCATTATTCAATATTCGTTATTCAGTATTTGTTTTTTTAGCCCCTTTAGGGGCAGGGGTGAGTGTTAACGACGGGGTGGCGGAGGCCCTCCCATCATTCTCAATGCATCTTGTATTACTTCGTCGAAATGTTTTTGCTGTTCCGGTGTTAGTATAGTGCGCAGTTTGCTAAAATGATAAAAAGTAGCCATTTCAATTTGTTCCTGTGTATGTGCTATTGAATCGGCGATGCGTTTTACCGCAAATGAGTCAATAGGAGCTTGGTTCATCATATTAAAGAATTGTTCACGCAAACGGTGCCCGTGTTCTTGTATGTCTTCAACTGCATGATGATGTTCATCGCGCAATACTTCATATTGCTTTACCTGTGCATCATCTAACTTTAGTTCGTGACTTAAGTAACCAAACACATCCGATCCATTTGGTCCGCCCGGTGGTCTGCCTCGGTGGCGACTATCAAGCCATAAATATGACATGATACCCAAATTCATAAGGAGTAAAACAATAAGGCCTACTTTTAAAAAACGTGTATTCTGCATGTGGCTTAAAAGTTATTTAAGTACGAAAAATATTCAGTGCTTACCGGGTTACTGCTTACCTGTTCTTTAGTTGATCTGGTATAGTGCAACAAGCTAAACACATTAAGGCCAACTAACACGGCAACAAACGCAATTGCCAATCGAACAGTAGCTGGTTTAAATACGCGCCCCTCTGTCCGGCCTTGCATGCGATGCATTACTTTGTCAAACAGGAAAGGGTTAGCCTTGGCACTATTAATGCCATCGATGCTTTCCAGTGTCTCTTTTACTAAGGATTCTTTTGGTTCCATACTTTTTAGATGCTGTGGGTTTTAAAAACTTGCGGGTTACTTTTCATTTTTATTGTAATAATCTGCCAATAGCTTTTGCAGGTTTTGCTTCGCACGGAACAGTAATGATTCAACCGATGATACGGATGTTTTCATTACTTCAGCAACTTCATCATAACTAAGGCCTTCAACTTTATTAAGTATGTAAGCCGTCTTTTGATTTTCTGCCAGTTGATCTATAGCTGCAAACAATATTGCCGATCGTTCTTTGTTTTCCAACTGCACTCCCGGGTGATAAAAGTGCGGCATATCGGTTTCCGGTAAAACACTTTCCATACCAAAGAGGCTTTGCACTATGGCAAAACGTTTTTTGCGTTTTTTCTTCCGTAAAAATTCTAATGCTTTTATTACTGTTATCCTATATATCCAGGTCGATAGTTTTGATTCTCCTTTAAAGTTGTGAATGGAGCGAAATACTTCTATAAATACTTCCTGGGTAATATCTTCAGCATCCTCGGTGTTTTGTAAAATACTAATGGAGGTGTTAAACACCTTATCAGCAAATTGCTTTACCAGGTCATTGTAGGCTGATGAATTTCCTTCGCGTAATTGTTGTATAAGTAATTCTTCGCCCAAATTAAAAACTTTATTGTACAGCTGGTGGTGCTACCGGACCGGCATTGTCGCTGGTAGCGCCTCCGCCAAAGGTAAGGCCAAGTCTCAACTCAAACGCCATATTATTACCATCGTTCCACGAATTGAAGTAGGGGTAAAAGCCGTTAGTAGGGCTGGCGTTATGTTTAATAGCAGTAATGAACGTGTTGCTGTAACGAAGATCGAAGAAAAAGTTAGGAGTAAAATTGTAGTAAAAACCGACGAAAGCATTTGCTTCGAAAGTATTTAGTTCACTACTTATATCATAACTTATGGTTTTAACTTCATACGATTGGTAAATAAGTGTACCATAAGTAAGGCCGGCTAACACGCCATATTTATCGCTCACTTTATGGTTAATGCTAAGGTGTATAGGGTGACGCACTGAAAGCGATATGTCGATATAATTTAAGCGGAACAAGTAAAAATTATTGTTGTTGGTAGTATCAGGTGGTATTTGGCTGCCACGTTGTACATACGAAATTTCGAGTTGCATTTTAGTTGTATTACTAATATGCGTACTTACCAAGCCGCCTAAAATAAGTCCGCCCTTACGGAAGGTAGGTATCTCGGTTCCGTTGAATCCCTGCACATCGGTAATGGCAAGGCCGGCTATGGCGCCTACCTTAAACTGTTGGGCACTGGTAACGGTAACCAGTAGCGTAGCAGAAAAAATTAGTAATATACGTTTCATACACGTTGGGGTGTTTATGCAAAGTTAAACGATTAATGGCAGGCAATAATTGCGCTTACTACATCGTTTTATTAAAATGTTAAGAAAAATGTTGATAACCTATTAAACCTTCCGGGTTGGTTTTAGTCTTAAAATAAACTACATTTGTCGTATCTTATTGACCATCCATCTAGAATGAAGACCAAACAAATAATAGGACTATTCGTGTATGTCGCACTGCTATTAGGCTATACGTGTTACCTGGTTATTGAGGCAATAGAAGCTATGCAGCAGTAAGGCCTTTTGTTAGCTTTGCCACGAATAACTAAAAACACTGTATGTCTATAATTCAGGCTATTATTCTGGGCATTATTGAAGGTATAACCGAATTTCTTCCCATCTCATCTACGGGCCACATGGTCATAGCATCCTCATTCATGGGTATTGCCGAAGATCCGTTTACCAAACTATTTACCGTAGCCATACAGCTAGGGGCTATATTGGCCGTTGTTGCCCTTTACTGGAAACGCTTTTTACAGAGTTTCAATTTCTATACCAAATTGTTAGTTGCTTTTTTGCCAGCCGGCCTTATTGGCTTGGCTTGCAATAAATTAATCGACAGGATGCTGGGATTCCCTATGGTAGTGGGTATTAGCCTGTTTGTAGGTGGTATAATATTGCTTTTTGTAGATAAATGGTTCGAAAAAACAGAGAACGGTCCTAACAGGGAAGTAAATTATGCAGAAGCATTAAAGATCGGTTTCTTTCAGGTTATATCAATGATTCCCGGTATATCGCGTTCGGCAGTCACCATTATAGGTGGTTTGGCACAAAAACTTAACCGTAAAAATGCGGTAGAATTTTCTTTCTTTTTAGCAGTGCCAACCATGTTTGCTGCAACCGGTTACAAGCTTTTTGAATATTGGCACAAGTTTAAAAAGGGCGAAGGCCCCGGCCTTAATATGCATGATGCCAAATTGTTGCTTTTAGGCAATGCTATTGCCTTTGTGGTTGCGTTAATAGCAATCCGCACTTTTATTGCTTTTTTAACAAAGCATGGCTTTAAAGCTTTTGGTTATTACCGTATACTGGCGGGCTTGCTGGTTATAATACTGGTAATAGCTAAGTTCCACATTTCCATGGTGTAATCATTGCAAGTTGGCTGTCTCAATCTAAACCTAAATCAATACTTAAATCGGTTTAGGTCAAAACACTGATTCACAGGCGGTATATTTCAGTATACCTATAATTTATTCTGTTTCAACAAAAAAAAGAGCTCTAATAATTTGGAAATGGGGCGGTTATCGCCTATATTTACTTAAAATAATATCCCTTTACTATGAAAAAAATACTTTTAATGGGCATAGGAGTGATTGCAACATCAGTCCTTTTTGCTCAAACCGAAGTGCACAATGCTAACGGATCACACTACAAACAGTGTGTAAGGTTTGCAGAAACTGAGCCACTTTGGAAAATAGCCCAGGAAAATCCGGGTTATGAACATTTTGCCAGCCCAAAATTATCCAGCGATGATGATTCTCACACAAGGCCAGGCCAAGCAAGTATAGACCCTAGTGCAGCTGTTCCTGACGGAGCCTTGCAAAAGGAAGCGGGTACTGTAGCTAACAATGGCCCTACTTTAGCCTTCGACGGCGCTAAAGGACAAGGTTACGTGCCACTTGACCCAAATGGGATGATCGGTTCGAACTACTATGTTCAAACTATCAATTCTACCTATGCTGTATGGAACAAGAACGGAACTGCTAAATTAGCTGAAACAGACTTTAAAAAACTGTTTGGCTCATTTACAAGCGATGACGGTGATCCTGTAACTATGTATGATAAATTTGCTGACCGTTGGGTAATTACCGAGTTTCAGGCAGGTAAGAACAGTAATATCGACACTATGATGTTTGCTGTTTCTCAAACCAACGATCCTACAGGTAAATTCTATTTGTATTATTTCTGTTACGATGCTACTGAAACATCTGACTATCCTAAATATAGTATTTGGGCAGATGGTTACTACCAAACCTGTAATTGTTCACCAAACGACTACGTTGTGGTGTATGATAGAACAAGTATGCTTGCCGGTGTAAAAACTGCAGGGTATATTGCAATCCCTTATACCAATAGCCCTTTTAATAATAATTGTGGTGGTGGTTTTTATTGTCCGCAAACATTAGATGCCGATGGTACACTTCCTCCATATGGTTCACCTTGTTATTTGTTCGACTTTCAGGATCCTAACTGGGGTAGCAGTTGCGCAACAACTAATGCAATAAGAGCTTTTAAAGTATCGGTTAACTGGACTTCGAAGACGGGTTCTGTTACTCTGGCGCAAACACTTACCACTACTGCTTTTAATTCAACATTCCCAGCAGATGCCAGTAACTATCGCCACGATATTGACCAACCCGGTAAAGCTAATTATGCCAGTCTTGACGTGAGTGATGGTTTTTTTGCTTACCGTATTCCATATATGAGGTGGACAAACTATAATGCTGCAGTAATGTGCAATGTGGTAAATATTGGTACCAACCCTACCTCAAAAAGTACTATGGCTGGTGTAAGATGGTATGAGTTACGCCAGGATACTACAACAAAAAATTGGAGCGTTTACCAACAAGGTACATATGCACCCAGTGATAACATTAGCAGATGGGATCCAGCAATTGCAATGGACCAAAACGGTAGTATTGCACTTCAATATACAGTAAGTGATCCTGTTTCAGTTTACCCGGGGTTACGCTATACTGGCCGCACATCATGCGATCCATTAGGTACCATGACATTGGCTGAAGGAGTTGCTGCTACAGGGAATGCTGTTGCAAATACATCACAACGTTGGGGTGATTATTCACACCTTTCAGTAGATCCTACTGATGGTATTACCTTCTGGGGTACAAGCATGTATGCTAATAGCAGTGTATCAGGTAGCGCCATTATAAGCAGAATTTACAATTTTCAAATACCTAAGTGTATAACTACCGGTATTGAAAATGTAGGTCTTCCGCAAGTTGAATTAACAGCTTACCAATCGGGTAGTATGCTTAATGTAAAAGCTATCAAGCTTCCTGATAACAAAAGCGTAGCTGTTGAGCTATTTAATATTGAAGGTAAGCGTATTGCTGTTGAAAATATGACTCCGGGTTCAGATGTAGTTGAAACAAGTTTCAATGTTTCTGCACTTGCTAAAGGCATATATTTTGTGAGAATAGGTAACGACGAATACCAACGTGTGGTAAAGGTTCCTATTAACTAAACGAAAGAAATTGTTGTTTTTAAAAAGGCCCGCAGTATTGCGGGCCTTTTTATTTGTTATCCGCAATATTCATCCATATATGGCCCTGCGGTTTCCTTTATTCTGTCTATCAGTTCGGGCGCCATTAATTGGTACTTATCAGCTATGTTAAGGATTATGATATCCTTTTCCAAAGTCTCCAAAGGAAATCGTTCCACTAACCTTTCTTTGTTCTCTTTTTCCATTGCAAATATTACATCGGCCCACAAAACCAATTTTGCACTAAGATGAATACGGGCATTAGCCTCTGTACCTGCTGATTTAACAACAGTGTTAAGTCGGCCTTTGTAAATGGTTTCGGCCGTAGGGCTGCGCGATTCGTTGAGGCTGCATATAAATAGTACGTTTGGCATAAGGCTTATTTTTCAAGCCAAATATAAGCACGTTTGCTTGGGTGCTCCACATCGGGGTAAGGATATCTTTCAATTGCGTCAATAATTCTAAATCCGCATTCCTTAACAAGTTTTAAAATATTCTCTGTTTCGAAAAAATAAAAATCAATATTTACCTGAGCCTCCATAAAGGTGTCGAGATGTATCGTTTCATTACCAATGTGAAATGAAAACAGAAATTGCCCGCCATCTTTCAGTACTCTTTTTATCTCACTAAAGGTTTTTTTTAATTCAACCTCGGTAAAATGGACAATTGAATAAAATGCAACTGCCGAACCAAAAGTGCTGTCTGTATATGAGAGATCAAGCATATCCGCCACTTCAAACTGAATGTTGGGATTAAGTTGCCTGGCCTTTTCAATCATCCCTACCGATATATCTGTGCCAATATTATTTGTAATGCCGGCTTCGTATAAATAGTTGGTTGTTTGGCCGGGGCCGCAACCTAAGTCAATCATCTTGCCTTTGTCTTTATTCTCTTTAGCAAACTGACTTAGTATAAGCCGGTCGAAAGGTTTCTGGTCAAGTTCGTTGAATAAATTCAAAGCATAGCTATCAGCCGTTTTGTTATAACAATCTATTACCTGCTCTCGTTGCATGCTTTGCCCGCTGAATTAATTTACTCTTGTAAACTTAAATATACGCCAAATGTTCGAGCGTTCTTCCCAGTTATTAAAGTCATGTTTCATTATCCAGTCAGGGTAAACGGTATATGCCATATCTATAGTGTAGCCCTTTATAGTGTCGAAATAACTTCGGCTGTTTCTGCCAATATAAAAAGCTGTTTTAGGTCTGTTGACTTCGAGGTATGTCTTTATTTTAGAAGCGCTATCCGCTAACACCGGTATAAGGTTGCCGTTGGTATAAAACCCTACATCTAAATGATAAAAGGCATTCTCGTAATCTGCCGGGTTATATAATGCCGGAGTGTTTTTTTCTTCAGCATTATAATAAAGGTATTTCATATAATTAATAGTAATGCATGCCGGTATTATGCTGCGATATATAAGCATTGGTATGCCTACTATTAACATGAGTGCGTAAACGTATTTGTGTATCTTTTGATAAACCGGTTGTGTTAAAAGATAATCGAGTCCAAGTGCTACTACATAAGTAAATGCAAAAGCCATCGAGAATAAAAACCTAAGTTCTTTATGGCCAATTGCAAAGTGAATCAACAGGAATGCCAGTATGCTCCATACCAAAGGATTGCGCAGGTTTTTAATAAACCCAGCAAAAAAGAATACTAATAGTATTATGCTTATTGGTGGCATGCCCTTCATAACGAATTCAGAAAAATAGAACCACCACGGGTCAACACCAAATTCCGCTGATTTGTGTTTAATAATGTTAGCTACAAAATAGTTGACAGGACTTAAAACCCAAGCATGGTAATACCAATGGTCTATTATAATGTTTATGCCAATTGCTGCCCCGGCAACCAAGCCAAGTACTAAAAAATACTTGATCGGTGTTTTGTTTACGAATAATAGCCAAGCTAAAAAGCCTGCAATAGCAAAAGCCATTTGTATGCGGATAAAAAATGCGATGCCGAACAACAAACCAGCCAAGAGATAACTTATCATTGGGCTACTTGCTTTTTCTTTGCTGCGCATTATCAAATAAAAGCCCCACAAAAACATAAGCCCCGCCACATTTTCGGGCGTGAATCGTACACTTATATAGGGTACGTACCACAACAACACACTTAGCAATACAAATGCCTTTTTTGCAATCTCCGTTTTTAGTTTCGGCAACAAGAACAAGCACAGCCTACAGGTAACAAACCAATAAGCAATGCCAATAATAAGGCGTAGAATAAACGTGAGTGCATAAGGGCTATATGCTCCGCATGCTAATAAAACTCTTGCAATAGAGTAAGTGAACAAGGGTAAAAGGGTAGAGCGCATACGCTCATAATATTCCCATGGCATATATTTGGCGGGGAAGCGCCCCATTTTAAAATTGCAGAATTCAAGTATCTGATAATACTCATCAGCTTGATTATGACCAAGACTAAACCAGGCACAGAGTAGAGTAACTACAAGGCCAATTATAAAATATGCTGAATATTTTGACGCGAATATCTGTCTCACTAAGCAACTTGGAGATTATGCTGCAAATATAGCGGGAAACGTCTTTGTAATGAGATAGCTTAATGGAACACTCTATTTGTAACCACTCCACCCGGTAATTGTACCCTAATGATATAAACACTATTGGTTTTAGGTAGTGGTATGTTTACTTGGCCATCCAATATGTCGGTTGTAATATCCTGCATTACTCTTTCGCCTAGCGTATTGTACACTGAAATAATAACGTGTTCATTTTCGGGTAACGAAAAATTAGCTTGAGCCCCCAGAGAGTTACTATAGACAGCAACTAAACCTGAGAGAGAGGATGTGTTAGTAGCCATTTTTACAGCGCAGTCTTCGCCCGGATGAAGCCATTTAAAGTGTAATATAAATTGGGTAGTTCCGGGTGTAAGTACTTTATAGGTATAAACAGTACCTTCTTCTATTTGTGTTAAAATGCCCAACTTCAAGTCTTCCAGTTGCACGCAATTATAACTAGTAAGATTGGCAACGCCATTAAATGTTAAAGCATAAGTGCCTGGTAAGCTATCGCCTGCAAATAAGGTTATGTTTTGCTCAGAGTCTTGTTTTGCAGGAAGCATGTTCCAGCTCAATTTTTCTTTATCCGAACTCATGGTATAAAGCTCAGGTGCACCAAGGGTTAAGCTTTTTGTGTAGTGCACATCTTCACCAGCATGAAAATTTGGTGTGGTGCCGCTTTTAAATTGCAATACACTGTGGCCCGAATACATATTCTCGCTGCCCGTTAAAGTAATTTGTAATATATCTTTCTCGACAAATACCGGCCTTATTAAAGGAGCATCGGTAGTTGACTTTTGAGCTTCAGTAAAAGTAAGCGTCCCAGCACGAGATGCGGCTACTAAAAAGCCCTGGTGTGCCGGAATGATATTAGGATTAGCAGCTAAGCGCCCGCCCGAACCTGTCGTTCCATTTGAGGTTTCCCAGTTGCCGGTTGTTTCGTCAAATATGCTGAAAGTGCTGCCAATGTATGTTGAATTTGTTGTGTGAAATAAGGTCCACGTAAGCGGACAGTCATAAGGATTGCCGATTAAATTACTGCCCTTATTATTATCAGTAATGGCGTATGTTACGTTATGGAAATTGGGAACACCATGTGTGGCAAAAGTAAATGGAGACAAACTTGTAAGTGAATTACCCATCCATAAATAAATACCCTTGCCTGGGGTTAGCGCTGTTGATGTTGAAGTAACCGGAACATACGTATCTGTAGTTTCGTTAATGATATATACCGAGTTATATCCTCCTGCAACACCATATGGCCCGCCAACACCGCTCATGTAAAAACCTGCATCGTAAGCCCAGTCGCGAAGGGTTGAGGCTTGCGATGGTGAAGCTAGTGCCTGGTAATTTGCAGAAGTACCCGAAATGTAACGTTGCATAATAAATGGTGCGCCAATAGTAGCTGCTGCTGCTACAAGCGCAATACGGGCAGTAAGCGTTGAATTCGATATCATAGTTAACGAATCGGGCCCGTTCAGCGCACCGCTATTAACTGTTAATGCATTTTGTAACGATTCGTTGCTGTTAAGGGTAATGGTGCTACCCGATAATGTAGCATTGTAGAAAGATATTTTTGAAGTGCCGCTTATACTTTGTGTGCTTGCCCCGTTAAAAGTAACCGTGCCTTTTTCTGCGTTGAAGGTTGCATTATTTGTAAAGTTGCCACCAACCGTAAGGGTATAATTGCTTGATGATACATCAAGAGTACCACTGCTTAATAATAAGTTATTGGTTACTATTTCGGCGGCCGCCAGGGTTATTGCAGTTCCGCTTATGGTTAGCTTATAAAATGATGTGCTTACGCTGCCACCAATGGTACCAGTTCCATTCATAGTAACGGTGCCGTTGCGTGCTGTAAATGCCTTATTGTTGGTAAAGCTGCCCCCAACAGTTAATCCATAATTAAATGCAGACACATCAAGTGTGCCGTTACTTAGCAATAAATTGTTGCTCACCGTTTCTGCAATGCCAAGTGTAACTGTAACCCCTGTACTTGGGTTGCAAGTAAGGTTATAAAAACTGCTGGTTTTAGTTCCTCCTATGGTTTGTGCGCCTGCACCATTCATAACAACCGTGCCATTATCGCCGGTAAATGTGGAATTGTTTGTAAAATTACCCGCCACGTTTAAAGTATAACTTCCTGCACCACCATCAAAAGTACCAGAGGTTATAAGCAGGTTGTTTGTTACGTTTTCGTTGTGAGCCAATATTACGTTGTATCCGCTTATTGTAAGTGCATAGAATGATGTTGTTGCCGTACCGCCTAGCACTTGTGTAATAGAAGATGCGTTGTTAAATAAAGCAGTTGTTGTGTTCGGTGTAAAAGTTGCATCGTTAATAAAATCTCCGGCAATATTGAACGCACCCGTGCCCGTATATGATATAATACCTTTGTTGAGCATATTACCTGATATGGTCAAAGTGCCCGTAGTAAGTGAAACGGTAGCCCCGCTCTTATTGTCGACACTATCAGTAACCAAGAGTTGACCAACGGCAGTATTGTTAATTATTCCACTGTTTATTACATTTTGCTTGGCGGTAAAAATGCCTGTAGTATAGGTTATTTCTCCATCGGTATTAACTAATACATTACCTGTAACAGTAATAGCACTTGTAGCTGTACTTAATGTAACAAGCCTGGCAGTAATAGCATTGCCTAGGGTTAAATTACCTGCTACAGATAAAGTACCAATGGCGGATAAGGTTTTAGTAACCGCAGTTCCCCCGGTGTAAATATTTAAATTACCATAAGTTGGAGTAATAGGAATTACCTGTGCAGCATTCGCCTGAAAAATTACCGTGCTTGTATTCGCGAGACTTATATTAGCTGCTGTATAGGTAGATGGAAAGGTTACTGCAGTAGTGGATGATTTTAACCCGAGCACCAATGTAGTGTTGGCTCCCATAACCATTTTACCAACTACATTACCCGTTATATTATAGGTTTGGCAGTTCATTACTCCTGCCCAGATGTGTAACTTATTTTTTGCGGTAATACCGTTCTGCATAAAAACCGTATCGGTAGAGTGGGTAAGGTTAATGTTTAGCGAATCGAACGTAGTGGCTGTTGTTCCACCCAATGTACTGGTTGAAGAAGGGTTGTTTTGGAACCAAACAGCTCCGCCGTTATTGCTAAAGGTACCGTTGTTAGTAAATGCGGTGCCTATTATCAACGGGCTGGTGGCGGAATTACTGAGTGTGCCGGTAATGGTTAGTGTTCCTTGTATGGTTTCTGTTTGGCTAAGGGTAAGTGTTTGTCCAAAAGATATTGTGGCATTGAATAGTGTGCTTGCAAATGTGCCTCCGAGAGTTTTAGATCCACTAAAAGTTACCGTTCCGCCACGGCCATTGAAAGCTGTTGTACTTGCGTTGTTGGTAAATGCTCCACCTGTGGTTGCGTTAAATGTTATGCCATAATTACTTGTTGAAACATCAAGCGTACCTGTTTTTAGTAATAATGTTGCTGATACTGTTATAGCAATGCCTAATTGTACTGTGCTGCCCGATGTGTTGATGGTTAGGTTATTAAACACTGTAGCCGAAGGGCCCGAAATGGTTTGTGTAGCGCTTCCATTAAAAAGAACTGTTCCTGTTCCTTCGGTAAATACGCCATTATTAGTAAAGTTGCCTCCCACAGTAAGTATACCCGTAGTAAAAGTTAAGGTACCTATAATATCTACATTTCCGGTAACGGTTAAGTTGCCACTGCATGCCAGCGTAGCACTGGTCACCGTAAGATTACCCTGTAATGTTTCATTTGAACTTAGCGTTACTGTCTTAAAATTGCCCGCACTAATAGAAAGATCATTAAAGGTGATCGTTCCGGTTACGGTGGAATTCGTACTGATGTCAATATTGCAAAGGCTTGATGAATTGGGCGACATATTCATGGTGCCGCTATTGCTTATATTACCCTGAGAATTTATGGTATGGGTAGCCGATAACGTAGTTTTTGGTTCAAAGGTTGCACCTGCGCTTACCGTAATAGCATTAGTTACTGTAAGTGTTACAGCCCCCGTATTGCCTATAAGTAGAGTGCCAGAAGTACCACCACCTACGGTTAATGCCTTTATTGTAGTAGTAACATCAAGTGTTACAGTTGTTCCGTTTGATATAGTTACGTTTGACGAAGTGGTCGGAACCGCGCCCGTTGACCAGGTGCTTGGCGAACTCCATAACCCCGTACGGATAGAAGAAATAGCAGCACCATTTACATTGATTGTAAATAAAATGCCACAAACAATTAACAAGCATTTAAATAATGCCTGATATAACCGTTTATGATATATGGGGAATATCATTAGTTCAAATCAGATGAAAAAATTAAAATATCGCTTTAAAAACTAGCTTCTTTGCAATTCAAATTTAAGTTAAGAAACCCTGTGATTTTTACTATTATAGACTAAGCCCTCCTTAAGTGCCACTGGTGTCTGGCTTTCTAAGATTAAGGAAAAACGCTTGGAATTGATGTATGGTAAGAATGAGAAGCTAACAGTAACAGAATCAATTTGTTTTTTTTGAATAGTGGGTTAATTGCTCTGTGCAGAATTTTTTACACTAAATTTCGTGAAAGGTTAAAAATTGGGTATTGAATTGTTTTAACATACAAGGCGACATATTTTCGCGAAATGAAAAGGCCGCATTAATAACAGGGAGGAGTTTCAATATTACCTAAAATGAAATTGAAACATAACTTAAGTTCTAGGGTATTTACTACCTTTGTAAGTATGTCACCACGTCACCTTATTTTATTTATTGCTGCATTGTTTTTTTATAAGTGCTCCGACGCACAGTTTGTATTGGCAGGGCAGCATACCCCGAATGATTATTATGTATTGAAAGATACTGTTATTTATGTATACTATGGTGGTTCTGCTAGCTATCCTATTGATGTTAACGGAGATGGAGTAGTAGATTGCATTATTAATATCAGTTTATCTTTTGGGTCACACCAATGGGAGTATGACTATGATATTCTTCCTCAAAATTTCGGTCAAATTGCCTGGTTTGCTGCAGATACATGTTTTTATGATAGCACAATAGCTAATGTTTCAAGTCTTGCAAAAAACTTTCCAAAGAATGATTCCATAAATCAAACAGCTGTATGGAAAAACTCGGAACTTGTTCTGTTATATTCGAGAAATGGGTTTGTTGGCCCATCTTGTTCTACGAACGAATTTAACTTTCCGGATACAGGCTTTGTGGGTATAAGGGTTTTAACAGGAAAAGATACCGTATATGGTTGGATAAGAATTACCTGGGCAGACTCAGTTTTACCGATGCTTAAAGTAACAGATTATGCATGCAATTTACCTCTCGCGGAGTTGCAAAATTTGGCAGTGTATCCAAACCCATCAAATGGGCTTTTTACATTCCGAGCTTCCTGGTTAACACCTCAAACATCTGTAAAAGTGTATAACATGCTCGGGCAAATGGTTTACTATTCTCAGTTATCGGTTACAAATTCTGCATACACCATAAATTTAAGTGGCGAGGCTGCTGGTCTGTATTTCTATAAAGTTATTTCCGGAGCCGGAGGTATAATTGCTCATGGGAAGCTTATCGTACGGTGAAAAGTAAATTAACCAAGCTGAAAATAAAAAAGGCTGCTAGTTATAGCAGCCTTTTTATTTTTTAGTGACCCCGGTGAGGATCGAACTCACGACCCAAAGATTAAGAGTCTTTCAAAGGTAGGACGGATGTTGCCCTATTAAAGGCCTCTATAATGCTGTGGTATTGGCTTTGGTGGCTGTTTTTGGAGTGGTCTGTATTTCACGCAATTTCATCGTATTTACCAATTTTTACTTACTTTGTGTTACAAATTACGTTACAAATATGCATCACAAAAAAGCCACGGCGGATCTTATCCTGTATGATTTCTATAGCCCCAAAAAGAACGATAAGTACCCTGTAAAGATAAGAATTACCTTCAATCGGGCAAGGCGCTATTATGGTACTGGTATAGATCTGTCTGCAGAGGAATGGTCCCAAGTATTCTCTTCCAAGCCCGGTAATCTGTCTTCCATCAGGGATGAACTTGTAGAAATGCAAACCAAGGCCAGGAATACCATTACCGGTATGCCGGTATTTAACTGGGCCGTATTCGTAGATAAGTTTTACGGAAAGGGTACTGATAATACATTGGCTGGCCTCTTGAAGCAATACGAGGACGAACTGAAGATGAAAGGCAACATTGGTAACATGAAAGTAACCCACACTTCCCGACTGAGTCTGGAAGAATTTGGAGAAGTAAAACTAAACGATATCAGCCCTGAGTTATTGAACAGGTATGAAAAGTGGATGTTGGGTAATGGCAAGAAACTGACTACCGTGGGAGTATACCTGCGCAGCTGGCGGACTGTCATAAACATAGCAATTGAGAAAGGCCTGATCAAACGTGAGCAATATCCCTTTGGTAAAAGAAAGTATATCATACCTAAAGGCTCTCGCCGGAATGAACGTATGCTGATCAGTAAACAGGAATTAACGAAAATTGAAAAGCATAAAACTGATAATGCTTTCCTTCAGCGCGATATAGCATTCTTACTGTTCAGCTATTATGGGTTTGGGGTTAACTACCGCGATATACTATTCTTACGCAATAGAGAGATTCAGGATGATGTTATAATAAAGATCCGTACCAAAACCAGCAACTCAACCCGGAGTGATCCCAGGCCGCTTGTAATACCTCTTAACGCTAAAATGAAAGCTATTATCAAACAGTTTGGTTCTGGAGATAAAGGGCCGGATGATCTGGTATTTCCTATTTGTAAAGGAATAAATGACCCTGAGAGGCTGCATACGTTATGTACCAACTTTATATCGGATGCCGATAAGCGCCTGAAGAAGCTTGGGATCGAACTTGGCATAAAGGCCTCATTAACTACCTATGTGGTACGGCATAGTTTCGCAACCAGGTTAGTGCCTATAATTGGTAAGGAAATGGCCAGTGAACTATTGGGGCACCGCGATAAAAGAACCATTGAGAATTATTGGACCGGCCACAATAAAGAGGCCTTGAGGAAGATACAAAAGAAGCTTTAACGCTTTCTTCTCCTAAGAAGATAAACACATCCGCCACCATCAGTACTATAACGGGTTACCACATCCCATCCTTGGGTTCCTAATTTTGCAATAGGCTCTATTTCATATTTCCATTTACCTTCAAGTCCTTCATAAGAATTACCATCTCCTTTTGATAAACGAACATAATAATCCCCAGCCCCAAATGCACTTCTTGGAGTTAACCCCACAGAACAGTATTCAACAGTATCAGCCTTTTGAGCTATACAATTAAAAGAGGTGGAAATTGCTAAAATTAATAGTAGTTTTTTCATGGTATAATTTTACTCAAATATATTAAAAGTTATCAATTCTTATGGTTCCCCTTACTCTATAAAGCTTAACGACTTTTTTCTGGTCCACTTCCATAATACCATAAGCTTTGTTATCACTTCTGAGATGCCATGTGTTTTTTATTTTATGTTTATCTATTCTCTTCAGCCAAAGACTTTCATTAGTTACAATTACATAAGCTTGGCCATATTCCACGTCTTTTGCATAATCGAATATTTCCTTCAGAACAATTATATCACCTCGTTTATAGGTGGGATACATGCTGTCACCCATAACTCCAATACAGGCCGTTGCATTTCTAAGTGCAGGTAGGTCAACCCAATCAATTATATATTCAGGATTAGACTCTGAAAAGAGCATCATATTGCCGGCCATAGCATCAACGTCGTAAAGTGGTAATTTGTGGGCGGCAAGTATAGCGTTATTTTTTGCAACAGCTATATGATTTAGGTCATGTTTTTTGTTAACATCTTCTAATGCATCTAGATCTATTCCAATTATTTTCAATCGGGCCTTATTAATAGTTCTCAGTTTTTCTTCTTTATACCAACGAATAATTGTGGCCTCAGCAACATTAAGTAATGCTGCTATTTCATTAAGCCCTCTTTCATCTTTCTGTATAAGTATATGTAGTTTTTGACCTTCGTGCATTATGTTAATTATGTATAGTAATAAATGACATGTTAATAACTTTATTTGTTAAAAATGTTAATTATGTTATTAATGTTAATTATGTTTGCATCGTCTTTACAATACAAACATATAAAAAATATGAAACAAAAGGAAACACTAACCCCCGAAGAGCGCGAGATGCTGATAGGCAATTCGGAGGCTAAGTTGGAAATAGCTAAAGACTTAGATGTGAGCATAAATACGGTATACACATGGGCACTATACCATACTCATCGAGTTAAGAGCAAGCCAGCTGCTATGCGAATAGTAGATAAGTATATGGCGATTGAAAAACAAAAACAACTCGAAAAACAATCTGCCTAATGGAACCTGTCATTACCATATCAGCGCATAAAGAGATACTACAGGAGAGCTTGGCGACCGCTTTACAGGAAGCACGCCGGCTCTTTTATAGCCCTCGCATAGAAGCCCCTGTTGGTATTGAAGAAGTATCTAAGCATACTGGCCTTGAAGTAAACACCATATATAACCTTATAAGCAAAGGCGATATACCTTCTTATAAGAAAGGCCGGCGCCAGTTCTTCTTAAGCGAAATAAACGAATGGATAAAAAGCGGCAATTGCAAATCAACCAAGGCTATCCGAAAAGCTAATGCAGATACTAAGTTAAAAGAACACCACACCCGTTACAGCAAACAATCAAAACAACTATAAATGAAAATCACAGATCAAATCAAATCGTTTGAAGATGCTTGCAAAATGCATCCGCCAACACCTGAGCAACAAAAAGCGTTGGACTCAGGTTATGAGCCAGCCATTACTACAACTCAATTGGACATTATCGCTAAAGCTTTAAAAACCAATCCCGATACAGGCGAAGTTTCAAAGCTGGATTTGAAATCAGGCAAGGCAAGGTGGTTCCCTGTGTTTAATGTTATGAACGGCTTCTCGTTCTTCCGCTCGTTCGGCTCCGATACGGGTACGTCTGTCGGCTCTCGCCACGAATTTGAGACCGAAGAACTGTCTGACTATTTCGGAACTCAATTCTTAGAAATACACAAAGCGCACAAAACCATCCAACAATAACGCACCATGAAGAATAAAGAAATGACCATCGAGGCTGCATTGAAGATGTACCCTCCTACTGCAGAGCAACAAATGGTACTGGATTCAGGCCATAAGCCTTCCGTTTCCGGAGTGCTTATAGAACTATTTGCAAGGGCCATGAATACTGACCCTGAAACAAAGGAAGAATGGAAAGCTGATTGGGCCAAGAAGAGTCAACGAAAATGGATGCCAGTGTTCTATATGGATGACAACAACGGCTTCTCGTTCGACTTCTCGGACTGCTACGTTACGTCTTCGTCTGTCGGCTCTCGCCATTGCTTTGAGGATGAAGCATCATCTGATTATGCAGCCAAGGCCATTCTGGACACCTGGAAAGATTTTATAATTCAATAACACAACACATCATGAATCTGGAAACCATCAGCCTCAATGGGCTCAGAACACTTCTCGCAGCGACACCACCGAACCTTACGGACAAAATCAGATCCATCAAAGCTGAAATAGAAAGACGCGAATCAGCAATGCGGTGGAAGCTGGCCAACGAGAAAGCACTCACTATACTGAATTAACAATACAGGGGCGGTTATTCTGCAGCAATGCGGAGGGCTCGTTGAGTGGTGCGGGCTTCATGAGCCGCCCCTTTCTTCACTCACAAACAAAACACAATGAAAATAGAAACAGTCAACATTAAGAAGTTCAAGGTCCTTGAAAACTTTGAGCAAGAACTAGCCGGTAACAATATACTACTGCTTGGCGATAACGGAGTTGGCAAGAGCAGCTTTATAGAGGCTATTGAGATAGCGCTAGGCAAAAGCAATTACACCCTACCTGGTGTGAATGGTAAATGGAGTGTAGTATCTACCAAGGATGGTAAGAAATATACCTTCCATGTAGAAGTAAAAGAAGGCAAGCCGGTTGTTACTATAGAAGGTCCTGATGGTTTAAAGGATAAGCGCAAGGGCACCCTATCTAATCTTATAGGGGCTGTTGATTTCGATATTAACGAGTTTGTTAATCTCTCAAAGACTGAAGCTGGAAGAAAGAAGCAGCTTGAAATATTCAAGAACACTTTTTTAGATGCTGAGACAGTAGCAGAAATAGAGCGAATGAACGCCCATGTAAAGTCTCAGTTCGAAGAACGAGCTGAGGTCAATAAGGATGTTAAGGCACTTGAAGTAAAAGAAAAGTCCCACCCACTTACCAATCAAATAGACCTGAGCAAGTATGCACCGGTTGACACCAAAGAAGTATATGCACAGGTACTAAAGATACAGGACCGAAATAACAAAATAAAGGAAGTTGAAACCCGCGATAAGGAACGGTCCATACGCATAGCGCAAAGAATGAAGGAGATCGAAGAGCTTGAAAAAAAGCAATACCAACTTCGAGAGCTGCAACAAGAAGAAATGACCCAGCATTCAGCTGCGCTCGAGTTCTTGAACAAGAACCCTCAATCGGATATATCAGACTTCGAAAAGAAGCTTAATGACGCTACAGAAATAAACAAGCTTCATGAACAGGCTCAAGAGCTTATTAAAATAAGAGTAGATCTGGAATGCGCAAAAGAAGAAGCCGGAGAAATGACAGTGGCTTTAGAATTACAGCGCCAGGCTATTGCAGATAAGATCAGAGAAATGAAGACACCTATCGACGGCTTATCCTTCGATGAAGAGAACCTGTTATACAAAGGCGTTATAGTATCACCAGATACATTATCCACCTCCGAAGTGATGGAACTGGGGGTGCGTTTGAAAATGGCTGAGAACCCTGAGCTGGGAGTATTATTCCTGCAGCACGGAGAGAGCCTTGGCGAACAACGATTTAAAGACATCATGGATCTGGCCAAGAAAGCAGGATGGCAGGTAATTATGGAACAAGTAGAAAGAGGCAACAAGAACTTAAAGCTTCAAATAATAGCAGAATAAATAATCACAATTAAAACAACACACAATGAGCATCACAGCGAACGCATCACAGAAACCACGAATCTTAACCCCAGCCGGAACATTTATTGCCCGCTGCTACCAAATATGGGATATGGGTACCCAGGAAGAAACGGATTTTAAAACCGGTGCAAAAAAGATGTACCACAAGATCAGGTTGGTATTTGAATTACCGACTAAGACACACACCTTCGATGAGGCTAAAGGTCCTCAGCCGTTCAGTATAGGGATAGATTATAACCTATTCATGAATGAACAGGCCAACCTTAGAAAGACAATACAGGATTGGACCGGCCACAAAATGACCGATAAGGAAGCCAACGAGTTCGATATGCTCAGCTTGCTTGGTAAGCCATGCACCCTGACCGTTGGCCATAAGACTGCTAAGAGCACTGGTAATGAATATGCTTTTATTGCAGCTATAACACCACCTATGGATGGGGTTACCATACCACCTCCACACAATGAGAATTTTGAATTTGATTTTAACGAGCATTTCGAAAATTTCGATAGGCTTCCAAAATGGTTTCAGGATAAGATAGCGGCAACCATAGAATATGCTAATGCTAAGAACCCTGCAAAACAAACGGTAAATATGGATGCAGAAAGAAAAGCATGGAAGAAAATGGAAGAGGATGAGAAGGCCAAAAAGAATCTTATCCCACACGTTCCATTACCAGGTGAAGATTTGAATGATCTACCATTTTAAGAAACGAAGGTTGATACACGAATACTCCTAAATGGTACCAAGAAAAGTATCGATGTGGCAGCTCGGAGAGACGGCATTTTTTTTAAATCAATTACACCATGAAACAAATAGCACAAACCAATTACTTGAAGCAAATAGGTCCTGACGACTTTATTCCGGCACTTGCCACGATGGAAGTGAATGAAACCACAACCGTAGGTGAGATCATGCGCCAGTTGCCTCAGGAAAACGAAATAAGAATACTTCATGTTCAGACCTTACCTGAAGTAAAGAAGGATAAACACATTACCGATATGCTATGTGCACAATGCGGAGTATATACACGAATGCCCGGTGCTGACTTCTGTAGTGATAAATGTAAAAACGAAGCCTATGACTATCTACCATTCTAACCCAAAACCATCAGCTGATGGTGAAGAATCACTTTCAGAGCAAATGGAGCATAATGAAAACTGGTTCCAGGAAGAGCAGGATATGGCCCGCGAAATGAATGACAACGAACTATTTATTTACGAAGAGCGATGAAAGACATATTTACGGACCCTCAGCTGATATGCTACAGCCTTGTGATAGGCACATTATTATCAGTCTATGTTCATGCCAAGTATTAAGATTATAAAGCTAAACGGAATCGCTCCAAATGGAGAAAATATTTAAACAAAGAATAATGATAGACACACTCGAGCAACACTTAAAATGGCTTCATAAGGCCTTTTCCGAATACAAGCAGCAAGCTGTTGTAATCCTTACGGATACTAAAATAATACCTGAGGCGGGTATGGATACTAAAATGGATGGCGCACGACCAACCGAACGTTATATGAGATGGTGTAACAGGTTCCGGGCTGAGATCAGAGAAACGGAAGGAAGGATTCAAAATTTAAAGCGATTGGAACTGATACAAATGCACGGATAAGATATGATAGATTCTATAAAAATATACCGCAGTTTCCATGAGGCAATCAACCAGCTCGAAACGAAGGAAGCAAAGAGCGATATGTGGGATGCGATAATGGAGTACGTTTTTAACAACAAAATAACACCGTTTACAGGCATCAGTAACATCGTTTGGACGCTCATAAAACCAAACTTAGACTCAAGCATGAAGAGTTACAATGAAGGTAAAAGTGGTGGTTATAAAGGGAAAGGAGTTAAAAAGCCACGTAATAAAAATACCCCCTCAAATACCCCCCTATTTAAAAATGAATACCCCCCTATTTTAAAAACAAATACCCCCTCAAATAGCAATAATGATAATAATAGTAATAATGATATAGATAATAATACTGATAAAGATAAGAAAAGGGATAAGGATGATATTGGGGCTACGCCCATCGTAAAAGTTTTCGTTCCTCCAACCCTTATCGAAGTGGAAAATGAAATGATAGCTAAAGGCCTGACGAAACATGAAGCTAAGAATCAAGCAGAAATATTTATGGCTCATTTCGAGAACCGAGATTGGAAATTCAAGGGTGGCCGAAAGATGAAAAGCTGGAAACTATCAATCGTTACCTGGTTGGGTAATTACAAAGAAAACAGACCACTAAGCACTACACAAACTTCAGAATTAGAACAATGGAGAGCACGACACACACAAGCCTAACGGTAGCTGATATAACACGCTTATCAGTAGCTCCTAAAGAGCTTTTGATAGAAGAGATTTTTAAATGCATGGCCATACTTAATCTGGTTAGGCCACCAGATGATAACCGTACAAATATCTTATGCTTTACGCTCAAGAAATATTTTAAAATGCTTTATGTATCGGACCTCGGCAATGCTTGTGAATTATATGCCATAGGAAGTTATGGCAAGGATGCTAAAGAACTGAAAGCGTCCATGTCAATACAATTCATGTCAGGCGTATTAAAGCTTTATATGGCTCGCTTCCCGGATAAGTGGACCGAAGCTAAAAAAAGTAAATACGATAAGGTAATTGAATCTACAGATGAGCAGTGGTATAATGGTCTTATACATTGCCTGGAAGGTACTGTTATGCCTTCCACAAAATTAGAATATCCAAACCACCAAACATCCGAACCTATGATACCATTTACATGGGACTGGAATGCTGTATATAGGCATTTGTTAGTAATTAATAAGGCAGATAAAGGCGCTAGTGATGATATGGCTCGAAAAAGAAACGTGATGCTTTGGATAGACCTTACATATCCTCATACACCTCATCAAAGATTCAGATTAGGTGGTGGTAATATAATAGATATAAGTGATTTGCAAAAATCAGTTCCTAAACAATTAAACTCAAAATAAAATGTTTTTATTCCTCGACACAGAAACAACAGGCCTTCCTAAAAAATGGTCCGACAATCCAAAAGAATGGCCCAGGATCATACAACTTGCCTGGCGCTTACATGATACTTCAGGCAAATTGTTGTTCAAAGCTTCAAGCCTCATTAAGCCCGATGGCTGGGTGGTACCTAATGAGAAGTTTTGGATAGATGCCGGACTTACTCAAGAGCGAAATGAAAAGGAAGGTGTTGCTATTGATTTGGTGCTTAACGAATTCATCTATCTACGCAAGCAATACAAATACCTGGTTGGCCATAATATCAATTTCGACCGCAAGATCTTGCGTGGTGAGATCATGCGCCTTGGTAATACGGATGAGTTTACCAACGAATATTTATGCACCATGATGAAAGGCACCAAGCATTGCGCCATACCTCAGGTAGGTAGGGGTGGTTTAAAATGGCCAACTCTTTCAGAATTACACATGAAGTTATTTGGTACTGAAGCTCAAGAAATGCACGATGCCGGTAATGACCTTGAGATAACAGCCAAATGCTTCTTCGAAATGCTTCGCTTAGGTATAATAACATTAAACTGACACTATGGCAAAGGAGAAGAGGGATCGTAAAAGCTACAGACCTGCAGCACTGGCCTTTCAAAAGAGGTTGTATTACATACCCGGTTATCAGGGAAGCGAACAAGAACAAAAGGATCTACAAACATTAAAAATAAAATCAATCAAACACAATGAAAAACACAACTAATTTTAAAATGGTGAAGCTTGCCGACATTGTCATTGGCAATACTAACCCCCGAACAGAATTTGATAAAAGCGCTATTAACGAGTTGGCGAAGTCAATATCTGTGCATGGTGTTATACAGAACATCACGCTCCGTGAAGGCAAGAAAAAAGGATACGAGCTTGTATGTGGAGAGCGCCGATACCGTGCAAGCTTAATTGCTAATCTTACTGAGATTCCTGCAGTAATAAGAGAGCTGACTGATGATCAGGTATTCGAATTGCAAATAACTGAAAATCTTCAAAGAAAAGACATATCACCAATAGAAGAAGCGATGGCATTTAATGCTATCCAAAAGAAGAAGGGTTTGGACATAAAGCAGATAAGTGTAAAATTTGGTAAGTCTGAAAAATATATAGCTACCAGACTGAAGCTTATAAATCTCATTCCTAAATTTCAAGAAGCATTATTCAAGGGGTATATTAATTTACAGGAAGCATTGCAAGTGGTTCTTCTCTGCAAGGAGGACCAAGAAGCGCTCTATGAGGAAGCTTCTGATAATTCTTTAGGGGATGGTAAAATGGAGATTACCGATTACGATATAAATCAATTTCTCCGGGTATTAAAAGAAGCCCCGTTTGATACCAAGGATCCGAAACTCATAAAGACAATTGGTGCATGTGCGGGATGTCAATTTAACACTGCTAACAACGGATTGTTATTTACCGATTCCGGGAAGGAAGCGAAATGCATGAACGGCAAATGCTATGAAGATAAGTCTGCAGCTGCATTTAATGTTCGGTTAAAAGAAGCATTAGAGGATCCGGCTATTGAATTTTTACAACAGGCATACATGACTGTTGCAGAGAAGAGTGTACAAGATCTTGTAAAGGGACATAAGGTATACACTTCTTACACATTTGACTACAGCAAGGGTGGTAAGAGCCCTGCCTATCCTACCAGGGCTTTTGTCTTGGAGGGTTCCGGTAAGGGAAGTTTTGTATATGGCCGTATTAAAAAAATGGATAACGGAAATACAGGTAACACATCAACTGCAGCAGCGTTCAAAGAAGCCACTACTAAGGGTAAGGTAAGTGCAAAACAAATAAATGATGAGATAGCCAGGTTAAAGGGTAAGGAGAAGCGCAGTATAGAGCTGGATTCTGAAAAAGTGGCATTGCAAGTTTATGAAGCGTTGGCGATCAATGATAAATTCAAAAACAGCCAAGAACCTTTAAGCCATACAGAACTTGTAGCGGCGGTCCAATTAGTATGGGAAGAAGGACTTGGTTTTGATAAGGACGGATACTACAAAGCGGCTGGGCTTCCATTCAAAGGAAGATTTGTAGATGCATTGAAGTTTTGCGAAGCACTTATTGGATTAAGTAAAGAAAAGTTAATGACAGTATTGGCTATCACCATCCGACATGCAATAATTGAGAAATTCAACTATATGGCTGGGTATACTGTTAAATCAGCCCATGTACTTAACGTAGAAGCCTTGTTAACCCAATATGATAATGCAAAGGTGCAAAGCATTAAAGCTGAGATTAAAACTAAAGCTTCAGAAAGAGCTGAGAAGATGCAAAAGACAATAGCCAAGCTTTCTGAAATGAAATCCCCCCCCCCCAAAAAAAAATAAAGAGCCTCACAAACAATTAACAATAAACATTTAACTCAAATCAATTATGAAACTAAAAACATTCAACGCAGAGACTTGCCCTCCTGCTACACGTTCAGGGCAAAAGACAATTCGGTTTGCTGTTGCCGGGCAAATAACCTTAAGCAAGGCCATAGTTAAAGAGCTGGGCCTTAAAATAGGCGACACGATATCATTCCACCAGGATGAGGAAGAAGAAATGAACTGGTTCATATCAGTTAAAACAGATGATGGTTTTAAGCTTCGCCAATATAAAGATGCTGATTCATTATTGTGTAACAATTCAGCTATTTCTAAAAACATCATGGATGCCTGTTTTGATGTGACAGATGGCTACCCATCAAGCGTAGCGTTTAAAGTGTTGCTGGATAACCCTGAGAAGTTGGGGGGGGGCAAAGTATTACCCGCTTATCTCCATTGCGCAACGAGTGGAGGAGACGGAAGAGGAAGAAGAGAACAACGATTAATTCTAAACTAACAATGGAAAACAAAACGATATCAATAGAAGCCTTGGTTAAGCTTTATACCATAGGTGACAAGAATACAAAAGCAGAATTGGTAAAGCAGTTCGGGAAAGAAACTTTCATATCCCCGGTTGGTATGCCAACAACCTGGGAGGAACTTGCTGAGGCTGTAAGTATGCATCCTATTAATTCACTACCATTTGCAAATCCAAAAGACAATAGGGAAATATCGGTAAATGCTGATTTTGTATTGGATGTATTGAGCGAGTATATTAATAAAGACGAGACAGGCAAGATTTGGAAACCTAATCGCAAAAACAGTAAAGAGGATAAATGGTTTCCGGTATTCCAGGGCAACCCGGGAGACGGCTTCTCGTTCAACGACTCGCACTACTACCATTCCGCTTCGATTGTCGGCTCTCGCCATGAATACAGGGATAAGGCAAGGTCAGATCATGCCGGTAAATACTTCCTGAAGTATTACGAACAACGATCAACCATTTAATATGATAAGGTGGTGCATCAACCGAGGTGACTATTCAGCTTCTCGTTCAACAACTCGAACAACTACAATACGAATACGAATGTCAGCTCTCACCTATGCTGAGAACAATATGAAGATGCAGACCGTGCCAACAAGGCAAAACAAGATTTAAAATAAAGAGGCATTGGTACCGGGAAGGGAAGATGATCTCTAACGCAAAGGCAAAATGAAACGAAAAGGAAACCTATACGAACAGATATACAGCATGAGCAACCTCAGACTGGCTTACAAGAAAGCCAGGAAGGGAAAGCGCAATCAATACGGTGTGAGGGTGTTTGCTCGCGATATCGAGGGTAACCTGCTAAAGCTTCATTATGCACTAAAGAACAAAACATACAAAACCCCTCCTTATACCGGTTTTAAAATATTCGACCCAAAGGAGCGCGATATACTCAGATTGCCATTTCCGGATCGGGTAGTGCATCATGCCATAATGAATATTATGGAGTCCATCTTTGTTTCAACTTTTACAGCCGATACATATAGCTGCATTAAGAAGAGAGGCATACATGCAGCATCGAAAGCAGTACGAAGAGCCTTAAGAGATGAGGCAAATACAAAATACTGTCTAAAACTCGATATAAAGAAGTTCTATCAGAACATAGATCATGGCATTCTTAAGCAACTTTTACGTAAAAAGATAAAGGATAAGGATCTGTTATGGCTACTGGATGAAATTATCGATAGCGCTGAAGGAGTACCGATCGGTAATTACTTAAGTCAATATTTCGCTAATTTTTATCTCAGCTATTTCGATCATTACATTAAAGAGGTCCTCAGGGTAAGGTATTATTTCCGTTATGCTGATGATATGGTATTCCTGGCATCCAACAAGCCTCATTTGCATTGGATATTATCTGATATGCGCAGGTATCTTTCAGATGAATTGAAGTTAACCTTAAAAGCAAACTACCAGGTATTCCCGGTTGCAGCCAGAGGAATAGATTTTGTCGGGTATGTGCACTTCACATATACACACGTTTTATTACGGCCAAGTATCAAAAGGAGATTTGCCAGGATGCTGGTTATTAATCCTAACCCTCAGTCGATAGCATCTTATATGGGATGGTTATCACATTGCAATAGTAACAACTTAACAAACAAATTATTACATAATGGAGCATATAGTAAAAATAGGAACAAAAGTGTACATAGGAATAGATCCGGGAGTAAACACCGGTATGGCCCAAGTAGCGCACGGAGTATTATTCCGGTGTGAGACGACAGCAATACATAAGGCTATGGATTGTATACGTAACCTGAAGCAAAGCCTTGTATCACCAACCTTGGAAGTGATCATTGAAGATGCACGTACCCGGGGAGGGTCAAGTATAAAAGCCCAAGGAGCTGGCAGCATAAAAAGAGATTGCGGTATATGGGAAGCATTCCTGAAAGATTTGGGAATAGAATATCGCTTTACCAGGCTAAGTAAAAAAAGCATTACCAAAAAGGATCCTACCTGGCTGAAGCTTCAGACCGGATGGTCCGACAGAACGAGTCAACATGCCCGTGATGCAGCATGTCTGTTATTACCATACATAAACACTAAACAATAGAGCTATGCTATACGAATACAGTCCTGTTGGCTTTATCATAAATGATAGGAAGAAGCTAACTAAGGACAAAAGCCAAACAGCCCGAAGAAAACAAACCGGTAAGTCAATGACTGAACTGGATGAGAAGTTTCGGGCATTAGAAAGAGAAAAATTAACCGTTATACCCAAACCTTTAATATGAGAGGACCAAAGAAACAATCAAAACGTTTAGTGATAATAGCCGATGGCAGCGAACGCCAAGGTTATGTCGATAGCAATGAAGTGGCCATACAAGGTAAATTTATGGTGCACCTAACCGATAAAGACTGGAACCCATTGCTTTATCCTGATAAAAAGCATAAAATTGTACTGAAGGAGTCAAACGAACTTGAACATAAAGGATTTCAAGACTAAATTTGCATTATGAAAGAAGAAACATTAAAAGCTCTTGGGGCTTCATTATCGAAAAAGACGATCGGGTTAACCACTATCCCAATTTATGAACTTAAACGCGGTCCGAATAAGGAATGCGAAGTGTATATTACTCAGGCAAGTAACAATCCTGATAATCCGAAAGAATACATAGAAAAAGAATTATGGGCTTTATACTTTATTATGGGTGATGCCCGATACAAAGCAGTCATAAGCAATCAGGTTATAAACGATGCTAATTTTATAGAAAAGGGTATTCAGGAAGGAATGGACAAAATGAACCAAGCATTGTGGAAAGAAGCTCAGGAAATAGCTAAAAACAACTAATATGGAAGCAAACGAATTAAGAATAGGCAATTACATTTGCCGCCAGTCTGAAGATGATGGTGAAGTAGTAGACACTTTTGAACCAGAACAAATTATTGGTGTAGGACCAGCCTACTATGGGGAAGGATACGTTGCATATTTTGCCGTTAAAGAAGGTCAATCACATGCTGAAAACTTACGGCTATTTAATCCTGTTAAAATTACACCAGAATGGCTAATAAAGCTTGGGTTTAATATTACATGGTCTGGTCAAGGAGATGGAACTACCTTAGCAATTGAGGGCAAGGCATTTAATATACACACTCACGATGCAAGCAAGGGTTATGTATTTGCGAGGGAATATAGTCGTGATGGTAATACTAAATGGAACCATATCGGATATCCATCTACAAGGCTTATATATATTCATCAACTACAAAACCTATACTTCGCTTTAACTGGCGAGGAGTTAGTATTAAAATGATATGGTTAAGAGAACGACAGATAAACGACTCAAGAATCTTCACCCTGAACGAGGTAAAAAGTTCAGCAAGACCAATCAACCATCCAAAGAACAAAAGTCTTTAGGCTGGCAAAGGAAGAAGGCTTTAAAAGAGCTTTTAAACCTATGCATATCAGGCTCTGATGATACTAGTAAAAATGCCCGTAGTAGTTTAGCCAAGATTATAGGATGCAAACCTGCTGACTTAAAGACAATGACATTTGAAGAGGTTATCGACCTCAAGCAGATACAACGAGCTATGAAGAGCGGCCTTGATTGGGAACGCATCAAGAAAACTGTTTATGGCCAACGCCACCAGATAGAAGCGGATATGAGAATCCAAGCCCCGGACCTTTCACATCTTTCATTTGAACAATTAAAAGAATTGGCAAAGGATGAAGATAAAGAAGATAGCACGGGCGGAGATAGCAAGGCGTAGCTTCTGGGACTATTGTAAGTATATGGCTCCCGATTACTATCGGGAAGAAAGGCATTACCTTAAAAATGTTTGTCAGGTCCTTCAGGCATTATACCAAGGGCGAATAGTTAAAGATTCGCTTGATGCCGAATGGGTCGTATTGCCATTAGGAGAAAAGCCGATTGCTGGCCAGCTGATATGCAAGAAACTAATGTTGAACATGCCACCTCAGCATGGTAAGACCCGAACACTTGTATTATTCAACAGCTGGATATTCGGCCAGAACCATTTAGAAAAGGTTATTACTGGCTCGTATAACGATACGGTTGCCTCAGATTTTAGTCGTTATACCAGGGACCGTATTTCAGAGCGGCCGGTTAATGATGAGGAAATGGTTTACTCCGATATATTCCCCGGTACCAGAATCAAACAAGGTAATGCCGGTTTTGAAAAATGGGCATTAGAAGGATCACACTTCAGTTACCTTGGTACCGGTGTGGGTGGTTCTGTTACATCCAAAGGTGCAAGTGTGCTTATTATCGATGATCCAGTAAAGAGCGCTGAAGATGCATTGAACATAAATAATTTGGACCGTATTTGGTTGTGGTATACATCCACCTTCTTATCGCGTGTAAGCGCTGATCAGGGAGAGCCAATAGAAATAATTTGCATGACGCGATGGTCCAAGCTTGATATATGTGGCCGGATAGAAGATACTGCAGAGATAAAAGAATGGTACCGAATATGCATGAAGGCTTACGATGAAGTAACGGACACCATGCTTTGCGATAGCATGCTAAGCAAGAAGCGTTTTAATGATCTCAGGCTAAAGATGCATCCGGTAATATTCAATGCCAACTATCAACAGCAAGCTATGGAGTTGGAAGGTCGATTATTTAAGACCGGTGACCTGAAGCGTTTTAAAATGTCTGATATTGATCGTGAACTTAACAAGGATAAGGAATGGCTCAAGCAAGATCCTGCAGTATTGGCTTATACCGACGTGGCTGATGAGGGTGATGATTATTTGGCAATGCCTATATCTAAGATATGGCCACAACGAGTGTACATTACTGAAGTAATATTTACCCAGGATAATATTGATATAACCATGCCAATGGTTGTAGAGGCAATGAAACGTAACCTGGTTAAGTACAATCGTGTCGAAAGTAATAGCCAAGGAGCTGGCTTTATCCGTGATCTGAGGAAAGAGGTTGGTGTGGCCAAGGTATTGAAAGTTAACAATACAGCTCAAAAACATACACGCATTTTGCTTGAGTATGGATTCATTAAAGAGTATTGTTACTTCTTGGACCCATCAGAATATCTCCCTGGGTCACCATACGATAAGTTTATGAATCAGCTTCAGAGCTACATGAAGGATGGTAGCAGTAAACAGCATGATGATGCGCCTGATAGCATGTCGGGTTTATCTAAGTTCATACAAGGATTCTTGCCACATCTGTTTACATAAAACGCCTATTATAATATAAATAATATTACATATATTTGTCAAAATGTGTATTAATTGCAATCAACCGGCAAAAGTCAGCTTTACCCAATGGGAAGTATGTGGTGTTTGTAGAGAGAATAACAAGGATTTTAACACACATGCATGTACCTGGTGCGAGGATTGTCAGGAGTTTATATGTCAGGCGCATTGGGATAACTGGCCAGCACGAGCTGAAGCATGGGCAAGAAAAACAGGAACATGGATATTAACCAAACTTCATATATGACATCTGACGAAAATAACATGTTCTATATCAATGCTTTCAATCAATGGGTGGCAGATAAGAAAATACCACCTCTTGCGAACCAACATAGCTTATGGCTTTACAATGGTAAGAAATACACATCAACAGAAATATATCAAGTATTTATGGAAGAAATGGGTAATAATTTAAAACTACCAGGATGAAACTAATAACTCTAACAGAACGTTTGCGCTGGACCCAACAAATGGATAACCTGCGCAAAAGACATATCGCTACAGCTTCAATAGAAGGTAAGCTACAGTATAAGCCTAAAAAGCAATCATTATTTAATCGCCTTAAAAACTTATTACCATGGCAGTAGAATACGATTACATTGAAACCATTACCGATTTCCGCAAAACAGAGCATGGCCAAGCCGGTATACTGGAAACCGAAAAGGCCAAGAAGAAGCTTAACGATCTGGCTAAAGAAGGATGGCGTGTGCATACCATGTTTCAGGATAACCGCGGGACCTGCTTGATGGTCCGTGAGGTAATAGAAGAAAAGCTTAATCCTGAAATGGAAGTACTGAAGGCGAAGCTTATATTATTGGAAGAGAAAATGAATCAGCCAAAACGCAAATGGTGGCAGTTATGATGAATAAACTATTGACATTTTGCGGATGGTTATCATTTATCGAAAGTAAACCAGCATCAGGATACAGACATAACAGCGAAGGCAATATGTGGAGGATAGAATGCATGCGCCAATCTAACAACGCTAGAATGCTATTATAATGGCAGAGATCGTCAGCTTAGAGATACTGTTCTGGAACCGCCAGACTGAAATCATAACCAACAGGCTTATAAAGCTACAATGGAAGCGTATTTACTTCGGATGGCGCAATCCGGTATTCGTTACTGAAATGAATAAGCTCATCAATAAAATGTTATTACTAAGTAATCAACTGAACTAATAAACAAATAATTTACTATTTTTGTGATTGAAAGATTGCCCCTTTCATAAATATAAAGCATGGAAGGGGAACGCAGAATATGGGGATATGGTTCAGCATTCAGCCAGATATGGCGTGAGAACCTTACGGAATCAGTACCGTTTTATCCACTTTGGTTTAATCAATTCCTCAACAGAAAGCTTCCGGTAATAATCGATACTAACAACCTGATGCTGGTTGTTAAGTCTATCCCAATACTTGAAAGCGTTATTGCCAAGAAAGCTTGCATGTTCAAGAATGCCAAATTCTTCATGTATAAGGTCGATAAGAACGGCGAACCGGATCTAACCAAGCCAATATACAAGCATCCAACATTGGACCTCTTAAAACGCCCTAATTGCCTTCAGACCAAGGCAGACTTCTTGGCGCAATGGTCCTTCTTCAGGTCTGTTTACTCAACTAACCTTACATACAAGAATAAGCCCACGACCGTATCAGCTCCAAAGATAATGTGGAACCTGCCAATGGGTGAGATGAAAATAATACCTACCGGCAAGCTATTCCAGCAAACGGCCATCGAAGACATTATTGAGTATTACGAGCATATCAATAACCAGTTCCCGAACGCATCGCCTAAGTTCTATAAGCCAGGAGAAATAATATTATCGGTTGACGGTCCTATGGATCAGTACTATTTCGGTACATCGAAACTGCTAATAAACAAAACGATTATTAGCAACATTCAAATGGCTATGAATACCCGTAACGTGTTGTTGCAGGACCGCGGCGCTATGGGTATATTATCTTCAGCCGGTGGTGATGATGCTGGAGGATTGCCATTGGATCCTGAAGAACGTAAATTGATTGAAGAAGATTATCACAGGCGTTATGGCCTTCGTGAAGATCAGGGCAAAATATTAATTACCAATGCGGCCCTAAAATGGCAGGCTATGAGTTATCCTACCAAGGATCTCATGCTCTTCGAAGAAGTGGAGGACGACTTCTGCCATATCATTACCATGTTAGGCCTCCTTCGTGATATCTTCCCTAACAGTGCCGTATCTCGTTCAAGCACACCTATCGGTGGTGATGGTAAAGGCAAGATTGAAGAAGCTGAAAAGATATGTTACAACACTACACTTCAGGGCGAGATTGACATATTTTGTGAGGGCATCAATGAAGATAAAGATTTCAGGCACGAAGAGCAAGCCGTTGTATTGGTTGCCAATTACAACCATTTGCCAACCATGCAGGAAGACCAGGTTGATTCTGAAAATGTAAAGAATGTAAAATCTCAAGCTGCATCGACCCAAACACAAACGATCATATCATTGCAATCACAGATCAATACTGGCGCCATGAAATTAGAAGCCGGCATAACCATACTTACAGATCTGTTTGGAATGGAAAAGGCAACCGCTAATGCTGTGCTACAGCCTAAGGTTGAAATAGCCGACCCAAACAATCCACCACCAACCGGTAACGACAAGAATAAAAACAAAGGAGAGAACAAATTTAATTTCACTTTATCATGATAAAAAAGGGCAATGTCCCATTATTCGAATACAAGCCTAATGGCTTTGGCGAATTAAACCTGCGGGACATCGATACTAAAACAAGGACCATTACTTATGTGGGCCATACATATAATTATTTGTATCATGGCTATGAAGCTATCGCACCGGGTAGCGCAACCAAATCTATTGCTGAGAATGGTCCGAAATCTACGGGCTTAGCTAAAATAAAACACGCCATCAACCACGATTATTCCATGCTCCCTCCTGGTAAGATCACATTACTGGATGAGCGTGAGATGGATATCAAGGGCCAGAAGGTTAATGTTATTTATGGTGAAACAAAGCTTACTGATAACACTCCGGGTAATGATCTGTTAATGTCATACCTCGATGGTGTGATCGACAACCACTCAATTGGCTTTCAGTATTTAGATTACAACTTCTTTGAAAAAGGTCACGGTAATTCTGAAGAAGGTAAGAAATACAAACAGTTCAAAGATAACCTGGTTAATCCTGAAGCGTTGGGTGATGATGCTGATATGGTGTGTCTGGTATCAGGCATACGCTTACGTGATATAAGCTCTGTAAACTTCGGGGCGCAAGACATGACACCATACCTTGGTGCGAAGTCTGCCAATAGTGAATCACTTGCTTTGAAGGTGATGAACAAGATTCAAAAGCTCGAGCAAACAGTAAGACGCGGATTGCAGTCTGATGAAATGATGGAATCCTTCGAGCTACAGATACTTCAAATGAAGGAGTTCATGAGAAACTTATTCGAAGATGTGACGCTTAAGGAGATGCTTTTAAACGCTGTTAACAAGGATGTTAATAAAAATAAACAAAATGTTAATACTGGTAAAGTAATTATTAATAATATTGCATCTGATTTCAAGCTGGACTAATCCACCAACAGGGCACCTCTTCTAAAGGGGCCGTCTTTCGGTAAAAGAGTAAAAGCTTAAGAAGCACAGGCCTCTTAACTTAATTTTTACCGAAATGAAAAAACTAAAAACTAATCGCCAAGCGTTCCTGAGAAAGACCTCAGCCATACTGCTGGCTTATGTAAATCTTCTTGTATTCGTTCCAATGGGCCATCCGGTGTTCGCACTGCTGATGGCTGTTTTTATTATTGCACCGGCATTCAGCCTTACTCTCAGAGAAAGGATGAGCTTCGGTGGTGTAGCTGCTGATGGACCAGTAGCAACTCTTACTGATGCAGATATCGAAAATGTAAAGAAAGCTGCTAAGGAAGCTTTGTTTAAGGAGTTCGGTGGTCTTGCTGAGGGAAAAGAAATGATTGGAAAGCTTATGGATGTTCTTAAACAGCTTCAGGAAAAGAAGACTGTTGAAGAAGTTCAATCGATGAAGCCGGAGTTTGAAGCGTTGAAAGCTGACATACTTAAGATTCATGGTAAGCTTGAGAAGTCTAATAAGAAAAAAGGCAAAATAAATAAGGATGGATCGCTTCAAGGCGTATTTAATCGTGGTTTACAAGCTCTGAAAAAGAGTGGTGCTATTGATAAATTTCGCCGTGGAGACTTGTCAAGTTTGACTATTACACCGGGTATTAATGTGGATGGCAAACTTAAAATGATGCATCCTAAGAATGGTAACTTAGTAGATAACCCGATGAGCGAAGCCACTTCGGTAGTTCCTATTGGTTCTGGTATACCAAATATCTTAACTCAATTTGAACCAGGTCTAACCAGGGTAACTCGTAGGAAACCATTCATCTTGCAATTAATTGATCTCGCACAAACAGTTGATCGTTACATCAGTTGGATGGAGCAAACCAATATCGATACCGGTATTGCGTTCAACATAGCTGAAGGTGCAAGTGCTGCCGGAGACTATGGTTCATTCCGTTGGACTCAGAATAGTCAGGAAGCTCAAGAAATTGTGGCCCTGTCTAAAATGACATTGGTAATATTAGATGATCTTCAAAACGCACAACAAGAAGTTCAAACTGAAATATTAGAACTGTTAGAGTTAAGACTTGATGCACAAGTATTTGGAGGTAATGGCACCGGATCGAATCTGAAAGGTATCCTTAGTTATGCTCAATCATTTACTAATACCGGTTTGGCTATCCAAGCTCCGAATAATTATGACGCTATCATAGCTGCTATTCTTCAGATTAAAGTTAATGGTACCAAATCAGGTATTGCTGGTGGAGGTGAGATAATAAACATCTTCGAACCTACCGATATCGTGTTGAATCCGGTTGACTTCGCTCAAATGGACTTAACGAAGGATACCCTAAACAGATACGTACGTGAGTACTACCCTGATTATGATGGTAACATGCTGTTAGGCGGTTGCAGGATAAGTGAAAATATATTGGTAACCCAAGGCTATGTGCTTGTAATGGATGCCCGTAAGAGCCACGCTCGCATTAGGCTCGATAGTTCGCTAACCCTTGGTTACGTGAATACAGACTTTCAAGATGGTTTAGTTACCATTAAAGGTTGCACCAGAGCAGTGCATTACATCAAAGGAATTGAGGTTAATGCTTTTGTTTATGATTCATTCGCAAACATACAAGCAGCAATCGTTAAGGCTTAATAATTTTTAATTAATAATCCATATCATGGAAGACAAAGAAATCATAGAATATATTGCCAAGGCAATAAAAGAAGCTAAAGGAGAGATTCTGGACGCTTGTCAAACCTCTATTAAAGACGCCTTAAAGGGTGTGAAAGGTAGCGGTGCAAACATAGAAGATATAATCTCTAAAAAGTTTGAGGACTTTAAGATTGAAAATGGTTTTAGCATTGCTAAGGCACCAAAGCCAGTTAAGAAGCCAGACTTTAAAATGCCGTTCCCTGAAATGGTAGAGTCTATGTCGGGTAAGGTTAAAATTTTGGTTCCAAACAAATTTGTTTTGAAGAAGACCGAGGCCAATACCTTCCATGATGAAGACACTACACACTTCATAGCACATGGCAAAACAGCGACTGCACTTATAAGAAAAGGAATGGCCGATGATAAGGAGATAGAAGTGTTTGACCCTAATAAAAAATACGACTTCAAAAACGCTCCTGAAATTGAAGTGGAAGAAGAGAAGGACGAAAAGAAAAAGTAATCACGTTTTAATACTATAAATAAGTCATGAAGAACTTTAAAAACAAATTAATACTTGCAGGCGCCCTATTATTGGGCCTTGCTGCTAATGCGCAATCGGGCATTAACGTACCGTTATATATGCATGATCCGCGTGTAGGTACACTTCAGGAACCGGCGGTTCAGAATTATGCTAAATCTGTAGCGAGGGATTCGGTTCACTCGGGAACTACCGTCTTAGCTCCAACCACATCGTTTGCGTATGCGCAGGTGGATAGCATCCAGTTAACTAATAATTATAAATCAGCATCTATCCAAACAACCATTACATGGGTGAGCGGAACCACTGCCGGAAGTATGTACCTTCAGGGTAGTGTTGATGGAACGGCATGGCAAAACGTAAGCGATACAGCCACTATTGGAACAGTTACATCGGCAGGATCTACTTCATTCATTTGGGAAGTACCAGGTGCGCCAAGGCACTCCAAGGGCAATGTTACATATAATGCTGCCGGTACACTACCTTATTTGTATTACAGAGTATTTATAGCTGGCACAGGAACCTGGTGCGGAAAATTTTATACGGCTATCGAACCGCGACAATAATTATTTGTGAGTGTGTTTTGATTGAAGGGCGGGAGGGGGGCAAAACTCTCGCTCTTTTTTTATCTACTGAACCATGGGCATATTAGTACAACCATCCAATTTTACTTCAGGCTACTGGAAGCTTCCGGTAGACAGCCTGAGCGTTGCTGATATTACTGCAGTTATAGCTCGCTATGAACAGCAATATATATACGCGATATTCAGCAATGAAGTAATACCACCCTATCCTAGCGGTTTGGGTGATATGTTTATTGCAGCCTGTAACGCAGCCGGAATTGGTAATGCACCTGCAGCTCCTTTTGCTAAGATATATAACCCTCTTACATTTCAGGTTGGTAGGTTCTTATGGCAAAGCAAAGGCATGGTAGATATCATGAGCTCGATGATTCTTTACGAGTATATTAAAATGACGGAATCTTATGCAAGCCAATCAGGTGTGGCAGCTTCCAACATAGACGCAGCTAACAAAGCTAAGCCTTATGCTTCCTTCAGGTTCGCCGAGAGTAGGTGGAATGATGCGTTAATAAGCGTTCGCGCAATACAACGCTGGATTCATTTCGGCAATGGTAACTCGTCAGCCGGTAATGGTGGTCAGATAGATTATCCTCAGTATATACAACCTCCAAAAATAAGCGCCCGGTTCTCCGGTATATTATAATGTACAAGCGCAGCCTGATAGATATTATAGATGCCGTGATTCAATCCATGACATTTGCTATTACTATATATAAGGTTACGCCTGAAGCCGGTAATAACTACTTACTTAATGTGTCTGATATATTCCATTCTCAGCAAGGATGGCCAGTACAAATAAATGGCAAGTCTTACAATATAGTTTCCTGGACAGATATGGCCGGGCAAATGACATTAACCGTTAATGATCCTGAAGGCAAGTCAGGCGCACCGGTCCAGTGTGAATTCAATCTTTATGCGCCGGATTTCTTTTATGGTACTCCTGTAGATACAACTGCAGAGCTTGCTAAACAGAATAATGCATTCGATAAATACCCTATGTTCTGGCTGCTAATGAACTTTAAAGAAAAGTTTCACGATAACCCGGAGAACCCGATTGAGCGCGATAGCACATTTAAAATATATGCTCTCACAGGTGATAGAGCCATGCAAAGTATGGAGCAATCCGCGTTAAATGAAACCTATCTGAAGCCCATGCAAAAGATGATGGATAAGTTCATTGAAAGAGTAAATGGTTCATGGGGTGGTGGTGCTAAGCAGGGGTTGGCAGTATTCGATAAGTATAAGCTCGAATATGATATGCAGCCTTTTTTAAAGATGGGGGTTTATGTCCAGAACAAAGGAGTTAAAACAGCGATTATGACTTCTCCACTTACCGGTGTAGAGTGTTCTATGACGGTCCGTATACTAAGGCCGCAAACAAATAATTTATGCTATGAAATATTTTGTTGATTAAATAAAAATAATTCATACATTTGTAATCAGAAAGTTTGCCCCTTTCTATCTAAACCAAAAACAATGGAACTAGAAAAGGGCACCAAGGCTAAGGACAAGATTACCGGCAGGATCGGTACGATTTTTTCTGAAGAGCCAACAAAAAAAGAAATCAAAGACAAAGAAGGTAAGCATCTGCATGATGAAACCACTTATGTGCTGCAGTCAGAACGTGGCCATAAGTTCATTGTCAATGAAGAGAATATCGAAGAAATTTCAACTTTAAAATCTTAATACCATGGCATACAATCCATGCGGTTATGGCTTCAGTAATACTGGTGTCAACTGCGTTCCGATACTCCGTGTAACAAAGACAATATTCTTTGTTCCGACATTTAATGCTAAGACTGGTACCCGTAACGGTATCTTTCTTGGTAATTTCGCTACCACAAGTTCTACCTTTAATCAACCTGCCTGGGGCCAGAATGCAAGTGTTACGTTTGCTACTACAGTGGGTATGGTGCCGGGAATGGTATTGTACATCAAAGGTGCAACCGGTAACAGTTGGGTGCAAGTAGTATCTATTACTTCAGGTACAGTGGCTATTGTTCAGTTAATTGGCCAGTTTCCTGCAAGCTCTAAAGAGGGAACAGCTATTGGTGCTGGAGCCGTAACGCAAAATGGTGGATCTACTTTTGTAGATGCTTTTTACCAATGCTTCATAAACCACCCTGATCCATCACAAAGGTGGTATAAAACACCTGAAATTAAGGATGCCGTTAATAAACGTGCACCTTCAATAATGCAGACATTTAAGGATCAGGCTAAGGTGATCACACAACAAGGTGTTCGTTCTTTTACCGGTATGATCATCGGTAAAAATGCAAGTCCTCAGCTGCTTGGTTATTTGAAGAGCGGATGGAATCAGGACATGAGTATTTATTCTATTGATGCTCCAGGTAACCAGATCGGAACTGAATCGCCAGATCCATTGAGTGGCTTAAATGTACTTTATCCTACTCGTATCGATAGTAACTCCCTTGATCCTATATTTAATACAGGAGAAGATGATACAACCCAAGAAATCACATTGAATTTTGATATACTAAGCACTGAGCTGGATGAACAGATATCCATGCTCTCTGCATACAACCCTGGTACCGGAACCGGTGATATAGATCCGGGTGTTGTATTTGCGGATTACGGCGGCCTACTCCTCACCAGTGTGAACGTTAGCAACGTAGCTACCAGTACTGCCTCAACTTTCTCTATGCAGGTTGTGGTACCGGGCGGAAGCGCTAACACTATAGTAACCGATAAAGGCCTTGGAGTTTCCAACTTTATCAGCCCTAACTCAGGAGCTCAGGGTTATGTGTATGATGCAACCGCTGCAGCTGATGTTGCAGTATCGAATGTGGTAGAAAATACAGATGGTACCGGTAGAGGTAACGGAACCTATGTGGTAACACTTGGCGCTACCGTAACAGCTACACACAAGATATCGGTTGGTTTGCAAAGAGCGGGAAGGGATAATGCGGCCATACCTGCACAGGGAGGCTTAAGCCCTAACTACACATTCCTTTCAGTATAAAAGGTTAGAAATTAATAAACAAACAAAGCCCTGCCTGGTATTGGGCGGGGCTTTTTTTCTTAATACGATGTTCGGTAAAATAAGAAATATAGCTACCCGGGTTAACTCCCTCACTGATGATCAGATACTAGACTTCATTATGTCTGATGATGATATCAAGCAGATGATGATAGCCCTGAATCAAAAGCAGCTATATGAATTAGGATTGCAAGCTGATGGCTCTCCTACCGGTGATTACTCTCCGGTGACGGTTAAGATAAAAGAAGCCAGTGGCCAGCCTACCGATCATATTACGCTTAAAGATACCGGAGATTTCTATAACAGCATGAAAGTAACCATCGGTTACAACTATGCCAGGATAGAAGCCGATACAGTTAAAACGGTTGACGATTACAAAGACAAAGGCCTTCAGGTTGACTTATTGGACCGCTGGCCAAAAGCATTAGGACTGACAGATGAAAGTATTAAAGAAATATTACCTGAGGTTAAAAAACGCTTTATTGCTGCTATACGTAAGGTTGTGCTTGCAGCATAAGTGTTATTACTCCGTCTCTACGATGCCCATCGATAATTGGTGGAACATGTGCGAGACCGGTGCGCTTTCATTTATGTTTAAAAGGTACAGACCCATGCGTAGGTTCAAATTAGAGATTGAAGGCCTTAAGGTGCTGCATGAAAGACTTACCGATGATTATATACGAACATTCGGTTGGGGTAGCCAGGAAGAAGTTATTAAAAAGAAAATGGAGATCGGGCGCCGTCTTTATAAAAAGGTGGTGCTTGGCGATAAGGACCAGGACACATTAATAGATCTGGCTAAAGCTGCTATTGCAAGCATGAAAGCTGAAGCTTCACAGCAGGAGACTAATTTCTATTTATCAAAAGCGATAATTGAAAAGGAGCTGGGCATTCCTATTGATGCATCTAAGGTGAGTATAAAGCAATACCATGCTTATATGCAGCTGTTTGAAAAGATTATGAACCAACGTAAAAAGAGCAATAAATAATGGCTGGGGAAGATGATGATATAGTTAAGCTCGAAACGTTTGCTGATCCTCAAGCGGTCCCTACCTATCAGGGGCAGTGGCAAGGAGTGGTTGATACATTGGATAAGGTAGAGGCTGGCCTTATACGCCTTGCTGCGCTGAATGGTAAGACTATTAACAGAACAGATCTACCTAAAACTAAAAAAGAGCTTGATGATCTGAATGAGGCTATAAAAAAGGTTGAAACAGCAGAGACTTCACTAAACCAAATACAAAGGACCAGGATAGAAGTTCAAGTAAGGGCTAATGCTGAAACAGCGGCTTACAGACAACAAATAAAAGACACAATAGCAGTTCAGAATTCGGCCACTGATAGTATAGCTGCAATGCGTATTCAGTTGAAGTTGCTAAATGATGAATACAATAAAGGTGATGCAGCTATAAGGGGCAAACTCGTACCACAGATAAACGCATTAAAAAGCAAGCTGAATGAGACACAGCATGCGATTGGAAATTACCAGGATCAAGTTGGTAATTACGCAATAGGCCTTGGTAAGTATGGAAAGGCATTAATGCCATTAACTCACGTTATAAGAGGTATCGCAGCCGCATTCGGTGTTCACTTAGAAGGTCTACGCGAGTATGCTTCAGCGATACATGGAGCTGATCACTTAACAGAAATGGCTACCGAGGGTATGCATGAACATGCAGCAGCCACTACCGAATCAACTGTAGCCAACGAGGCTAATACGGCATCTACGGTTGAGAGCGCAGCAGCTACCGAAGGGTTAGCCGCTTCAGAAGCTCAAGCAGGAGAAAGCGCATTGGCAATGGCTGCCCCTATAGGTATTGCAGTAGCAGCTATAGCATTACTGGCTGGCGCTACGTATGAATATTTTAAGATAGCAGGGCCTTCAAAAGAATTACTGAAGGAAACAGCTGAACAGGCTAAGCTGCTAGGAGATGCTTATAAAAAAGCGAACGAAGCTCTTCAGGACCTTAATGAAACTACTGCAGGTAAAAAGCAGAAAGCGAATGAAACTATAGCGGAGAAAAGAAGTGAGGCATACGAGGCATATAGAAAAGTTATAGAGGATCTTGGCATTCGTTTCGATGATGAGGATTCTAAGCAGCAGATACAAAGCAATCAGAAAGCATTACAAGCCCAACAAGAATATTACGCCACCCTTGAGGCTTTGGATATGGAAGCTAAGGCTAAGTCCCAAAAAATAGATGATGATGCTAATAAAAAAGCGCTTAAGCAAGTTGACCAGTTTCAAAAGGAAATAGAGATCCTTAAGGATGAATTTATTCAGGATGAGTTAAAGCGCGCTATAGCTAAACTGGAAACCGAAAGGAAGTATGCTATACTGGAAGAGGAGCAAAGTGAAGATGCTGAAGATGATAAGCGGTTTAAAATAGCTGAGATTAACCAAATATATGACCTTAAGGAAGAATTAGAACGTCAGAAGATTGCTGATAAAATAGACAAAGAACGTGAGAAAGATCTTAAGCAGTATGAAAAGTATCTGGACGAATTAAGGAAGCGTTATGATAAATGGCTGAAGGACCAGGAGCAGGCTTTTAATAGTCAAACTAAGCTAAAAGAGAGTTTAGGTGTAGAGGAATCGGCCAATAGAACTGGCGCTGCGCAGAATAAGGTTAGTGCTGATAAGAATAAACAAGCAGCCGATAATGACATCATAAAGACAAGTGGCAAGCAGGATTCTGATAAGCAACTTGCTGATGCTCGCCAGCTCCTTCAGGATGAAATGGATCTGGAAGATAGAATGGCTGATGAAAGGAAACAAAAGCTAGAAAAAGACAGAGAGAAGCAGGTGGCTGAGGCTAAGGGTAATAAAATGCTCATCCTCGAAATTGATGCTGATTATGCCAACCAAGTTAAGAATATAGATGACGATATAGCTAATAAAAAGGCTGCACTCCGGCAGAAAGAATTTGACGATGAAAAGAAGATACTTGCCGAGAGACTTAAGGAGGTTGAGAAGAACGAGGAAGCGGTTCTTCAGGTTGCAAAAGAAGGAGTGAAAGAAAAGTCAGACCTGAAAGAATCAGGGCTTAAGACTGATCAGGAAATGTTGGCTTCAGAAGCTCAAGTGGAAGCAACATTAGCCGCTGCAGGTAAAAGGAACAGTCTCGATGCAGTACAAGCTGCGGAAGCTAAAAATGCAGAGCAACAAAAGCAAGAGCAAAGGAAAGAACATCAAGCGCAAGAGGCATTAGATCTGGCTACCACATTCGAGAAAGCACTTAATTCTAATCTTCAGCAGAACATGCCTGAAGATAAAGCTATTGCCAAAGCATTAGAGACGGTATTCCTAGCGAAGGGCATAGCAGCAGGTTTTACAGCTGCAGCAGGGTTCGCTACCGGTGTGGAAAATTTGCAAGGACCAGGTACGGGTACCAGTGATAGCATACCTGTATGGTTATCAAAAGGAGAATCAGTGGCTAAGGCAGATGCTACAGCCCAGCACCCGGGGTTAGTCACTGCTATGAATGAAGGAAGGGTTGAGGATTGGTTTAAGGCTAACTACCTAACCAAGTTAAATATTAATAACGGCAATTCAGATATGGCCATGCTTCTGGATGAGGTTAAACAGATTGTACCAGGCTTTAAGAAAGCACTGAGCGAACAACCACGGAAGATAGCTTACCAAGTTGGTGATAAGACAATAATAGAAGAAAGCAGGAACGGACTTAACAAACGGGATATAATAGAAGCTCCGCGCTTTGTGCCGGTGTCGCGTAAATAATGGAACCAAGGATTCAAATAAATTTCGGTGCCGGGTATGAAGACATGCCCCTTCCCTTCAATGCGGAGGATATCGCATGGGAAGCCATATTTACAAATGAATTCCCATCCGCTACGCTTCAGGCTGTTCCGTTAGAATGGAGAGGGCCAGCAGCTGCAAAACTGAACGCTTATTTCGATGCTGGTCTTACCGGCGGTAATGGTGTGTATGAAGGTGTTCCTATACAGATAACTACGGGTACTCCTTCAATTACTTATAGCTGCGTGATCAACTTAGCAGATCCTTCAATTGAAAGAAGCAGTGAGTCATTCAAGGCTCCGTTAAAATTAGTTGGCTCTATAGATTGGCTTAGCGATACACTCGAGTCCATAACATATTTATTACTCACCCAAACGGGACTACCTGCAACGGGATCACAACCGGCTTATCCTGCTATAATAGGAACACCTGGTTCAGGAGCTAAATATACGTACAAGCAAACTCCTTTTGTAGAAACTATTCCTGCAGATATACCAATGGCCATTACGTTGATAATGGAAGAGTATTCCATGGTTAATCACATAATAAAGGCTGGTAATGATACGGTTAAAAGCACCAGTAAGGTTTTGGCCGATTTGGGGTTAACAGCTTCTGTAATAGAGGCTCCTGTTGGAGTGGCTGACGGAATAGCGGATTTTGCAGGTATGTTACTAGATGATGCTTTTGATATTATTCTTGGCGTGGCTATTGTTGGGAATGTTGAGATGTTGCTTAATCAATTCGGCTTAGTTAAACGATATAAATACTCAATGACCGTTCGCGATGAAATAAATGCGGCCATAGATTATATAAATAGCCTTGGAGTAACATCTCCATATACTTTCAGTTCTACCATATTCAACACCCCGGGTAATCCTTATTACAACCTTACTCTGATGCCTAGGAAGTCATTGAAGGAAACTTCTTCATTGACCAAGGCCATATTAATGGGCGGTCCCATATCTAAAGGAACTGAAATAGGAATACCAAACACTTACGGTTATTATGATTATGATGCAAAGAAACTTGTTCAGCAAATAAACCAGGTGTTCAATGCTAAGGGCTATCTCTTTGCGAATAATTTTAGCATGGAGGAAGTGCACTACTACAACAATAAGTCAAGTTTTACACTCAAAAATGTAGACAAGCCTGGTTATAACTTTGACTGGCCAAAACCTGATGCTACTAATGCCAGTGAATTATCATGGTATTACAGGATAGCTTGGATGCTAGACCCTCTTGATGAGAGAACAAGTATAGTTTATACTGGCACGAGTTGCTCAGTAACTCTTCAGCCAAAGACAGTTGGTAATCCGCTAAACTTAATCCCTCCCGGTTCTACCGATATCACCTTCCCTTTTGCTTTAGCTAAAAGAAAGGAATACCTGAATGTTATTGAGCAGGTAATAAACGATATGCTTAACGTGCTTCGCGTTCCATACAATGCTTTGATCAGCGCTTATAACTTCATAGCGAATATTGTTAATGATGTGGGCGGATTGTTTGGGAATAGTAATATTCTGAAAGCACTGCCATATATGCCTTCTAACCCACTTAATGCATTAATAGGATGCCTTGAGGTTTCAAGTGATCATTGGAATGAACAGAAGCTTTACATAGGCACTCCTTCAGGCGGTAATGGAGCCAAGAACCTTGAAGGTGTGTATAGAAATGCTGACTGGTTAATAGATCCGAATAATGGAGCTAATAATAACGGTATATGGGTCAACCCAAATGTGCCTGCATCTACTCCATTTAAAGGGGAAGGCTGGATGAGCGCCTTTGCAATAGGAGAGCAGTACCATTTCTTGAATCTGGCTACTCGTGGCAATCAATGGCTATTGTACAAGAACAAGCGCTTCCCTATGTTAACTACTGACTTTACGAATATACTTGGCCATAATGTGTTTACCACTGCAGATAACTTCTTTGCAAAGTTCGATAAAATGACATACAAGGAGTTCAGGGATATGGCGCAGAACGTGAATTATAGAATCAATAAAAAATGGACCGATAACCTTTATGAAATACTAAGTGTCGATGGGAATTAAAGAAATGGAAGAAGCTATTCAGAAGATGGATAGCACAAAGCCTGAAACGGCTGAATTACTTAGAAAGATACTCAATATGAAAAAGGGATTGGGAACGGTATATGAAAAGGAGAGCATAAGCAGCGTAAATATTAATAACGCACAGGCAAGAATTATTGTTTATAAAAAAAGCAAGATAGAGGTGCATTTTAGAGATAACGCTGAACGCGATGCGGCAATTAGAAAACTACTGGCATAATGGTCCCTACTATAAGCATAGGTAATATAGCATTCACCCCTAGGAGCTTTGGGCTGGATAATCCTGTCGGATATCAGAATGGAAGCATATTAAGCAAGTACCAGGCTGTTGTTCCAATTGCTATTCAGAAGTATACCAAGAATGTAAAGCGCTTATCGATTCAGGGTAATACCATCACCATAGCAAATGCCTTAGATAATGAAACTTTCGATGGAACTTATGGCTTTGTAGAAGGCGAGACGTTTATAATCCATTCGCCTGAAGGCGCGGTTAAAAATAATGGTACTTTAACTATCGCATCAGTAGATGGTCAAACCATTACCACACCCACCTCTTTAGTTACTGAAGAAATAGAAACCTGCTACGTGTTTATGAACACCAAGGTAACAGCCTTAGATTATTATTATAACCTTATTGCCAATTCCGATCAGCTGAGTTTTGTTTCTAAAACCGATACCGGTAACCTTCAGAAATATACCGTTAGCGGAATAGACCCTACCAATACCGAAGCAAGCGTATACTTGCAGATCGGCACCAAGTCATTTGCCTGGGTTACTGATACAATAACTGCCCCCACGCAAAGCACTTCTACAATTATCGGTGCGGGATGGACCGGGTGGTTGGGTGGTACACCTGAAGAAATAGCCGGTAGTTATATACAGTCGTTTGTTATAACGCATACTTATTTCCTTGCGCCATTCTTCTTACCTGCCTGGTATAGCAATATGCAATCGCTTACACCACCTTCCGATTTTCAGGATATCATGCAGAATGGCCAACCTCTTAATAACGGTTGGCAATATGTATGCCAGATAAACGCAAAGTATGCTGCAGGAGCAGCTTACCAAAACACCGGCCAGAATAATCCTCAGCCGGGTAACTCAGCATGGTTCGATATGAACGATGCAAGAACCACACCGGAGTTCACTGTTGCATCTATTGCTTATGCCAATGCCGCAACGGGTGCCCCTATGACGGCTTTGGATTTCGGCAAGCAGGTTAATGTAACGATCAAGATAAAAAGTGCTTCAGGTTTATTTTCAGTATTTGAAGAAACCGGAACTCATATGGTGTTACAGCATATATATTGCCCAATGGATCCGACAAGTTTTCAAAATAATGGATTCACACTACTTCAGAACTTCATGCATGACGGTAAGGACCTTTATTTGAATGAGGGTGTTGTGCAAACAAATAACAATGGTACTAATTACCAGGTAATGCAAAATATATCTGCAGTATATGTAGATGCATACGATGCCACTATAACATTCCTGGTTAATTACTCGCCATACCTGCAAGGCATATTAGCGGCCAAATCACCTAATGACAGGAATTATGCATTTGCCGTAACGGTAGAAACAACTCAGGACTAATGAACAACAGAGTAGCTATATTATGCGATTTCAATAATGCAAGTTATGATACCGGTAACCCTAACTTATTAGGACTATGGAATCACCTCTGGTGCTTTCATTATCCTAATCGGGGAGAGAATCCAAGAAATAGTATCGCCGGAGTGGAAGGTGATCCTGTATATGTTCAGGTACCGTTCTGGGTAGAGACAGCTAAGGTGAATGATGTACAACCCGTACTTGAGAATGCTACTATTTCGATTGTCGCCACAAAGCAAGGCAAAACGGATTTCGTGGTAGAATCATGGACGGTCCAGACCGGTTCAGCTTGCAGAAGTGGTAACAGGCAGAATGTAAACATACAACAAACTAAAGGTTATACCTCATATCCCAACGATCCATACAACAGCGCTTCGTTTATGGTCGATAACAGGCCAGCCAATAACAAAGGAACGAAGCTTGGCTTCCTGATGCAGTATGCATTCCAGTTAAGGTATGATTATTGGAATGGGATATTAACTACAGCGATCGGCGGGGCCTCATGCAATACCGATATTAATAACGATATCGCCAATGTCAATAATTCATGGTCCAACCTTGCTACCAATGGATGGAGCTTTGTGTTACGATTTTCGGCCAATGTTACCGGTTATGATAATACCATAACTCCTTTTCAGGCACAAACAACAATGACTGTTTACCCGGGTGGACAATTGCCCGATACCGGGCCTGCGTATGCGCCTATCATAACTTATTATAATGAAAACGGAATAATGCAGAGCGGAATTATTGCAGGTGGCCAGACCCGAATAAGGGTTAAGTATGTTTCTAACGGTGTTGCAATACCGGCACCGTATGATTCATTTTGGGGGTCGGTGCTTGGCAACCTGTTAAATGGCAATCCCAACTCACAACGTTTTGCTTCTTCAGAATATGCTTCAGAGAGCGGTTCTCCATTCTCAGCTCCTTCAGCTTTATTGGGTGATGTGTTATTAACTGCAGGTGGCCAACAAATGTTAACTGCAGGTGGAACGGCAATGACCGCTGCGCAGGGTAAACCTACTTATCAGAATGCAAGCGGAGGCGTTTGGATAGCATATTATAAAGATAGCGGAGAGATATGTATGGAAACAATATATGATGATACGGTAACCAATTGGGGCCTTAATGCAGGTCAGATGATCGTATTACCAAGAATTGGTTTTAAAGTCTCTAAGGTGTT
>Ga0206980_1014_pt1 | contig 47536 bp, 32 predicted proteins | sample Alteio_BWMinCont_20_FD_153494 | JGI IMG/M metagenome (GOLD analysis project Ga0206980, IMG submission 153494) | Enriched cells from forest soil in Barre Woods Harvard Forest LTER site, Petersham, Massachusetts, United States -... | ecosystem: Environmental > Terrestrial > Soil > Temperate forest >...
GAACGTCAATGATCTCTTCAATGGCTTTGGTAACAATATCGTGGTTGTTCCATGTCTTTAGGTCGGCAAGTACGGTTTCTAAGCAGCCTTTTTTGTAAGCTATTTGTCCCAGTATATGCACCAGGGTGCTGCTTACCCTTTTTGTTTTATCGTGTTGTAGTTCTTTCAACATGGGCAAAATATCTTGCGGGTGGGTGCGGCCACGCAATTCAATGCCATGGCATATTTCACGGCGTATCTCTTTATCTTCGTGGTGCAGGTATTTCTTTGCCCATTGCAAAACAGGCTTTGGGTTCTTTTCGCCCATCTTCTTTACTAAGCCAATTACCGCATTGCGTATGGAGTGGTGTTCATCAAATAAGCCGGTATTAAAAAAGTGTTGCACCACTTCAAAATCGGTCTTGCCAATTTCTCCCGCTGCATTAACAACCGTTTGGCGTATTTTAAAATCATCTTCTTTTAGTAATGTTTCTAAAAGTTCCAGCACTTTCTTTCGCAAAGATTTATCACTGCTGTATATCTTACCAATAGCCAGGTAGGCAGTCTTACGTATATAGGTGTCCTCATCCGAGAAATAGGAGAGTATGTCTTTTTTCTTCCCCTTAATTATTTCAGAAAGTATATTGTTGTTGATATGCTCAACAAGTTTATCGCGTTCGGGTTTAGGTAGGTCGTAGAAAGCCATGAAGACAAATATAAAGAATAAGTAAATAATCCCGAAGGGATTAAAAATGAATAGCACCGCATGAAATGCGGTGTGAATAAGTACGGATTAAAGGCAACCACGAAGTGGTTGAATATTAAAACAAGTATTTCTCATCGTACACTATTCCGTTCTCCTTCAATAGCTCGATATATTCTTCTTTAAATGTTTTTGTTTTGTGGTGGCCCTCCTGATTTTTGACGTAAGTTATTAGTCTGTCTATTTCTTTTATTGAATAAGTGAACGCTCCATACCCATCCTGCCATCCATTAAAATGTGGGAATAGAGAATTATTCTTGATGTGTTCTGTGCTTGCTAATTTTATGTCTTTGACAAGCGAGGAAACAGATATAGATGGATGTATATGTGTGACAATATGTAAATGATCTTCGACTCCGTTTATTTGATATAAGTGGCAGTTTTTGTTTTTCAAAATACCAGTTATGTACTTGAATAGTTCCTGTTTATTATAAGTAAGGGTGTGTTCTCGGTTTTTGGTGCTAAAAACTATTTGGTACAATAGCTGAGTGTAGGTGCTCATCTCGTTCTTTGAATTCAACCCTTTTAGGGTTGGCGTTGTGTTTGTTTCATCTCCACCGGTTTTACCGGTGGTTATTCATGTTTAACCCCCTTCGGGGTTACATCTGTTAATTCCTGATTCTTAATTCGTAATTGATTTCGGATAGCATACAAAGTACTTACGTGTAACCGTATTAAGCGCCGTAGCATTCAAGTTATCTGATGCTTTAGCGAAGTCCATTATTTTACCATTAGGGAAAAGTATGTTAATGCGCACATCTTGTATACTGTAGGCATCGTTGGTTACTTCATCCGAGCAGACAAAATATTTTACATCTTTTTTTGCGATCTTGTATTTATCTATTGCCTCTTCTTGTAAAGTCTTTAATTGACTTGCAGGAAAGGGTTTGTTATTAATAACGATCTTATACAACTGACGATTGATGAGCCATTTACTAAGTGTAGATAAAATAGGGTCTTTATGATTTACCCACACTTTTATGCTGCTCAATACATCATAATCGTCAAGTTGTGCAAAAGTTTCCAGCAGGCGGCCATCTTTTGCAAAATCTTTCTTGGTATGGTGGTTATACAAAAACTCGTGGAAAGCAGGCGTGCAAAATAGTTCCACACCCTGGCCTGCCAATTCTTTAGCGCGCCTTAATATGTTTACCAAAAGCTCCATACCTGCCAATACTGTTTTGTGCAGGTAAACCTGCCAGTACATAAGCCTGCGGGCAATAATAAACTTTTCAATACTGTATATGCCTTTGGCTTCAACTACCAGGTTACCGTTGGCTACAGTGAGCATTTTTATAATACGGTCGTACCCGATTACGCCTTCCGATACTCCGGTGAAGAATGTATCACGTGTCAAGTAGTCGAGGCGGTCAACATCAAGTTGGCTAGATACCAACTGATGTAAAAACTTCTTTTTATACTGGTTGCGGAAAATCTGTATGGCTTGGGTCAACTTGCCTTTAAAGTGCTTGTTCAGGCTTTCCATCAAAAGCTCCGAAAGGTCTTCGTGGCTAACGCCATCAACAATGCTATGCTCTAATATGTGCGAAAATGGCCCGTGCCCCACATCGTGCAGTAATATGGCAATCTTGACACTTTCCGATTCCTGGTCTGTAATTTCAATTCCTTTCGATCGTAAGGTCTCAATAGCATTTTGCATCAGGTGCATAGCACCCAAAGCATGCTGAAAGCGTGTATGTATAGCGCCCGGGTAAACCAAATAGCTTATGCCCAACTGCTGTATGCGGCGCAAACGCTGAAAGTAAGGGTGCTCAATTAACTGGTAAATAATACCGTCGGGTACGGTAACAAAACCATATATAGGGTCGTTTATAATCTTCTTCTTTATCATAATGCAGCTACTCACCCCTAACCCCTCTCTACCTATAGAGAGGAGAAAAGCCTCTGAGTATTTTTAAATTGTATGTTATTTATCGTTCTCATTTTTATATACTCACTATATTTCTCCCCTCTCTGTTTTATAGAGAGGGGGCGGGGGTGAGTCACTATATTTTATTTAACACTTTTTCACAGTCGCTACCCAATATTACCCGATAAGTATCGTTATCTTTGTAAAGACCGAGTAAAAATTAATTATACACCGCAAAAATGGGAAAAATAAGCATTCTTTGGGCAGACGACGAGATCGATCTTTTAAAGCCCCACTTACTATACTTACAAGAAAAAGGATTTGATGTAAAAACAGTTACTAACGGAAATGATGCAGTTGACGAATTTACAAAAGGCAAAGACAGTTTCGATATAGTTTTTTTAGATGAGAATATGCCGGGCATATCGGGCCTTGAAACGTTGGGTAAGATAAAGAACATCAACCAGCGTATTCCTATAGTAATGATCACCAAGAGCGAAGAAGAGTCAATTATGAACGACGCTATTGGTTCAAAAATATCCGATTATTTGATTAAGCCCGTTAACCCTGGGCAGATATTGCTGGCTATTAAAAAGAACATCGATAAGAACCGCCTGATAAGTGAAAAGACCACATCGGGGTACCAGCAAGATTTCCGGAACATTGGTATGCAATTAGGTGAGAACCTGAACAGCAAGCAATGGGAAGAGGTTTATAAAAAACTCATCTATTGGGAACTTGAACTGGAAAGTTCTGGCGACGATAGTATGAAAGAAGTTTTCCAGATGCAAAAGGCTGAAGCCAATAGTTTGTTTGCCCGCTTTATTGAAAAGAACTATTTGAGCTGGCTGCAAAGTAAAGCCGTTGATGCGCCTGCTATGTCGCACACCCTTATGCGCAACAAAATTTTGCCTTTGGTAGAAAAGGAATCTGTACCAACCTTTATGTTATTGATAGATAACCTCCGTTTCGATCAATGGAAGGTATTGCAACCGGTTATTGAAGAACTATTTAAGGTAGATAAAGAAGAATCGTACTACGCTATACTGCCTACCTGCACACAATATGCACGTAATGCCATATTCGCGGGTTTAATGCCATCAGAGATTGAGAAGATGCATCCGGGCCTTTGGATGAACGACGAAGATGAAGGTGGTAAGAACTTACACGAGGCTGACTTTTTAGAAGGCAACCTGAAAAGGTTAGGCAAAAGCAACATTAAGTTCAGTTATAATAAGATAACCAACTTTGCTGATGGCAAAAAACTGTCGGAAAATATACACCAACTGGCCGGCAATAAGTTGAACGTGATCGTATACAACTTTGTAGATATGCTTTCGCATGCACGTACCGAAATGGAAGTGATACGCGAATTAGCCAGTGACGATGCTGCTTACCGCTCTATTACTCTTTCGTGGTTCCAGCACTCTCCGTTACATGATATATTAAAGCAGATTGCTGCAGCCAAGGCCAAGCTTATTATTACTACCGACCACGGTACCATAAAAGTTACTGAGGCTACCAAAGTTATTGGTGATAAGAACACCAATACCAACCTGCGTTACAAATCGGGTAAGAGCTTAACTTACCAGGCTAAAGATGTATTTGCGGTTAAAAACCCTGCCGAGGCCTTTTTGCCACGCCAGCATGTAAGCAGCGTGTTTGTTTTTGTGAAAGGTGACAAGTTCTTTGCTTACCCTAATAATTACAATTATTACGTTAACTACTATAAGGATACTTTTCAGCACGGGGGTATTTCACTCGAAGAAATGATCATACCTTTCGTGGCATTATCACCAAAATAATTCATGTTATTTGTATTTAATAGCCCCTGCCTTTAGGCAGGGGATTTTTTTTGCCCTCACCCCTTTTTCCCCTCTCCGGGGAGAGGGGTTGGGGAGTGGGATATTAACTTTTACCCCGGCATAAATGCCGGGGCTATGTAATAGGATAGGAAATCCTTTTTAACTTTGTTGGAAAGAAAAAATGCCCTTATGGTATTGAAATGGAGCGTAACCGAAGAGCATCAGCTTGAACAAATAGCAGTAGAGTTAATCTCTAATTTTAAGAACAATCGTGTGTTCACATTTTCCGGTAACCTGGGGAGTGGAAAAACCACCTTTATTAAGTATCTTTGTAAAGTTCTGGGTGTTACAGGGCAGGTAAGCAGCCCTACATTTGCCTTAGTGAATGAATATGACGGCCATAATAGCCTGAAAATCTATCACTTTGACTTTTATAGGATAAAGAATGAGAGGGAAGCTTACGACATGGGTTACGAGGAGTACTTTTATTCGGGAGGATATTGCTTTATTGAGTGGCCTGAGATGATAAATGAGTTGGTTCCGCCAGGTGCGGTTACCATTCAAATAGATGTAAACGGTAACACCCGGGAGATAAGTGTTAAAGAATAACGAATGTCGAATAATGAATAACGAAGGCCGAATGAATATAAAAACAACTTATTCAAAATAAAATATCCTTACATCCTTTCCCCTCTCTATTTGTAGAGAGGGGCAGGGGGTGAATAATTATAAACAACCGGTATGATATCATCGAAAGAATTAATTGAGTCTTTATCGAGGGGCGCACTTTCGCCACAGGAAGAAACCCTGGAAGTTGCCCGCAAAAAGGGTAACATGTACATTGGTATACCTAAAGAAATTTCGACAGAAGAAAAACGTTTGGCCTTAGTGCCCGACGACGTTGCCCTGTTGGTAAATAATGGCCACCAGGTATTGGTAGAAACCGGTGCCGGTAAGAATGCCCATTTTGAAGACAACGATTACAGTGAAGCTGGTGCACAGATAGCTTACACTGCAAATGATGTATATACTAAGTCAGATATCATATTAAAGGTAGCTCCTCCCTTGGTATCTGAAATTAATATGATGAAGCCGAACCAAACGCTTATATCGGCATTGCAGCTTACCATTCAGCCTAAAGATTTTTTAAAGCACCTGATGCTGAAAAAGGTTAATGCTATTGCATTCGACTGGTTACGTGACGAATCGGACATTTACCCGGTTATCCGTTACATGAGTGAGATTGTGGGAGGTACATCTATATCAATTGCAGAAGAGTATTTGAGTAACATACACGATGGCCCCGGATTGATAATGGGTGGTGTATCAGGCATATCGCCAACCGAAGTAATAATATTAGGTGCCGGTACCGTAGGCGAATTTGCAGCCCGTGCTGCACTTGGCCGTGGCGCTATTGTTAAGGTATTCGATAACTCTATTTATAGGTTAAGGCGTTTGCAAACTATGATAGGTGCACGTGTGTTCACCTCTACCATCAGGCCAAGGATCTTGGGCCGCCACCTTAAATCAGCCGACGTAGTTATTGGCGCTATGCGATCTACCAATGGTCGCACACCTTGCATTGTTACCGAAGAAATGGTGACTGATATGAAAGCAGGCTCTGTTATAGTTGACGTAAGTATTGACCAGGGCGGATGCTTTGAAACATCGAAGGTTACTACCCATAGCGACCCTGTTTTCCGTAAGCATGGTGTAACCCACTACTGTGTGCCAAATATTGCGTCACGTGTTTCGCGTACAGCTTCAATAGCATTGAGCAATATTTTTACCCCAATGCTAGTGCGTGCAGGCGATGAGGGAGGATTAGAGAATTTAATACGACAGGATATACAGGTAAGGAACGGAATTTACATTTATAAAGGATTGCTGACAAATAAATATTTGGGCGAGGCCTTCAAAATTCCCTACAAGGATTTAGAGTTGTTGATAATGTCTGGCAAGTAATTTTGTTGAAAACATTATTTAGTCGCAAAACCCTACGTATTCGGCGTTTTAAGGGCTGTGTTAATAACAATGTTAAAAAAATAGAAAGCACAATTGGTTCTACCGTTTCAGTAAAAAATATTTTTGCAAGTACACTTTTGAAAAGTGAAAAAAATTAAAAAAATGTAAAACATTACACCTAAAGAATTAGCCCGATGATCAAAGACCAACCAACCCAAACAAAAACAGCCGTGACCTACGACGAGATACGTGCAAAATGCATAGAGTATTTTGGAGGAGACGAATTAGCTGCATCTACCTGGATGAACAAATATGCCCTGCGCGATAAGAATGGCGTATTACAGGAAACTACACCGGATGATATGCACCGTCGTATGGCGCATGAATTCGCCCGTAAAGAAAAAGAATACGCGGATATCACTACCATGAATGGTAAGCATGCTCTATTGTCGGCATACGGACAAAAGAGAGGATTGCTTACTGAAGAGAAGATTTTTGAAATGTTCAAGGGCTTTAAATATGTAATACCACAAGGAAGCGTAATGTTTGGTTTGGGTAACAAGCATGTAATCGCATCTTTGTCAAATTGTGTTGTTCTTCCTGAAATATATGATTCATACGGAGGTATTATGCATACCGACCAGCAATTAGCTCAGTTATTCAAAAGGCGTTGCGGTGTTGGTATCGATATTTCTACACTTCGCCCTTCTGGCATATCGGTAAACAATTCTGCCGGTACCACAACAGGCGCAGTATCGTTCATGGAAAGGTTTTCGAACACCACCCGTGAAGTTGCTCAAAACGGAAGACGTGGCGCGTTAATGATCACTATTGACATTGCTCACCCTGATGTAGAGAACTTTGTACTTATTAAGCAAGACTTATCAAAAGTTACCGGCGCTAACATTTCAGTTCGTCTATCTGACGAGTTTATGGAAGCTGTTGTTAATGATAAAGAATATACACACCGTTGGCCAATTGAATCAGATGCTCCTTCGGTTACCAAAACCATTAAGGCTCGCGAACTTTGGAACACCGTTATTAAAGCGGCTCACCAAAGCGCTGAACCGGGACTTATCTTCTGGGATCGCCAGCACAAGTATTCAACATCTTCAGTATATCCTGGCTTTAAGAACGTATCTACCAACCCTTGCTCAGAAATTGCGATGCAAGGCGGTGATAGCTGCAGGCTGATCGCTATCAACCTTTACAACTTTGTTGAAAAGCCATTTACTCCTGAAGCAGCTTTCAATTACGAAAAGTTCTACCAGGTTACCTACGAGTCACAACGTTTAATGGATGACTTAGTTGACCTTGAGCTTGAATCGATTGAAAGGATCATGAACAAGATACAAGCTGATAAGGAACCAAGTGATATTAAGAAAATAGAAGTTGATACCTGGAAACTGCTTTACGATGCAGGTAAGAAGGGTAGGCGTACAGGCCTTGGCTTTACAGCTCTTGGCGATGCTATGGCAGCATTGAATCACAAGTTCGATTCGAAAGAAGCGATGGTGGAAGTAGATAAAATGATGCGCACCAAGTGTGATGCAGAATTTACCAGCTCTATCGACCTATCAGTTGAACGCGGTTCGTTCGAAGGTTTTGATCCTAAGATCGAGAACACTTCAGAGTTCGTTCAAATGTTAGAAAAGGAAATGCCAGAGGTTTACAACCGTATGATGAAGTTGGGCCGCCGTAATATTTCTATAAGCACTGTAGCTCCTACAGGCAGCTTAAGTATTTTGGCTGAAACATCTTCGGGTTTAGAACCGGTTTACTTACTCTCTTACAAGAGAAGAAGGAAGATCAATCCTAACGACAAAAATGCTAAGGTTGACTTTGTAGATAAAATGGGCGACAAGTGGGAAGAATTCATGGTGTATCATCCAAAAGTGAAAACATGGATGAACGTTACCGGCAACACCGATATTACCAAGAGCCCTTATGCAGGTTCAACTGCTCCTGAAATTGACTGGATCAAACGTGTTGAATTGCAATCGCTTGTTCAAAAATACACAACACATAGTATTAGCTCTACCATTAACCTGCCAAACGATGTGGCAGTAGAAAGCGTAGGCGAAATTTATATACAAGCCTGGAAACAAGGCTTAAAGGGTATTACCGTTTACCGTGATGGTTCACGCAGTGGTGTACTTATTGCAGCTGAAGATAAGAACAAGAAAGCCGTAGTAAATGCAAACGGACAATTTACCGAAACCATTGCACCTAAGCGTCCACGCGAACTGGAAGCTGAAGTAATTCGTTTTAACAACGGCCCTGAAAAATGGATCGCGGTTGTAGGTATATTGAATGGTAAACCATACGAAGTATTTACCGGTAAGGCTGAAGATGTATTTAACCTGCCAATGTGGGTGCAAAAAGGCTGGGTAATGAAGAATAAGAATGAAGATGGTAAGAAACGTTATGACTTCCGTTACAAAGACAAGGATGGTTATAACATTACCATTGAAGGCTTATCACGCAGCTTCGATAAAGAATATTGGAACTATGCTAAGTTATTATCGGGTGTATTGCGCCACGGTATGCCTATACCACATGTGGTTGACCTGATAGCTAACCTTAACCTGTATGATGATTCTATTAACACATGGAAAGCAGGTGTAGAAAGAGCATTGAAAAAGTATATACCAGATGGAACCCAAAGCAAGGACAGAAAATGTTCGAGCTGCGGAGATGAGGACGGACTCATTTACGAAGAAGGTTGCCTGAAATGCAAAAACTGCGGATACTCAAAATGTGGTTGATATTTGCTTGATGGATTGAAACTTAAAAGCCCTGCAGAAATGCGGGGCTTTTTTGTTTTGAGAGTATGGCATTTGGAATAATATTACTTTTACTAAAGTAACGAAGTGGGAAGTAATAGAGAAGTTTCCGCGGAAAGCAATTCATATTGTGGATAGGAAAAAGAGAATAAGAAGCGTTGTTGTTTTATACTTTACTGTAATATGCACAGTTGCTTTTTCCCAAAGTCATATAATTGATTCACTCAGGAATGTTCTAGGTACTCAAAAAGAGGATACCTCTAAAGTAAATATCTTAAACGCACTGGCCGATAAGCTTGAAATAGCAGGCAAGCTGGACAGTGCATTAGTTTGTTCGAACAGTGCACAAACACTTGCTAAAAAACTGAATTTTAAAAATGGTGTTGCCGCCACGTTCATTCATATTGGGTATGTATATGAAGATGAAGGCAAGTTTGATTCTGCTATTAAAAGCCATGAAAAAGCTTTAGCCGTTTACAAAGAAGCAGGTAGTAAATATGGAATGAGTCTGTGCCTTTCTAGCATTGGTTTTTTGAATAGCGAACTGGGGAATTATGATAAGGCAATTGCTTACGACAAGCAATCATTGGCACTGGCCGAAGAAATTGGATATAAGGATGGCATAGCCAGAGATTTTCAAAATATTGCGGCTATATATAAGCGTCAGAGTAATTACCCTGCCGCCCTTGAATATGACTCGAAGTCTTTGGCTATTTACCAGCAAAAAAACGATAGTGAAGGTATGGCCGATTGCATGATAGGCATGGCTAATATATATGTAAATGAAAGTAATTATGCCAAAGGGCTTGAGTATGGTTTTAAAGCATTAGCTATAAGCCAGCGAATTGAAAACAAATTTGTTGAAGGAGTGTGCCTAACAAATATTGGCACCGCTTATCAGGAACAAGGGAATAACACTAAAGCGCTCGAATATTATTTTAAGTCGCTTACGGTTATGCAGAAGCTTGAGAACAAGAATAGTTCAGCCACTATATTAGGAAATATAGGCGGTATTTATTTTGAGCAGGGCAATATGAGCCAGGCGCTGGTGTATGAATTTCAGGCATTGGCAATTTCTAAGGAATTGGGTAGTAAGCAAGTTATTAGCCTTACCCTGAATACCATTGGCGCCTTTTATCAGCAACAGGCGCGTGTTTATAAAGTGGCTCAACAAAACCCTGAAAGGAGATCGCGGAGTGTCTATCCTGTTAGCATGAAGGATTCCCTTTATACAAAAGCCTTGAGTTATTATTTTCAATCGCTTGTTATTAGCAGAGAAATAGGAGAGAAGAAGACGATGGTACTTAACTTAAATAATATTGGTGAAGTGTATATGCTTCAAAAAAATTACAGGGCATCAAAAGCGTATCTCGATTCTGCTCTCACTTTATCTATTAGTAATGGTGAAAAGGATAACATTGCATCTTGCTACAAAGACCTGGCTCGTTTAGACAGTGCTACCGGAAATTACAGAGGCGCTTACGAGAACAATAAAAATTATATTGTTTACAGAGACAGTATTAATAATAATGAAAGTGATAGAAAAATTGCGCGTATTGAATTAGGGTATGATTTTAAAATTAAACAAGATTCGATCAATGCCGTGCAGGAGAATACAAATATTATTAAAGCGGATGAAAGCAGAAGGAAAAGTATTGTTACATGGAGCGCGATTATTATAGCCATACTTATAGCATTGTCGGCCGGCGTGTTTATTAATGGCCAACAAATAAAACGTAAACGCGATAAGGCATTGTTCGAATTGAACATGATGGCCGCTGAGCAGGAAAAGGGTTTCCTGAAAGTAGAAAAACAGCATGTTGAAAAAGAATTGCAACTGGCAAGAGAAACGTTGAACGATTATATTAAAACTATGGTCGGGAAAAATGAATTGCTTGAACAGTTTAAAATAGATATAGAAAACCTTAAAAATTTAAAGTCGAAAGAAATTGACGAAAGGAGGGTAGAGGATATTGAAAATTTGAATAAGACCACCATTTTAACAGAAGCTGACTGGACGCATTTTAAAGAATTATTTGATAATGTACATAAAGGGTTTTTGGTACGACTAAAAGAAAAGCTACCTGACCTTACCCAAGCCGAAATACGTTTGGTTTGTCTTACCAAACTAAAACTAGATACCAAACAAATGGCAGGAATACTTGGAGTGTCGTTTGCCACGATCAGGCAAACCCGTTACCGTTTGCGCAAAAAACTTGGCCAGCCCGAAGGAGACTCAATAGATGATATAGTTGAATCTGTTTGATAACCAGTATTGTTGTGTTTTGTAGATAAGCTTGTAGATGCCGTTTGTTAGGTAATAGCAAGTTATCGAGCATACTTTTGTTCCATAAATGAAAGTAGCGCAGGCAAAAAAAATAAACCTGAATTAATGCGATTGAATACCTCTTATACAAGACAGGGCCATGTTTTTTGCCATAAAACCAAATTGTTAATATTAATGTAATAACTTGATTTTCACTTTGCCTCAAAAAGAAACTACTTTTGCCGCCGATTTACATCGAACACAGTCTGGAGACCACCTCCTTTTCAAAAAGCTCTGTTTTCTGTACATTGACTGTGATTTTTACTTATTCGCTTTATAATTTTTATATCAACCCAATAACCTGTATTTCATGAAGAAATTTACTCTTATTCTTACTTTTTTAATTGCAGCCACCTCTTTTATAAACGCTCAGGTAGTTACTACCTTAGCAGGTAATACATCTGGCGGAGGTTCTAACAATGGAACCGGTACAGTAGCTCAATTTAATCAACCCAACGGAGTAGCTACCGACGGAACCAATCTATACGTGGTAGATCAGGGTAATAATATTATACGTAAGGTAGTAATTGCTACCGGAGTTGTTACCAGGTTGGCTGGTGGTGGAGGTGTTAATAGCACATTTCAAGGTCATGCCAATGGAACAGGTACTACAGCAACTTTTAATCAGCCTGCAGGTGTAGCAAGCGATGGAACTAATTTATATGTAGCTGATTACAATAATAATTTAGTACGTCAAATAGTAATTTCCAGCGGTGCTGTTACTACTATAGCGGGCGGTGGTAGTGCAGGTGCAATTGCATCGGGCCATGCCGACGGAACCGGTACCGCAGCAACCTTTTCTCATCCGAATGGGTTATTTGTATATGGAGATACCTTATTTATAGCTGACGCGGGTAATAATGAAATTCGCTCGCTTGTTCTTTCTACCGGAGTAGTAAGCACCCTTGCGGGGTCTACTACGTCAGGTCATACAGATGGAACGGGTACTGCAGCAACTTTTAGCAGCCCCTATTCGGTAGTGGCAGATAAAAACCATAATTTATATGTGGTTGATAATGGTAATAACGAAATACGTAAAATAGTAATAGCTACCGGCGTTGTAACAACCTTTGCCGGCACTACTGCATCAGGCTATGCTGATGGGATTGGCACAGCTGCAAGCTTTAATAACCCTAATGGGTTAACAATAGATGCGTATGGTAATTTATACCTGGCTGACTTAGGGAATCAAGAAATACGTAAGATAGTTATTGCTTCTGCTGCCGTTACAACCTACGCAGGCTCTACAACTAATGGTTCTGCTGATGGTATAGGCACGGCGGCAACTTTTAATTATCCATTGGGTGTAGTTGCTGATGCAAGCGGCAATTTATATGTAACCGACTATGGTAATAACGAAATACGTGCATTATCGCCACCGGCACCCGTAGCTGCTTTTAATGCCAATCATACAACTGTTTGTATGGGTGGTACAGTGCAGTTTACTGATATGTCTTCTAACACACCGGCAAGCTGGAAGTGGACATTTCAAAATGGTAGCCCGCGTACATCAACCGCACAAAACCCTTTAATAACTTTTTATGGATCGGGTGCTGATACAGTAAAGCTTGTAGTTACCAATGCATCCGGTTCAGATAGTATTACCAATGTAGCTTATATAAACGTAAATGCATTACCTGCAATTACTATTGCAACTGATGTAATAGGTGGCGGCCTTGCTTGCGGACATTCTGATACTCTAACTGCTAACGTTGCCGGAAATGGTTCATTTAGCTATAACTGGAATACTGCAAGTACAACCGATACAATTATGGTGGGCAGTGGTATTTCATCAAGCTATGGTATTGTTACTACGTTGGCAGGCTCTACCTCAAATGGTTCAACTAATGGTGTTGGCACTGCAGCAAGATTCAATGTGCCTAATAGTGTAGTTTCCGACGGACTTGGCAATCTTTATGTGACTGATTTGCAAGACGATGAGATACGTAAGGTGGTAATTGCTACCGGAGTGGTTACAGAATTAGCCGGTGGAAATTATGGCTCGGCAGACGGTGTTGGTACAAATGCACAATTCCAGTCATTTGGCGGAATTGCATATGATGGTAATGGTAACTTATTTGTATCAGATAACGAAGCAATACGAAAGATAGTAATTGCAACGGGAGAGGTGACGACATTTGCAGGTTCTACAACCGGTGGCGCTTCTGTAGATGGAATAGGTAGCGCAGCAGAATTTTATAATCCGCAGGGGTTAGCTTGTGATGGAAACGGTAATTTATATGTGGCCGATAGTCGTAACCAGGAAATACGTATGATATCTACATTAACCGGTATGGTTACCACATTGGCTGGTTCAACCGCAAGCGGTAGTAATGATGGCATTGGTACTGCAGCACAATTTCGGAACCCCGGAGGTGTGGCCTGCGATGGTAAAGGTAATGTATATGTAGCTGATAAGAACAATGCTGAGATTCGAAAAATAGTGGTTTCGACAGGAGTTGTTACTACCATTGCCGGAACGGGATATGCAGGAGATGTTGATGGTATTGGATCGGCAGCAAGCTTTAGCGGCCCGGCCGATTTAGTATATGACGGTAATGGTAATTTATATATAATTGATACTTATAATAATAATGTACGTAAGCTTGTTTTGTCAACAGAAATGGTGACAACTGTATGTGGTAAAACACAAGGCTCTGCTAATGGAACGGGTACAGCAGCGCAATTTTATGCACCAACCTCAATTGCTATTGATAACTTTGGTAACCTCTTTGTTGCTGATTACTATAACAATCAAATACGTGAAATTGCAATACCGAATACCTATGCTGTTACAGTTACTGATGGTAACGGGTGTGTAAACACTTCATATACACACGCAGCCTCATTCAGTAGTCCGGTAGTAAGCATAAATACAAATGTAATTAGCGGTTCGCTCTTTTGTGCAGGCACATTTGATACGCTTTCTGCCAATGTAACCGGTAATGGCCCATATTTATATAATTGGAACGATGGCGCAAATACGGATACAGCTTTTGTAATGACAGCCGGTACTTATTCAGTTACTATTACTGATTTTAATGGGTGTACTAATAGTGCCAGCAAAACTGTAACTACAAATCCTGCTCCGGTATTAAGTATATCTTCTGATATTGTAGGCGGAGGCCTTGCATGCGGACATAACGATACCCTTACAGCCAATGCAATCGGTAACGGTTCTTTAGCTTATGCATGGAACACGGCCGGCACAAATGATACTATAATGGTGGGTACAGCTGCTCCACAGGGCGGTGTTGTTACCACTTTGGCAGGAAGTGGCAGCGGATATGTGAATGGTATTGGTACTGCTGCTCAATTTTATTATATAACAGGCGTTGCCAGCGATGGTATGGGTAACCTGTATGTGGCAGATCAGGATAATCGTGCTATACGAAAGATAGTTATTGCTACAGGTGCTGTAACCAGATTGGCTGGTGGGAAGGTTGGTAGCGAAGACGGAATAGGTACCGCAGCACAATTTGGAAGCCCTTTTGGAATTGCATATGATGGTAATGGAAACCTTTTTACCACAGATAACAATACTGTAAGAGAAATAAATATAAGTACAGCTCAAGTTACTACTATAGCCGGTTCAGCCGGTTCTAATGGGTCCGCAGATGGAGTTGGTACTGCAGCACGGTTCGGTTATCTTCAAGGCTTAACCTGTGATGGTAAAGGTAATCTATATGTTACTGACCAGAGCAATGCAAAAATTCGTCAAGTAGTTATTTCAACTGGTGTAGTTACAACACTTGCGGGCAGCACATACGGCTCTGCCGATGGGGTTGGTTCTTCAGCTCAATTTGGTAACTCGGCAGGTATAGTTTATGATGGTAATGGTAATTTATATGTGGTTGATCAGGCTAATGATGATATACGAAAAGTAAATATAGCATCGGCTACAGTCACAACACTGGTTGGTTCGCCAGGCTACCAGGGAAATACCGATGATACAGGATCAGCCGCAAGGTTTTATACCCCTGCCGGTATCACATATGATGGTAATGGTAATTTATATGTAACAGATTTAAATAATTATACCGTAAGGCAAATTTCAATACCTACTAAAAAGGTATCTACTTTATGTGGCAGCACTAATGGTTATGTAGATGGTACCGGTTCTGCGGCTGAGTTTGGCCAAATGCAATCGATAACTATCGATAATAAAGGTGATTTATATATAGGTGACGAGGATAATGCGGGTAGTGTAATACGAAAAGTGACTGTTCCGAATACATACGTTGTAGCCGTTACCGATGCAAATGGGTGTACTAGTACTGCTCATACAATTGCGGCTTCGTTCACATCGCCGGCAATAACAATAAACGCAAATGTAATAAGTGGTGTAAAGTTTTGTGCTGGCATGTATGATACCCTTTCTTCGACTATAATTGGTGCAGGACCATACGCATACAATTGGAGTAATGGCAGTAAAAGTGATACCACTTTTGCAACTATAGCCGGTACATATTCGTTAACGGTTACTGATGTTAATGGTTGTACTAATAAAGCTAATGTAGCTTTAACTACAAATTCAGTTCCGGTGCTTACCATCTCTTCTGATATAGTGGGCGGGGCCATTGCATGCGGCAAAGCTGATACTCTTACTGCTAACGCAACCGGTAACGGTTCTTTTAATTATAATTGGAACACAACAGGCACGAATGATACAGTTATGGTAATTGACCCTGCATCTACTGCCGGAGGGATAGTTACCACTATAGCCGGTAATGGCAATGGAGGTTTTGTAAATGGAAACGGTTCGAATGCTAAATTTTATTATCCTACTGGAGTTGCATCAGATAAGTTAGGCAATTTATACATAACTGAACAAGGTAATTATGATGTACGTAAAATAGCTGTTTCAACCGGCGCAGTTACTACACTGGCAGGAAATAATACCTTGTATGGCTATGCTGACGCTACGGGTTCTAATGCATCGTTTGAGTATCCTTATGGTATAGTGGCTGATGGAAATGGTAATGTATATATTACTGATCATTATGCTAACACCGTTCGTAAAATAGAAACTGCAACAGGTGTTGTTACTACCATTGCCGGTTCAGCTGGTGCTTCGGGCTCAACTGACGGAATTGGTTCTGCCGCGTTGTTCAATTCGCCAGCAGGTATCGCTTACGATGGAGCAGGCAACTTATATGTTGCTGATATGAATAATAATGCAATACGTAAAATAGTAATATCGTCAGGCAGCGTAACTACATTTGCCGGAGGCAACTCTGGTGAAACTGATGGAGTTGGTACTACTGCAACTTTTTATGGCCCGAATGGTGTTGCTTACGATGGTAGTGGTAATTTGTATGTTGTCGACGAATATGGAGGTGTCATTCGGAAAATTGTTCTTTCATCTGCTTCAGTTTTTACTGTAGCAGGCACACCATTTAGTTACCAGTTTTCTGATGGGGTAGGAGCAAATGCACACTTTTATTACCCAACAGGAATTACGTATGATGGCGTTGGTAACGTGTATATAAGCGATATAAATAACTATAGGATAAGGAAAATGTCACTTGCCAATTATTCGGTTACTACAGTGGCAGGAGGTACAAGCGGCAGTGCCAATGGCACTGGCCCCAATGCCCAGTTCAGTAATCCAAACGGGTTAACAATTGACGGATTGGGTAATTTATTTGTGGCTGATGTTAATAACCAGGAAATACGTGAGATTGCGCTACCGAATACATATGCTGTAACAGTTACCGATGCTAATGGCTGCCAAAGCTCTGCATTTACAAATGCATACGCTTATCCTAAATCTGCTACAGTTGGTATTACAGTAAAAAATGCTAATAGCGGCGGCGTGGTATGTACAGGTGAGGTAGATTCACTTATTGCGTCGGGTACAGGAAATAGCCTTGCACTAACATATAGCTGGAATAATGGATCGGGTGCAGATACTCTTGTAGTTACTTCTTCTGGCACTTACTCAGTAACTCTAAAAGACTCACTTGGTTGTATTGCAACCGCATCTGAAACTATTACAACTAACCCACAACCAGTTGTAAGTATAACAAGTAATGTAATTGGTGCAGGCAGTATATGTACCGGCTTGTATGATACCTTAACAGTAAAAGCAACCGGCAATGGTTCTTTTGGTTACAGCTGGAACAATATGGGCAGTAATGATACTGCTATGGTATTGCCATTGATAAACAATAATTCAATCGTATCAACTTTAGCGGGTTCTATTAACATCGGTTCAGCTAATGCGGTTGGTACTGCTGCGGGCTTTAGCGAGCCTGAAGGCATTACCACTGATGGTAATGGAAACCTATATGTGGCTGATCACGATAACAGTATCATTCGTAAGGTGAATATTTTCTCAGGTTTGGTTACAACGCTGGCCGGATCGGCAGGGGTTATAGGACATGCTGATGGAGCAGGAAGTGCGGCAAGCTTTTATTATCCGTATGGCATTACTTACGATGGTAGCGGTAATTTGTTTGTAGTTGATCAGGATAATCAGACCATTCGTAAAATAGTTATAGCTACAGGAGTTGTTTCAACTTTTGCCGGTGCTTATAATGTATATGGTAATGCTGATGGTATTGGTGGAGCAGCAAGCTTCAATAATCCGGCAGGTATAGCATGCGATGGTAACGGTAGTTTATTTGTTGCGGACAACGGCAATAATGAAATCCGCCAAATAGTTATAGCAACAGGAGCTGTAACAACCTTAGCGGGTAGTACCAATTCGGGTTCAAATAATGGTGTTGGAACTGCGGCAAGTTTTTATTACCCTTCTTCAATAGCCTGTGATGGTAGTGGTAATGTTTATGTAGGCGACGGAGATAATTACGAAATAAGAAAAATAGTTGTATCTACTGGAGCTGTTTCAACGTTCATTGGCCATGCAGGTGGTTATGGCAACACCAATGGAGTTGGATCGAACGCAAGTTTTGGTTATATAGGTAGTATGACATACAGCAATGGTTCTTTGATTTTGACTGATGAAAACAATTATTCTCTGAGAGGTGTTAATATAACAGCTGATTCTTCATACACTATTGCAGGTACTGGAAATAACGGATTCCAGAATGGTATAGGAACAAGTGCACAATTTTCAACACTACTTGGAGTATGTACCGATGGTAACGGAAATATATTTGTTTCCGATGCTGATAATAACATGGTTCGAAAGGTGGTGCTACCTAACACATATAGTGTTGTAGTTACCGATGCAAACGGATGTAAAAATTCAACCAGTATAAATATTGATGCAAAACCTTCACCAATTGTTAATATAACCGGCTATAACACTTCAGGAGCTACTATATGTAGTGGTACTGCTGATACTATAATGGCTAATGCTACCGGTAGCGGAGCACTAACTTATAAATGGAGCAACGCAGGTACACAAGATACTACGGTAGTAAGCACTGCAGGTGTATATACTGTAACCGTAAAATCGAGCAACGGATGTAGCGATACAGCCAGCGTAAGAATTATTGCTGCTGCCCGCCCAACAGTTAGTATTACGCCTGATGTTATTGGCGGTACTGTATTTTGCTCGAATGCTTATGATACTCTGATGGCAAATGTAACCGGTGTTGGAACCATTCAATATAACTGGAGTAATGGTTCAAATTCAAGCTCCGATTGGGTGTTTAATCCGGGCACTTTTGATTTAACTGTTACTGATGGGAATGGATGTACCAATACTGCCAGTATAACTGTTAGTACTGTACCTAGTCCTACAGTATCTATTAGTGATGATGTTATTGGCGGTAGTAGTTTTTGCGCAGGTTCAAAAGACACGCTTGTAGGAAATGTAACAGGAACCGGGCCCTTTTCATATAATTGGAATGGTGCAGGTTCTCATGATACATTGCTGGTAACTACTTCTGGTACATATACATTAACTGTAACATCCGGTAATGGTTGTACTGCTACCCGTAGCAGGAAGATAAGTGTGAAATCATTGCCTGCAGTTATTATAACCGGTACAAATACAATAGCACTGGGAACCCAGGATACCCTTACAGCCAAGGGAACCAGTGTAAGTTATGTATGGAGTAGTGGAAGCGTAAGTGATACAACTATGGTAACACCGGTAAATAACACAACATATACCGTAATCGGAACAGGTACAAATGGATGTAGCGATACCGCAACATTTAAAGTTACCATTGCTCCTTTAGGTATTGCAAGTGTAGGTGCTACTGATAAAACAACACTTTATCCTAACCCAACTATTAGCTCAGTTAACTTAACCTTTGAAATGCAGGGTACCGATGTGGCAGCTGAAGTAACCATAATGGATGCAATTGGTAAAGAAATAATGACTGAAAATGCCACAATAAGCAACGGTAAAGTACTTACTTTAAATGTAGGTATGCTTGCTCAGGGAACCTATTTTGTAAAAGTTGTAACCAACAACATTACACGTATAGAAAGGTTTGTTAAGCAATAAATAATCTACAGTTCTTTGATAAAGGCTCCGCAGTAATGCGGGGCCTTTTGTTTTTTTAGTAGGACTAAAAATGCCATATATATTTAGTGGCATTTTTTGTATGATTAGTACTCAATGGGCCTGTATATATACTATCAGTCTAATTGATTATTAGGTTTTTAATTGTATTTTCGCCGACTCAAAACCGGAAACAATGAATAAAACCATACAATTATTAGCTGTAGTTGCAGTGTTACTTCCATTTACGGCCACAGCTCAAAAATCTGATATTACAAGTGCTGCACAAAAAGCCAGTGGAGCAGCTAAATTTGATACTACTAAAAAATGGGAAATTGGTGGCCCTTTAAGCGTAACATTCACCCAAACCAGTCTTAGTAACTGGGCAGGTGGCGGTGAAAGTTCAGTTGGGTTAACAGCGCTTGCTTCTTTACATGCTAACTATTCCGATCTTAAATTCTCATGGCTTAATGACCTTGAGCTTGGTTATGGTTTTACCAGATTGCAAGATCAACCGCTACAAAAAACTACAGACCAGATTGAAGCTACATCCAGTGTTGGTTATATTTTATTCGATCATACATCAGTTACCTTTCTTACAAACTTCCAATCTCAGTTTGCATCGGGTTATACCAATGCTGCTGATACTGTGTTAATGTCAAAATTTATGTCGCCTGGCTACCTGATTATTTCGCTGGGGTTAGATTATAAGCCAAATAAAGACCTAAGTCTGTTTCTTTCTCCTGCCAGCGGTAGATTTGTTTTTGTTGAAGATCAGGCTCTTGCAAACTTAGGTGATGATGGGGTTACACCGGCTGTTGAAGATAATTATGGCCATATTATTATACCCGGTAAAAAAGAAAAAACCGAATTTGGCGCTTACTTTAAAGGTAACTACGATCATACATTTAATAAAAATGTCAACTTTACGACTGAGCTTGAATTATTTTCGAACTACTTGAAAGACCCACAAAATATAGTTGTTAACTGGTCTACCTATTTGCAGTTGAAATTCAGCAAATACCTTGCTGTTACTTTCAATACTCAACTTATTTATGATAATACCATTGATGTACCTATTTACAAAAAAGTTAACGGAGTAAGTACCCTTGTGGGTAGTGGCCCGCGCTTACAGTTTAAAGATGTGTTGGGTGTTGGCTTAGGTTTTAAGATATAGGGCATATGGGTTTAATAATTGAAAAGTCCTGCCCGACGGCAGGACTTTTTTTTATTGTATATTGGTAGTTGAATAGAAAAAAAATTAGCATGAAAGACTTGTTTGATAGATACCAAGCCGCAAACGATTCATTAGTTAAAACTGCCGGTTCGTTTACAGAAGAGCAATTTTTTAAACGCCCGGAAGAAGGTAAATGGTCGGCGGCAGAGAATATGGAACATTTAATTTTAGCTACTAAACCAATGATCGGATTGTTCTTAAAACCAGAAGTGATAGTTGAGCGTTGGGGAACAACTGACAAGCCTTCACGTAGTTATGATGAAATTGCTAATGCTTATTTAAAAGCAACCAATGGGGCAGGTAAAGCGCCTGAAAGACTTGTACCGCAAGCTACTGAACAAACACAAGCTGTACAGTTAGATAAGTTTAAACAAGTTAGTGCTGATTTTTTGAATGCACTTGGTTCGCTTAACGAAACGCAGATGCTGACCTACCAAATACCGCACCCTTTTATTGGCAACCTAACTGTTAAGGAATTTATGCATTTTATGACCTTTCATGTTGATCATCATCATAAGGCAATAAAAAATATACTCTAGTACCATTGGTTACATTACCATGCTGTAAATTAATTGTAAGCTTGCTGTTATGTTTCGGTTAAGCAAACAGCAAAGTATATTCCCAAATATGTAGTGTATTTATGTTTGTTGTTTTTATACATCAAACAACAACTACATAATGAAAATTAAATTCGCTATACTTAGTATCGCCTTGTTCTCCATTCGCATTTGCCAGGCCCAACAGGATACTTTAAAAGTAATAACCTATAATGTGCTAGGTTACGGCAATAGTTGCCAAGGTGCTAATGATAAGATGCATGCTTACCTTAAAACTATTGTTACTTACGAGAAGCCTGACTTGATTGGGCTGGTTAAAATGCAAATTCAAAATCAGTTTGCCGATAGTGTATTGGCCCTGGCCATGAACGCTGCTTATCCCGGTGAGTATAATTACTGTGCTTATACAAATTTATCCAACAGTAGCGATATGGACCTATTGCTTTATAATCAAAACAAACTAGGCTTTGTTTCTACGACCATATTAACAACTATTCAGGAAGATTTTGACCTGTTTAAACTCTATTATAAAGATCCGTTCCTGTCCACAATGCATGATACTACTTTCTTATATATGGTGCTTTGTCATACCTTATCAGGCAACACATCTAATCAGAGAGATCAGCAAGATTCTGCAGCTGAGAAGGCACTTGCCTCTATATTCTATCATTTACCTAACCTGATTTATATGGGAGATTTTAATACACGTAGTAGTGGAGAAGCAGGGTATCACTTTTTAACCAATAACCCTGATACTAACTTTACATTGTCCGACCCTCCATTTTCACCGGACAGTATTTTAAAGGCGCCTATTGACTGGAGTAATACGCCAACTTTAACAGCAGCAGAATTAACTACCACTACACGCGCATCAGCAACCGTGCCCAATAGCTGTGGCACCGGCGGTGGTGGTAAAGACTGGTATGATCATATACTTCTTTCGAGTTGGATTACTGGTAATACTGATTATATGAAATATGTAAATGGGTCTTACAGAACTATTGGCAACGATGGCAAAAGGGTAGGTGTATCTATTAATGATTCATCTGGTGTTAAGAATACATCTGTTCCACCCAGTGAGTTAAATGCACTCTATCAGTTCTCAGATAAATACCCGGTAATGGTTAAGCTTGCTGTTACATACGATAGTAATGGCATAAGTCCGGTTAATCCTGTAAATACGGTGGTTGATGTTAATAGCGTACAAGAATATGCGAAGACAAATAACCCTGTTCATAACACCATAACCTTGTTTACTTCAAGCAATTTTAATGGACGGAAGGTTTCGTTAGCCTTGTATGACGTTTGCGGCAGGTTACTTTTAAATGATGAATCTGTAATAACAGGTAGTACAATAAATAAGACCATCAGTTTTATACCTGGTTTGTATTTGTTACATATTCAAATAGGTAGCTACATTGTAACACAAAAAATTATAGTGCAATAGTTTTGTTATTTTTTTAATAATAATTTGTTGTCATAACTTTAGTGAAATGTTAAGTAAACATTAATACAATTATCAAATTATTATATCCGCTTGCGTTTTGTATTAAGGGTATGAGATAAAAATATTTTTGCGCGTAAATAAATTTATATGATGCGCAAAAACTATTCATTCCATTTTATAGCTGGTTTACTGTTGTTTGTTTTGCTTGGTACTAATACCAAAGCTGCAGTAATAAAAGGAATGGTTGCTGACTCAAACAGCAAAGAAGGCCTGATTGGCGCTACCGTTTATATTAAAAACGATATGGATGACCACGATGCTGCGGGTCTGGATGGTTCTTATTCTATTAAAAATGTGTCTCCGGGTAATTATACGCTTGTTTCTAAGTTTTTTGGATACGCAACTCAGGAAAAAATGGTTACAATTACTGATCCTAACCAAGTTGTAATAGTTAACTTTTATATGGGACAAGAACAGCAGACTTTAAGTAGTGTAAATATAGTTGGTACCTATAATAAAGAAACAGATAATTACGCCCGTCAGTTGGAAAAGAATTCTGATTTTTTGGTGAACGTAATGTCAGCCAAAACTATTCAGCTATTAGCTGATGCTACCGTGGGTGATGTTTTGCAACGCGTATCGGGTGTAACAGTTGAAAAATCGGTAACAGGCGGCGGTAAGTACGCAGTTATACGTGGCATGGATAAAAGGTATAACTACACTACCATTAATGGTGTTAAAATACCCAGCCCCGATTATAAGAACAGGTATGTACCCATGGATATATTTCCGGCAGACATATTGGCTCGGTTAGAAGTGATTAAAACCCTTACGCCCGATATGGAAGCTGATGCCATTGGCGGAGCCATGAACCTGGTACTTAAAGATGCTCCTGACCAGTTTGCTTTAACGGGTGATCTGGCCTCACAATACAACCAAACACTTTTCAACCATTCGTTCATAAGGTTTGATGAAGGTGCAATTAACCCCAATTCTCCTAATGAAGTTAACGGCCCTGAATATGGAACAAAGGCAAGTGATTTTCCGCTTGGATCAATGACCTATACGCACGCCAAAGTTTTGCCTGACCTGTTGGCAGGTGCTACTATCGGCAATAGGTTCTTTCATAAAAAACTTGGTGTGCTTTTTTCAATTAGTTACCAGGATACGTATAGCGCAACCGAAGGTTTCTTTATCAAGCCTCAAGCACAGCCACTTCCGGGCCCAACTTTTAATACACCTGAATGGGATTATAATTCGAGCCGTTTTTATTCGACCCAACAAATACGTGCCGCCGCTCATTTGAAACTCGATTATAGTTTTGATGAGAGAAATAAAATGAGCTTCTATACGGTTTATGCCGGTATGGATCAATTCAGATCACGTATTGAGGATGATACGGCCAACTCGTTGAAAGGAAGCGAACTGAATCCGAACTACGAATCGAAGGCTACATATCAAAATTTGTATAACGCAACTTTACAAGGTAAGGATAGTTTATTGCCTAACTTACTGGTAGATTGGACACTGGCATATTCCCGTGCAACTGCTAATACACCCGATTGGAGTACTATTAGCCTTATTGGTGCCGTGGGGTCTGATGTGGCAAATTTTTCAAGTCTTTCAAATGTATGGATGCAAAACTCCGATCAGGATTTCAGCGCTTATATAAACTTTACCTATAAAATGAGGCTGTTCAAACAAAACCTTCAGTTTAAAGTTGGTGCCATGAACAGGGATAAATCTCGTGATGCTTTTTATGCTGAATATGATTTTAGTGCCACTCCATATCAACCTGCTTATACTACCATCAATGCCATATTGAACAACCCTAACTTATACAGGTTTACCGATACTACAGGTTCTCCTCAAAATGCCAATACGTATTCGGTACAGGAAGATATATCGGCTGTTTATGGAATGGTAAAGCTTGACCTGGGTGAACGATTTCATATATGGGCAGGTGAACGTATGGAAACAACTAATCAGGCGTACCAAACACAATTGCCAGAAGCTGACCCCGGCCAATATGGGTCGAAGCAGTATGCCGATATACTACCAAGTGCCGAAATTAAATACGATATAACTGAGAAACAATCTATAAGGGCAAGCTATTTTGCATCTGTATCAAGGCCTAGTTTTTTTGAAATAGTACCTTATTCGTTTGCAGGCGATTATTATACCGAAGTAGGTAACCCACAATTATTACATACCACAGCTAATAATTACGATCTGCGCTATGAGTTCTTTCCACAACCATCAGAACAAATACTTGCTGGTGTGTTTTACAAGCAGATATATGATCCAATTGAATACGCAGTGCTAAGAGGTGCAGGGCCTTCAGCAACCTTGGTGCAACCTATTAATATTGGTGGCGATACCGGTGCACCTGTAATTAATTATGGTTTTGAATTTGTTATTACCAAGTATATAAAACACTTTGGCATTTCTGCCAATTATACCTACACACATTCTGCAGTTACTGTTAATGTAATGAAGTATGGCAACACAGTTAATGGAACAAGTGCACCTAAATTTTCGGATACGAATGAAACAAGACCAATGCAAGGGCAGGTAGATCATATTGCCAATCTTACTTTAATATACAGAGAACCTAAAATTGGATTGCAGGCTCAGGTCTCGGCGGTATATACGGGTAAGTCGATTTCCGATGTTTCGCTTTATTACGGGCTAGATCTATGGCAAATGCCAATGACAAGAATTGATCTTTCGTTCGAGAAAAGGTTAAGTAAAAAACTAAAGATCGATTTGTATGGAAAAGTAAGTAACCTGCTGAATACCCCGCTGGTTATACGTATGTTTCCGCCAAGCCCTTACAAAAACACACCAAATGCGTCAAACTGGTTATCGAACCAGGATACCAATGATGGGTTCCTGAACAGTATAATAGTTGAAAAAGAAGTTTATGGCCAAAGCTATCTGCTTGGCGTAAGGTATAAATTTTAACTGGTCTTTATTTAAAGACTCTCCTGTGATCCTTTACCATGGCTCTTTATGAAACTTGTGTTGTTTACATGTGATGTGTTGTTAATATTAAATGACACACCACTTAACAAAGAGTTAACTAAATCGATTTTAGGTTAATTATTATTTAATGAGGTGTTAATACTTTCATGGTATTGGCGAAATAGTTTTGCTGCAAAATAAAACCAATTAAAAACTATGAAAAAAACTTCTTCGTTGATTGTTGCGGCGATACTCGTCGTATCAATCCTGTCCTCGTGTAAAAAGAAAACTACCGAAAAGACTATTGTCTCAACACCTCCATACCAGGTGGGTCAGGCTATTAGCCCGGGTAATTTGGCTGCCGGTTCTTATAAAGGTACCATGACAAGTGGTAACAGCTATACCCTTACAGGAGACTTTACCATTAATGCAGGCGATACAGTACTTATTCAATCCGGTGTGAAAGTTTGTGTTAGCAATGGTGTAACCATTATTGTTAAAGGTGTTTTAATTTCGCTAGGTACAAAGGCTGCTCCAAATTGGATCACATCATGCGGTGCAAGTAAAATTGACCAGGTTGGTAACCCTGCAACCGGCGATCCTGCGTACCAGGGATTATGGACAGGTATTAACTGCGATACATCTTGCACATTATGCGAGTTGCAATGGACGCATCTTGAGTTTTGCGGTGGTACATTTGCAACAACCGAGCCATTTGTTGGCGGTGCATCTGGCGGTACTTCATTTAACATTCTTTTCCAAAACCCTAAGGGCGATCTTATTGTAACCGATTCATGGGTATATGGTGGTGTAGATGATTGTTTCCGTATACAACAAGGCCGTATTTACATTGCCCGTAATACTTTCGAAAAGATCGGATACATTGGCGGTGATGGTGTAAATGCAAAACATGGCAGCCAGGGCGATATGTGCTATAACCTGTTCATTGGTTCTTGCACAAACTCAACCAAATGTTCTGATAAGGGTTCAGGCTCGTTTGTGCAGTGTAATATCAATATGTATAACAATACTTATATTGATTGTGGTTACAGGCAAGCATCTCCGGCTAGCCGTGGATCAGATATTGACTACGAACAAGGCGGAAGAGGCTTATGCTACAACAACCTTATTGTAAATTGCCGTAATGGTATACGTATTGGCGATGGACAAAATTCTATTCCTATGCCTGATACTACCAATACCATTTATACCAACAATTATATCTATGCGGATTCGTTGGTAGAAGTTAATCAGTTCTTCCCTGTGGTTGCCGGAACCTGGACAAGGCCAAATGCTTATGTTACACCAACAGCTGCGCAACTTAACCTGCCTGCCGGTTTCTACGACCCAAGTAGCAGTGTAAACGGTGGCGATGACCTTGCGTATAATGCACCCGGCTTGGTGGCCTCAAATAACCCAATGTTTGCAAATTTCCCATTACCTGAGCCTGTAATACATTCACTTGCCGATATAAGTTCTATTGCAACAGGTGTATCAACAACCGGAAGCAATTATGATTTCCACTTAAAGCCAAGTTCTCCGGCAGTAGGTGCAGGTTATACAGCATTTGTTCCATTCCAAAACATAACCAACCCTGTTAGGAATGATATATCAAACCCTGCTTTAATGCCCGTTATTACCCCTGCAGGGGCCGATATTGGTTGCTACCAAATGAATGGTAATGGGAACCAACACTAACAGTAAAGTAATTTAATACATTTAAAAAAAACCTTGCTCGAAAGAGCAAGGTTTTTTTATGCGATTATTTAAAGTCTTAGCTATTGCCCGGTTTTTAATAATGACCAGTTTACCTGATAGTAAATCTGGTGCGTACAGTTGTTGATTTGTTCGGAGTAGGTAAGGTAGAGTGAGCTTTATCTACATCATGTCCCATGCTGGTAATCATTACACTATCGGAAACAGTGGCAATAGTAAAGCCAAAATAACTAGGTGTCCAGTCTTTATCCATAGGTGCGCCTGCATTACCGCACACTATTTCCCATGTTTTGCCGGTATGCACATTTATCGAATCCCATAAATGGTAATGAGAGCCGAAATAAGCATCGCAATTATATTTTTCAATTACGGCCCACATGCTGTCCCTATCTGTTTTAAATTGCTCCATACCCGATTCGGAATTAAAGTGAGAAGGGAAAGGCGGCTTGTGCCCGAATAGGAATATATGGCGTGCACCTTGTTTACGGGCATCTGCTAAATCATTCTTAAGCCAATGCCATGGTACACGGCTTTCTCGGCCAACTGCATCAGTACTGAGTATTACAAAATGATCTCCGCTAAAATCGAAAGAATAGGTTAGTTTACTCTGGTTAGTTACTAAGCTGTCTCCGCCAATATTATCATTAGCTGCTTTGGGCCCGTTAGCGCCACGTATATAATCATGCATTTCTCTTACAAATACCCTTTCGTATGCTGCTACCGCTTTTTTGCCTGATTTTGTTTTTTCAACTATTTCATGATTGCCAGGTATAGCCACTAATTTAACACTGGTAGAAGCTAAAGGAGACTCTTTATACATCTTTATCCACGCTCGCAACTCATTGGCCAATTTTACCGTGTCGTTGCCCGTATAGCCTAACACAAGGTCGCCATTAAAGAAGAGATAAGCAGGCAATGGATTAAGTTTAGCAACCTCATCAAGCATGCGCTTAAAATGGTATCTGTTAATAGTGCTTGGGTTTCCTGCAGTATCTTCAGGTGCAAGTCTGTCGTCGCCGGCAATAACAAAGCTATAGGTTGGTTTTTTAGCGGGGTTATTACCAAACCCCATTGTAATTATTGATATAGTGCCAGCAATAATTATTACACCGAATAACTTCCTTTTCATAAACGTAAATTTAGAGACCCCGAAAGTAAGTTACTACTCTTTATACCGTGTTATCTCAGGATGAAATATGTTAAGATACCGTTAAGTATGCCTTTAAGGAATAGTATAGAAGTCTATTGACCTTCAGTTTTCTCGTCAGTTGAATACTTAATGTGAAAGATGGGTTGCCCCTGAGTATTTGTTATGGTAGTATCTTTACTAGTGCTTACCTTGATCCTATCCCGCGAAACCGATTTCTTGTTTATAAGGTAATCCATCACCTCCTTATTACGAGCATCCATTATTTTATGTACTTCGCTGCTTAGCAAACTATCACCGGTTAGCCTAATACACTTTTCTTCCACGGTCAACAATTCATTGCCGGTTAACTGAAGTTTTTTATTCAGGTACCTGTCAAATAAGGTGTCTTGGGTAGCAATCTTGTTTTCAGCTTTTGCTTCTTTCTTTTTCTTTCGTCTGGTTAATAGGCTATCATTAACCGTATTGTTTGTTTCTTCAAAATATTTCTTTTTCGCCATTGATAGCGCAAGCTCATCCTTTTCCTCAAGGCTATCAATTATCTGCGTTATTTCAACCTGTAGCTCTTTTTTCTTCTCAAGCACTTTACTTACGTCTTCCAGTTTGTGTTTCTGTTTTTCAGCCATTTTGTTTTGCAGGTATTCAAATTCTAATTGGCTAAGATCTTCAGGGTTTTTGCTAAATAGTTTTGCAAGTATCCTAACCGGCGATTCAACCGTTTTCTTTACCAAATCACTTATCATTGGCCATATAAGTTTGCCCACTTTGTAATTAGGATCATCCAAGTTACCACTGGCAGGCAAGTTAAGGTCTATGTTTCCCTTTTCATCTTTTAAAAGCGATACAGCCAATTTCATTGGCATATTATACTCCGACTTGGTTTCGAGTTTTTTGCCTACCTTAATACCTGTTATGTGAATGATGTTGGTGCTTTTTAAGTTCCTGTTTATAACCGAATCGGTGCTTTGATAATTCAAATACCCATCGGTAAACGGCGTAGCAACATAATACTCCATATATGGGTTAAGGTCACTCAAGCGCAGGCTAGTTACGTTGTAATTTATCAGCATGTCTTTTAAGTCGATGCTTATGTCTGCGTTCATAACAATTTTACCTGTGTCTGCCAATGTTGCCGATGCATTAAATACAATGTTCTTGCTCTTGGCGCTAATCTCATCGGTTATCAGGTTTAATTTGGTTATGTCGTAATGGAAAGGCCTGTTTAGTGTATAATCGTTAAACAATAATTGTCCGTTACGCACTGTAATACTGTCGGTATGGTAATCGGTGCTAAAGAAATCAACGGCCATTAGCTTAATACTCGATGATATCATGGTAAATATGTTGGAGTAGTCAGGCTTTACCTCTCCTGTAGTATTATCAGTAACAGGCTCAGGTGGCGAAGTGTACTTTATCATGTTACTGATATTGTTGCCATTGGTAAAGTAATCGAACCGCATAAATGGCTTGTCGAGCAAAATATTGTCGATACTATACAGGTTATGCTTTACATTAACCGTATCAATATTTACCTGAAGTTCGCCCATTCCAAGCACTTTCTGTTTGGCTGTATCGTTAAGTTCAAAGTCATTAACCCTTATAAAGCCGACCGTTGAAATATCTTTAGGATCGTTAAAGTTGCCGTAGATATTCAAGTTAGTATTAAGTAAGCCCTTTAAAGATGATATAGCAATAAAGCTGTTGACAGGCGCATAATACTGGCTCAAATCGTAATCATCAATTTCCAGCGACATGTTGTAATCATCAGTTTTAATATTGGCGCCCATATCTACATTAAAGAATCCTCCGGTACCATATTTAAAATCTAGGTGAGCTTTTATCTGTGGATTGTTCCAGATTACTTCCGGAAGATTGAAGTTTATGTTATGCAGGTTAAACACATTATGTATTGGCACATTGTTGTAAATAATATTTCCGTTATTAATAATTATGTTGTCAACCACATAATGTATAGGCGGGCCACTACTGGTATCTTTGTTTGTTGTGTCTGATTTAAACCGTTGTTTTAAATCATCAAAGTTGAATTTGTTACCATCTTGCACTATGCTTATTTGCGGTTGGTCTATTAATATTGAATCAATACCATAAACGCCTGAGAACAATTTCGGCAGATCGACTTTTATAAATACCATATGACAACCAAAGAATACTTTATCGCTGTTGGCTTCAAAAATTTTCAAATCTTTAATTTTTACACTACCATCCAGAGCATTTATTTTAATGCCTTTAATGGCCACCCTTCGACCCAGGTATTTCATATCGTATTTTTCAATCAGGTACTTTGCAATAGGTGATATATGTTTAAGCCCCAAAGCAGTTATCTTATAATTAAATACCTTCTTTTTTAAATCGAAATTCAAATTGGCCTGCATATCAAACTTACCCGTATCGTTCAATACAGCTGACGCCTTAAATACCACACTTTTATTCTGTGGCCCAACTTCATCGGTACTTAGGTTTATTTTTGAAACCGTATAATGAAATTTATGTTCTTCGGTGTTATCATTAAATACAAACTCGCCATTACGTATTGCTAAACTATCGGCATGGTAATTACTGCTTAAAAAGTCAACTGCCATTGCCTTTACGCTTGACTGTAACAAAGCGAAAATATTTGAATAGTCTATCTTCGACTTTCCCTTGACCGTATCTTTTGTTTTCTTCTCTTCAACAGGTTTGTATTTTATCAGTTCAGTTAAGTTGGTACCATTCGGGTTATCGTTCAGTATCATATAGGGCTTATCCATTATAATGTGGTGGATAATGTATTGGCCCTGTTTTACATTTACAGTGTCTACAGAAATTGACAGTTCGCCCATAGCAAACAGTTTCTTTTTTTCGGCATCCTTTACTTCTACATTATTTATGTTCAGGTATCCGGCTAATGAAAACTCCTTAGGATTATTAAACTTACCGCTCATCTTTAGCTTGGTAGTAAGTGAGCCCTGCAACGAAGATATTCTTACATAACTGTTAAGGGGAGCGTAGTATTGGCTCAGGTCATAAGTATCAATAGTAAGTGCCAGATTGTAGTCGAACGTTTTGCGGTTAGCGTCAAGGTCAATATTAAAGAAGCCCCCGGTACCATATTTAAAATCGAGATGAAGTTTGCTTTCAGGGTTGTTCCAGCTTATTTCTGGTATGTTTAGGTTTATGTTATGTACCTTAATTATATTGTGGACAGAAATATTATTATATGTAACCGTACCATTATTTATGAGCACTTTAGTAACAAAGTAATGGGTGTCGGGGCCTTTTACTGTATCTTTTTGTTTATCTGGGCCAGGCAAAAAGTGCTTTAAAATATCATCAAAATTGAATTTGTTGCCATTTTGGGATATGCTTATTTCTGGGGCATCAATTTTTATCTCATCTATTTCATACACCTTGGCAAGCATTTGCCGTATGTTCACCTTAAGGTAAATATCATGGCAAGCAAAGAATACGCTATCGCCATTCGGTTCGTATATCTTTATATCCTTAATATATATGCTGCCTTTAGTTGCGCTTATTTTAATGCTGCCAAAGGTTATTTTGCGTCCTGTCCAGGCAATTGAGTTCTTCTCAATTTCGTACTTGGCGATAGACGAGAGATTGAAATAAAGCACCCCAAGACTTATTACCAGCAGTAATATTAGGCCAAGGACTATTTTAAGGGCTTTTTTCATTATTTAGGCGTTCGGCTCTCAAAAATAGGAAATACTTATTAATAGCTGGTTTTGAGATGAAATGATGCTCTAATAGTATCATAACACCTTAAAGTATAAATTTGCAATGTATGAAGCGAATAACTTTTATAACACTAATGATGCTATCGGCAGTGCATTTATATGCCCAGCATTTTATGGCAGGCTTAAACGTGGCACCAATTGTTACCGATGTACAGGGTACTGACACACGCGATTTTGATAATGATTTTGTGAAACTGGGTTACTCATTTGGCCTGTTTGTTAATCGGCAAATGGACGAGAAGAATATTATTCAGATGGAAATTAACCTGGTGCAGAAAGGAGCAGAGCAGTTACCCGATTCGAATAACAATGGCTATTTTAAGTTTAGGCTGAATTATGTTGAAGTGCCCATTTTATTAAGGCACCATATTCGCTTTAATGCAAATAATACATTCTATAATAATTTCGAATGGGAGTTAGGTATTTCCGGTGGCTACTTATACAACTATTCGTATACCGGTGGTAATGGCTATAATCTTACCTTTCCGCAAGGCAGCATGAATACTATTGATGTAAGTGTGTTGGGCGGTGTTAACTATCTAATATCGCCAAGTTTTTATTTTGGAGTGCGCTATTCAAATTCGTTAATACCTGTGTTAAAGCACAATGCTATTCCGCCGCAATCGTTAAACTCTTACAGTTTAGATTTTAATAATGGCAATAACCTGGTATGGGCATTTAGCCTCAAGTATATTATTGCCGGTAAGCAAGATGGTAAATAGTAGCCTATTGCTTAGTAGCAGCTGCGTAGTTTTCCGCAACCTGATCCCAATTCACCACATTCCACCAGGCATTCATATAATCAGCACGTTTGTTCTGGTATTTTAGGTAATAGGCGTGTTCCCAAACATCAAGGCCAAGTATAGGTGTACCTTTAATGTCAGAAATATCCATCATCGGGTTATCCTGGTTAGGGGTAGAGCCAATATCAAGTTTACCATCTTTGGTTACATAAAGCCATGCCCAGCCTGAACCAAAACGTTTTGTTCCGGCTTCATCAAATTTGGTCTTCATTGCATCCAGTGATGTAAATACATCATTAATAGCAGTGGCTAATTTACCGGTTGGGGTGCCACCGCCGTTGGGTTTCATGTTCTTCCAAAAGAAAGAATGGTTCCAGTGGCCGCCGCCATTATTACGAACTGCCATAGGATACTTTGATATGTTCTTTATCATTTCATCTAATGCTAGCGGGCCCATTACACTACCGCTCAAATTATTTTCCTGAATGGCTTTGTTCAGGTTGTTTACATACGCTGCGTGATGCTTGTCGTGGTGTATTTGCATAGTGGTAGTATCAATATGCGGCTCAAGTGCATTGTAATCGTAGGGTAGGGCAGGCAAAGTAAAGGGGCCGCCATCGGCTGCAACATTCTCGTTAGAAGTGCTAATGCCAGGTGAACTGCCTTTTACTTTGAGCATAAAAGGAGCCACTAAGCCTGTTGCTGTAAGTAGTAGTGAGTTTTTTAGAAAGCCACGCCTTCCGTTGTCTGTCTTTATAGTCATAAATAGGTTTTATTAAAAAATTAACTTTTGAATTTTATTTTACCGGTAATAAGTTGGCTAAACATAAGTAAGTCGGCACCGAAACTATAAAAAGGATTTTTAAATGTAGCAGGCCTGTTGTGTTCAAAAAAGAAATGCCCTACAAAGCCGAATGCATAGCCAAATAATGGCGACGCAAAGGCCCACCATTTATTATTGAATGTAGTCAATACTATTATTAAGAATATTAGTCCTAGTAAGGTGCCGATGAAATGCAATGTGCGGCATACCACTTCGGAATGTTGTTGCAGGTAAAAAGGATAGAACTCTTTGAATGAATTGAATTTTGTATCCATAACAGATAGGGTTTGTTTAGTAAAGGTATAAATTTAAACGTGAAATACATACCCGGGTATTTTCAGGTAGTGATGAGGAATATACTTACATGCCTTTCTTTTGCAGAAAGTCTTTCTCTAGTAACTCTGCTTTTGGAATGGTGTTACGCAACCACTGTAATATTATCTCGTCTTTTTCAGGTTCACTCAATTGCCAGTTAATATTCTCTTTTCGCAAACGGCTGCTTAGGGTATACATGCTAATAGCTGCGGCCACCGATATGTTAAAGCTTTCGGTAAAGCCCATCATCGGTATTTTTACAAATAGCTCAGCATTCTTCTCAAGTTCAGGTGACATGCCTTGTAATTCAGTGCCAAAAAAAAGTGCTAGTTTCTTATCAAGCGGAACATTCTCTATACTGTAACTATCCTTATGAGGCGATGTAACCGCAATGGAATACCCTTTGGCTTTTAATGCCTCTACGCAAGCAATAGTATTATTCGGGGCTTTATTATATTTATGCAGATTGAGCCATTTATAAGAGCCTAATGCAACATCAGGGTTAATGGTGTACTTATTCGCATTTTCAATTATATGCACATCCTGTATTCCAAAACAATCGCATGAACGTAATACGGCACTTGCATTGTGGGGTTGATAAATATCTTCTAAAGCAATACTAACATGGCGGGTGCGGTTCTTTATTATATCGTCAAAACGCTTTTTGCGTTCTTCGGTAACAAAGCCGGTTAAATAAGATATGAGTTCAGCTTGCATGACAACTATAAGCTATAACGATAAGTTATAAATTATAAAAATGAGTTTATCGTTTATGGTTCATTGTTAGTTAGGCAAATCTTGGCGCCGACTTTGCTAACTCTTCAGGCGATAAGGACTTGAAGTAATCTAAGGTTATCTTCAATCCCTCAGCACGAGACACCTTTGGTTCCCAACCCAACAACTTTCTTGCCAATGTAATATCTGGTTTGCGTTGCTTCGGGTCATCCTTTGGCAATGGTGTGTGAATTATTTTTTGTGTACTAGCTGTCAATTTTAATATCTCTTCGCCAAATTCGTTTATGGTGATCTCGGCCGGGTTGCCAATATTAACTGGCAATGCGTAATCACTTAATAAAAGCTTGTAAATGCCATCAACCAAATCGGATACGTAGCAGAACGAACGTGTCTGGCTACCATCGCCAAAAGCAGTGAGCGGTTCATTACGCATTGCTTGTCCAATAAAAGTAGGCAGTACACGACCGTCGTTTAGCCTCATACGTGGGCCGTAAGTATTGAATATACGAACGATACGGGTCTCAAGCTTATGAAAAGTGTGGTAGGCCATTGTTATTGCTTCCTGGAAACGTTTTGCTTCATCATACACACCGCGTGGGCCTACCGGGTTTACGTTGCCCCAATAGTCTTCTGTTTGCGGGTGAACCAATGGATCGCCATAAACTTCAGATGTAGATGCTATAAGCATCCTTGCTTTTTTTGCTTTGGCTAGGCCGAGCAAGTTATGTGTACCTAACGAACCAACTTTTAAGGTTTGAATAGGAATCTTTAAATAATCTATCGGGCTTGCCGGCGATGCAAAGTGAAGTATATAATCCAAATCTCCCGGCACAAATACAAATTTGGAAACATCGTGATGGTAAAACTCAAAATGTTCCAGCTTAAATAAATGCTGAATGTTACGCATGTCGCCTGTAATAAGGTTGTCCATGCCAATTACGTGGTATCCTTCAGCTATAAAGCGGTCGCAAAGGTGCGAGCCTAAAAAGCCAGCTGCACCGGTTATAAGTACTCTCTTCATTTTGTAATATTTTTCCTGCCTATGCTAAAATAGGTAAATCCAAGTTCCTCCATTTGATCGGTACCATATAGGTTCCTTCCATCAAATATCACAGGCTTTTTCATTCTCTTTTTAATCTCTTCAAAATCAGGTGTACGGAAAAGGCTCCATTCGGTAGCTATTATCAATGCATCAGCTCCGTCAAGCGCAGCGTATTCATCAGCAGCATATTTAATGGTATCGCCTTTTATCTTCTTCACATTCTCGGTAGCAGCAGGGTCAAAGGCCGTAACGGTAGCCTTTCCTTTCAGTAATTCATCTATCATTACCAATGCCGATGCTTCACGAATATCGTCGGTATCGGGTTTAAATGCAAGGCCCCACATAGCTATTTTTAATCCTTCCAGTTTGCCAAAATGTTTCTTAACACGCGATACAAGAATGTGTTTCTGTATCTCGTTCACTTCAGTAACTGATTTCAATATTTTAAAATCGTAATTGTTCTCTTCCGATGATTGAACCAATGCTCTTACGTCTTTTGGGAAACAACTTCCTCCATAACCAATACCAGGGAACAAGAATCGTTTGCCGATACGTGGATCGGAACCGATACCTATACGAACCATATCAACATCAGCGCCCACTTTTTCGCAGAGGTTAGCAATTTCATTCATGAACGAAATTTTAGTTGCTAAAAACGAATTGGCTGCGTATTTGGTAAGCTCAGCTGAGCGAAGATCCATAAAGTAAACCGGGTTACCCTGACGCACATAAGGCTTGTAAAGTTCTTCCATTGCCTTACGGGCTTTGTCAGACGATATACCAAGCACAACACGGTCTGGCTTCATAAAGTCATCTACTGCAAATCCTTCGCGTAAAAATTCCGGGTTCGATATAACGTCAAAATCGCCTTTATAATTCTTTGCAATGGCTTCCTTTACTTTTTCGGCAGTACCTACAGGAACAGTGCTTTTATCTACAATAATTTTGTATGAGGTCATTATTTTACCCAAATGCTCAGCAACCTTAAGTATATATGAAAGATCTGCAGAGCCATCTTCATTCGGTGGAGTAGGGAGTGCCAGAAAAATAACATCGGTCTTTTTTACAGCATCTTCCAATTGTGTTGTAAACTGCAATCTTCCTGCTTTCAGGTTACGTTCAAAAAGTACATCAAGGTCAGGTTCGTAAATAGGTATTTTACCGCCGCGCATGGCATCAACTTTCGCTTCATCAATATCTACGCATAAAACGTGGTTACCTGTTTCGGCAAAACAAGTGCCTGTAACCAATCCCACGTAGCCTGTACCTACAATGCTAATATTCATATATAATGGTAAATAATAGGCGACGAAGATAACGATTACAGTGGATTATGAAAGCCTGAAAAGCAGGTTTATTTGCTTATTTTTCCGTTCCAGCGGGCAATATGGTTTACGGGAGCCGCATCAACTGTATCGAATAGTCCGCCGGCATAAAGCTCGTCGTTATAAACACCAAGTGAATGCACAGGAGAATTAACACCTCCGCCAACAGGATCCCAACTAGTGCCGTTCCATTTGGCTATGTAATTTGCTTGCTGCTCGCCTGCGCTTTTAAATAAGCCACCCACTATAAGTTCGTTATTATATGTAGTAAGTGACCATATAGATGCAAATTGTCCATTACCTAGGCCTGTTCCAACAGGCGCCCAATCTTTTCCGTTCCAACGCGCAATATAATTGGCAGGTGTTCCCCCAGCTGTGTCGAAAACACCACAAACATAAAGCTCATCTTTATAAACCGATAATGCCGTTACAGGGTAGCTTATACCCTGACCGACAGGTTTCCATTCCTTACCGTCCCAGCGAGAAATATTATTGCCTTGTTTACCTGCCACAGCTTTAAATGTTCCACTGGCATATAATTCGCCATGGTAAACTGCAAGGCCGCAAATAAAGCTGTACTTGCCCGAATCGAGCCCTGTGCCTGCATCTGACCATCGTGCACCGTCCCAGCGGGCAATGGAGTGGGAAGGTTTGCCATCAACCGTATCAAATTTCCCGGCCGCGTATAGTTCTTTATTATAAACACAAAGTGCCGACACCGTTCCTTTTATGCCCATACCTACGGGCTGCCATTCATTACCATTCCAGCAAGCTATACCTGTACTATGTTTTCCACCTGCGCTATCAAACCCGCCGCCCACAAACAGCTTGCCGTTGTATTGGGTCATACAAAGCACCATTTTATTTATGCCCTTGCCAACCAGGTGCCATTCGCTACCATTCCAACGGGCTATATTGTTTACCTGTTTGCCGCCTGCATTGCTAAAGCTTCCACCTGCATACAGTTCGCCTTTGTAAGGCGTTAATGATAACACCAAATTGTTTATGCCGCTGCCAACAGGAGCCCACGCACTGGGCTTTTTACTATCGTTGCATGCTACTGCAAATAGTATAAGAGCCGATATAGTGGCTTTATAACATATACAAAACGTATGTTTTAGCTTTACTGAGTATTTTCCCTTCACGTGTATATCGCTTATGCAATTCAAATGTAATGAAATTGAGAAGAAAACGCAAGGTTTTGTATAAACGAACCCGGGGCGGTGGCTGTATATTCTGCCCGTGATTAAAAACACTAACTTTGTTTGAGCTAACAACTAATTATTATGGAACAAGTAGCGCTTGATGAATTAAAATATCCTATCGGTAAATATAAAAAGCCTGAATCGTTTACAGAACAAACTTTAAAAGATAAGGTAAAGATATTGCAGGAATTGCCTGCAGCCTTAACTAAAGAAGTTGCCGGATTAGACGAAGCCAGTTTAAGCTACCTGCACAGGCCTGATGGCTGGACGATTGCACAATTGGTGCATCACCTGGCTGATAGCCATATGAATGCATTTATACGTATAAAACTTGCTTTAACTGAAGAGAACCCTACCATAAAGCCATACGAAGAAGCCAAATGGGCCAAATTGCCGGATAATAATGCACCTATTGAGGCTTCATTAAAAATACTGGATGGTGTACATCAACGCTGGACTATGTTACTACTTGCCTTAAATGCTACCGACCTTGAAAGAACTGTTGTTCACCCTGAACACGGTAGGCAAATGAAGGTAAGTGATCTGATATCATTATATGCATGGCATTGCGGCCACCATTTGGCACATGTTAAGAATGCGAAGAAGTTTAAGAATAAGTTTTAATATGCGATATATAACAGCTATTGTTATCGGTTTCCTTTTTGTTTCATCTATAAGTTTTGGGCAAACTACCCCTAAACAAAAAGCAGCGATGCTTTATGAAAAAGGGAAGTATAAAAAGGCGTTGCGTTTATACGACAGCTTGATTAATGTAAACGACAACGATACCGACTCGTTTTACGGGCGTGGCCTGGTGAAGCTTGCTATGGAAGATTTTGATGGCTCCATTAAAGATTTTAAGAAGGCTTTAAAACTTAACCCCAACGACGCTGATTCGTATTTAAATATGGGAATAGCCGAATACAAAAGCGATGATGGCAGAAGTGCATTAAGCGATATTAATAAAGCTATTCAGTTGCGACCGACATTTTCAGACGCCTATAATTATAAGGGTAATGTGGAGTTTTCTTCAGGAGATACAAGTAATGCTATGAAAGATTACACCCGTTCTATACAATTAGATTCTACCAACATGGATGCGTTCTTTAACCGGGCATATATGGAGATAGAACAAAAAAAGTATGCCATTGCTTTTGATGATTTTACTGACGTGATAGCCCTCGACAATACCGATGCACCTGCTTTCTTTTATCGCGGACTTGCATTAGAAGAGATGAAAAAATACAAGGATGCTGCTAACGATTATAATAACGCCATTGCCGTTGATTCTAACTATGCAGAGGCTTACCTTAACCGTGGTATAGTTAAATACATGTTAGGCTATTACCCCGAAGCGAAGTACGATTTTAGTGAGGTGATTCGGAAGGATTCGGATAATGCTGTTGCGTTTTATTGCCGTGCACTGAGTGAAGATAAGCTGAAGGACTATCTTGGGGCAATTCAGGATTATTCCATAGCTATTCGTTTTCAGGCAAACTATGCCGAGGCTTTTTACGGCAGGGGCAATAGTTATATGGCTATTGGTAGTATGGATAAAGCTTGTAACGACTTTAATTCTTCTTACGAAAATGGGTACGCACCTGCGTTATCTAATATCAATAACTTCTGTAAGAAAGTAAAGAAGAGTAAGGGCTGGTCGCTGAACTAGTTTGCTTGCGGTGCAAAAGGCTTCTTACGAAGGATAAGTGAAGATGTTCCTGTAAAGAAAAGGCCAAAAGTAACTGGTTTCATAAACGTCATTGCTGCGGTTATAAATGCACTTTGATTTTTGCCTTGTTCTATTCCTGAGGTAAATAGATTAATATCCTGCTGGCTTGCATGCTGGGCTTTTAATTGCAGCAACATAAATGCATTGTATTTATCGTTAAAGTCAGGGGCAATTTTATAGAACAAGAACATGGATGCAGCAACATAGAATGATGATATAAGGACTGTAATCAATAATCCTGTTATAAAAGCACTTCTAAATCCAATATATCCGCCGCCCAGTTTCTTTCGGTTAGCGCCAATACCCAGGTATATGGCCAAAAAGCTAAGTATCATGGTCGTGAACAAAATATTTTCGCCTTTATCAAACCCAATAGAATCAATATTAGGAACGATGATGAACATAGGGGCTGAAATTACAATACCACCGGCTATGCCATATTTTAAAACGATCTCTTTCATATTTACTGGGCCTTTTTAGGCGATAGGCGCGCAATGTTACTAATAATCTTTCCACCTGCTATCATAAACTGCCCGCCCACGTACACATCGCCCTTATATTCCGCTAATGCCCAAACAGTGCCGCTATAGGGCTTACAATCTCCACCCGAATAAACCACACCACCCAGGCAACACCATGCCATAGTAGATGCTTTGTAGCATGCAATATGGTTGGCATATTCTGCATTAGGCGATGAAGTAAAATCGCCACCCATATAAATGGTGCCGTCGCATTCGGTAAGTGCTGCGGCTCCGTCATTCAACGATCCTACAGGCGACCAATCCATATCATTCCATTTAGCTAAGTAATTGAACTCACCACAGGTATATAACTCATCATTATATAAACAGAAGGTTTTAACCCATCCGCCAAGTCTTATGCTTTTATTCCCCTGCACAGTCTCCCACGATCTTCCGTTCCAGCGCAACACTTCGCTGAATTGCCCACCTGCGTATATCTTGTTTTTATAAACTGCCAGGGCGCGTACATTGTTGCTTACCCCACGGCCAAAACTTAACCAGGTAGTATCGTTCCACATGGCTATAAATTTGGCACGGGTAGTATCGGCCATGGTAAACTTGCCACCGGCCACTAAGTTGCCTTTATACAGAGTGAGCGCATTTATGGGCCCGTTCAGTGTGCTTACTTTCTTCCATATAGTATCGTTCCAATACATAAGCCGGTATATGGCATTAGCTCCAATACTTTCAGTAGTGCCGGCATATAAGTGTCCCTTATACATAGCCATTGCAGTAACCAATCCCTGTAAGTTCGAATCCGCCGCATGCCATGCGTTACCATCCCAGCTTGCAAAATGCACCGCTTTGCCATTCAGGCTGTCAACACCATTGGCATATAGTTTATTGTTGCTGGTAAATAGCTGGGTAAAACTTCCTTTTATACCATTACCCACAGCCGACCATGTTTGGGCCATTGTAAATGGTATGCTGCTGAGTACGAATAAAAAGGCTAACGAAAGTTTTCTCATAAGCATTGAGGTACTGTCAAAGGTAGAAAAAATAGGGAACAATGCTAAAGGCTTATTGCATTGAGGTTTTTTATTTACAAGCTTTTAATAATTTTGCAAAATAACCCCATACATATTACCACTCATGGTTACATGTACTTATTGTGGAGCAAGTGTTGAGCCGGGCATTGAAACATGTCCAGATTGTGGCGCTAGTTTGCCGCCCAATCCTAAAATTGAAATAAGACAGGAACCCAGGCCTGAATATAGAGCAGTAAGCCCCGAGATTTTTATTATTCAGTCAATGCCGGACGCTAATTATTACTACTTGAAAAAGAATGCTGCTGCGGTGTTTGTTAGATGCCTGCTTTTTGTGATAATTTTATTTATGCTGGAAGGCCACAATTCTAATCCTACTAATATTATGATAATCCTATTTGTATTAGCGGCATTTGTCATGGCATATTATAACGTTAATAGAAAAAAAGTAAAGTTGGTGGTAAATGGCAGCGATATAGAGTACAGTTTAAATAATGATAAACGAAGTATCGTCGGTACTGATATTGTAAATGTTGAAGGCAAACAGAGCCCAATGCAAGAAATAAATAAAGCAGGCGATATAAAAATCACAATAAATCCCGGAGGGGTAAATGAAGTTATTGAGCTTAACGATATTGCTGATTATGATATGTCATTTATAAAATTGAAAAATTATGTAAGTAGTTACAAAAGTTAGTGATTGGTGGTAATAATTTTCTTTTAATATTTTTGTAATGCTCAACCAAAAACCTCATTACCAATGACTACATGTAATTATTGCGGTGCCTCTATACAAACAGGCTTAGATACTTGTCCGCATTGCGGAGGTGATTTAACCGGTGGCCCTCGCCACGAAATTAAAATAGAAACACGCCCTCCGTTTAATCTTACAGCCACTTTTAAAACCGGTTATACCGTCAGAAGGGGTTGGAAAGCATTTGTACTACTGCCATTTATTGTGGTGCCTGGTATTTTATATACCGAGCTTTATATGCTCACCAATAAAAAAGGGTTTAGCGCCTTACCTCCTAAAATGCAGACTGTATTTGGTGGTTTAATACTGTTATCTATTCCGCTAACGTTCTTCTTGTTAATATTCGCTTTGCGAAGAAGGGTTAGAAAAATTCAGTGCACCGTTCGCGAAAACGAAATAGAATGCATGATTGGTGGAACAAACCGTGTTTTTTTAATGGATCAGGTAGCCAGTGTAGATTGCTTACAAACTGATTTGCAAAGTAAATACGAGACAGGAGATGTAAGGATAGTATTGAAAAATGTGGGGTATGTTGTATTTAGAAACATTGATGATTATACCGATGCCGGAAATAGAGTTAAAAAGTATGTTTCTATTTACCAAAATGAACATCAACCAAATAAGTAACTTCCATTGTTGATCAACTAAAAAAATACTTTAAATGATTACATGTAAATATTGTGGCGGCCTTACCAAGTTAGACTTAGAAAAGTGCCCGCATTGTGGTGGCGACTTGCTTGAAAATTCACAACAGGAGATTAAAATTGAAAACAAAAAAATCTTTTCCTATTCGTGGCAAATATGTATTGTCTTATGTGCTGATCAGGAACCTTTTTGTATTTATTGTAGTGCCTTTTTTTGTGGTTCCATTTGTATTCGCAATGCTTATTGCAATTTCTTCTGCTAATTCAGCAGGGAAGCCCAATAACGCAATAATAATGTTAATGGTTTTTTTGATGATGGTGTCTATTCCCGGTTCTTTTGTGTTGCTGGTCAGGAATTATAGAAAAAAGGCAAATAGAACTTCTTGCCTGGTTACTGATAAGCAATTGGAATGTGTTACGGCGGGTGGATTAAAAATTAATATTCCACTGAGTGATATAATGAGAATTGAAGGTGAAGAAACAAAATTACAGAAGAGGTACAAAATTGGTGATGTTAAAATTGTAGTGAAACCGGGAGGCAATGCTAATGTGATTGTGTTAAGAGATATTGAAGATTTCACCAACAGCTATACAGGGCTAAAGAGCTTTATCGGTTCAAAATAGTTCCACTATTTTTAAAATAGTATTTTTGAAGCCTAACCCTAAGGCTATGCTTAAAAGATACATCCCTATTTTACTGGCTGTTGTTTTTGCCGGTAACACAGTTTTTGCACAACAAGATTCAGCTAAACTAAAGCAGATAACCAACGAAGTAATGCTGCATAGCAAATGCTATCAGTGGTTAAATTACTTAAGCACACGCATTGGTGGCCGCATATCTGGTTCGCCACAGGCAGCAGCGGCAGTTGAGTACACGCACCAGTTGATGGATAGTATGGGAGCCGACAGTGTTTACCTGCAAGCATGTATGGTGCCACGCTGGATACGCGGAGAAAAAGAAAGCGCTAAAATATTAACCAATAATGCCGGGGAATATAATGTTGCTATTTGCGCCTTGGGTGGTTCTATTGCAACCCCGGCTGGTGGAGTAACGGCTGAGGTAATTGAGGTGCATGAATTTGCTGAGTTAAAGAAATTAGGTGCGGCTGGAGTAAAAGGTAAAATAGTATTTTATAATCATCCTTTCGACGAGACCTTTGTAAATACATTCAATGCATACGGAGGTACATTTATGTTCCGTTATATGGGTGCAGTGGAAGCTGCTAAGTACGGCGCAGTAGGTACAATCCTTCGTTCACTTGGCAATGAAACCGATAACTACCCGCATACAGGAGTAATGACGTATAAGGACAGTGTTACTCAAATACCTGGCTGTGCCATATCTACCATGGGGGCTGACCAGTTGAGCAGATTATTAAAGACCGATCCTAAGTTGCGTGTCCATTTCGAAATGGGATGCTATACCATGCCCGATGTAAAATCGTATAATGTAATTGCAGAATTGAAAGGAACCGAGCATCCTGAAGAAATTATCACTGTAGGTGGCCACCTCGATTCATGGGATCTGGCACAAGGTGCAAACGATGATGGGGCAGGAGCGGTGCAGTCACTTGAGATACTTCGTACGTTCCGTGCTTTGGGTATTAAACCAAAACGCACAGTACGCATAATAATGTTTATGAATGAAGAGAATGGTGGAAGAGGAGCGAAGCAATATGCTGAAGAAGCCAAACAAAAACATGAAAAGCATATTGCCGCAATGGAATCGGACGCAGGTGGAGAGACACCACTTGGTTTTGGACTTGATGGAACCGATGCGCAACGAAATGCTATACTTAAATGGAAAGGTCTTTTGTTGCCTTATGGCTTGTATGATTTTACATCTACCGAAGGCGGTGCTGATATTGATAAGCTGAAGGATCAGGGTGCTTTATTATTAGGCCTCGAGCCCGATTCTCAACGTTACTTCGATCTGCACCATACTGCCCAAGATACATTTGATAAGATCAATAAGCGCGAACTAGAACTTGGTGCTGCATCCATGAGTATGATGATATACCTCATATCTCAGTACGGATTGTAATAACAATTAAAAATTGCGAATTACAAATCGAACGACATTGTAGTTGACCAAAACAAACCGTCATTGCGAGGAACGAAGCAATCTTACCATCCCATGTTCAATATAGAGTTCACAGAGGGAATAGACACAGAGATTTATAAGGATTTTTTATCATTCTGAACAGAGTGAAGAATCTCTTCCCTGTAATTTGGGTGTTTTCCACATGCCACAGGGCGATTTATTTGTATCTTAGTAAATATACAATCCACTCATGAAGTATAAGTACTTATTAGCCTTATCGGTATTGCTTTCATTTTCCTGTATAGGGAATGCTCAAGTTGCTGATGCTGTTACTCCTTTAAGGCATCCTGAAGCGTTTGTCGCTAAACAAGACAGCGCTTTAAAAGCCAAACACCAACGGAATAAATATTTTTATCTCGATTTCAGCCTTGGTTATGACCCTCCTTTTTTTTCATTCCCCGTGTATTATAATACCGATGATGAATACTTTAGTGATGTCACTCCTATATATAATGTAAGTACAGGTATTGATTTTTTGCGATTTTTAAATGCAGGGCTTTCTTTTACATATCAGGAAGCTACATTTACTCAAACATCTGCATATAGCACCGATGATTTAACAATGCTAAATACTTCTGCTCATGTATGTGCGCACATAAATAAGCATAGAGAATCTTTCGATCATTATATTGGTATAAGAGCTGGGTACTCCTATTTAACAGATCAGCCCACTAGTACTCAATATAGTAGTCAATATAGCCCACCTACAATATATGCATTAAATGGTCCTTCTGAATATAGGTTTGCATATCAATTGTTTTATGGAGTGACATTTTATTCAGAGAATGTTGGCTTTAATCTTGAGCTTGGGTTGGGGTCACCTTTTTTAATTAAAGGAGGGATAAGTGTTAGACTAGGACTTAAAAGGAATAAAAAAGTTATTTGATGGCCCGCTTTGCTTGCCTTTTGTGGCGGTTAAAGTGTATTTGCATAAACTTCACCATTTGATAAACATTAATGCGTCCAATGCCCGGTTGTTTATACAGGTTTTTGGTCAGCATATCCTCGGGCATACTTTCTAATAATTGCTTTAAATCGGCACGGGTATTGTTCCAGTTGCGCAGTACCGTTTCATAATCGGCTTTCTCGGGCATTTCACCCAAAAGGTTTTCAGGCATCTTAAACTTTACCGGCGATTCAAATAGCGCTCGTAAAAAGGTGAGTTTAATGGCTTCAGAAATACCTGTATCTTTTATCTTATCCGTCTCAAGCATTTTCTTGCGTACATAATTCATCGATACGCTTTCGGCCTGGTTCAAATGATAAACTATTTGCGCAACCGACCATTTACCCACTGCTGGGCAAGTTTCCAGTTGAGCTGTTTTATGCTTCGCGAATTCGTCAATAAGTTGTCTGCGGCTTTCTTCCAGATGATTATAAAGACCCTGTAGTTTTTTATTCATCTGGTTAAAATTGCTGTGCCGGTTGGGCAGGGGCAGGTGGTGGCTTTGGGCCGGTTGGTATATCGCTGCCAAATTTAAAACTTATGCCGGTTTCTACAGCATAAGGCGAGCCAAGGCCTAATTCAAGGTGTACTGCAATTGCATCTGACAAAGAAGCACGTAAGCCTATAAGGGCCATAAAAGTAGGTACATTCTTATTGTAGTTCGATGGGCCGTAATAACCCGTTTGTACCGATGGTTGGCTCGATGACCAGAAAGAGTAACCTAAACGTATACCGGTATACCCTTCCAGCACAGGCGAACCAAAATGATACAATGCCCTAATACCCGCATTTGTAACATATATGTTTTGTGTATACGTAGGATTAGTTCCGTTGTTATAATAAGTTTGGGTCTGGGTAAATTGCTGGTAACTTACACCGATACCATAGCTAAAATGGTCAACAATTCCATAATCGTATG
>Ga0206980_1016_pt1 | contig 42393 bp, 37 predicted proteins | sample Alteio_BWMinCont_20_FD_153494 | JGI IMG/M metagenome (GOLD analysis project Ga0206980, IMG submission 153494) | Enriched cells from forest soil in Barre Woods Harvard Forest LTER site, Petersham, Massachusetts, United States -... | ecosystem: Environmental > Terrestrial > Soil > Temperate forest >...
ATGCAGGTGGTTCGTTTACAACTGCTGGCGGTGTAGCAGCAAACTGCATAGCAGAGTGGAATGGAACAAGCTGGGATAGCCTTAGCACAGGTTTGAATGATACTGTATTTTCATTATGTGTATATAAAGGAAATCTCTATGCCGGAGGAGCATTTACAAAATCAGGTAAGGTTAGTGTTAATCATCTGGCTATGTGGAACGGGACAAAATGGGATAGTGTTAGCAGAGGGTTAAACGGGAATGTTTATTCTATGATTACGTATGACTCATTACAGACCTCCGGGCCTTCATTATTAATGATAGGTGGAGCATTCACCTCCTCCGCAAAATTATCATTGAAATATCTTGCCTTATGGAATGGTATAAAACTAGATTCCATCCGCAGAACAAAGTTTGATAATTCATATATTCACACTGTACCCGATAATACGGTTCACGCCTTAATTTCAGATTATTACCAGGATATTGATATTGGAGGGATTTTTTCAAACGCCGGCAGTGGGCCATATCTTAAATATGCAGGGTTTGTTCAGTTCGATCTTACCCAATGGTTTACTGATGCCGATCAAACTGTTTTAGATTCTAATGGAATTTTGGCTTTTGCAAACTATGGTACAAACTTAATGGTAGCAGGGAATGGTTACTTTACTTCTGGCGGAAAGAAACAATATATAGGGTATGTAAACCTTACCTCGCCGCCTCAACTGCAATGGACCACAATGGGCTCTGGTGTTAATAATTCTGTTTATTGTATGGCCAACTATAATTCAGATATATATGCAGGGGGAGCGTTTGACACTGCGGGAGGATTACGTGTAGGCTACATAGCTGCGTGGAATGGTTCTACATGGGATTCGGTAATCACATTAAATAATCATGTTCAGTCTATGGTGGCAAATGGTAGTGTATTATATATTGCCGGTGATTTCACATCAGCTGCCCCGGTTATATCAAAAGGGCGTAATCCTCAATCCGCATCATATAACCATATCGTTGAATTCAATTCTGCTCCCAATGGAATAAACACTATCAACTCAAAATCAGAAGCCAGGATATTTCCTAACCCATCGAATGGCATATTTACACTTCAAATGAAATTAACAAGTGAAAATGCTTCTTTAGAAGTATATAATGTACTTGGAGAGAATATTTATTCTGCGCCTATGCAAAAGGGTGCTAATACTATTCTGCTTAATTTAAGTCAACAACCCTCCGGTATTTATTTATATCGCATTGCCTCAGAACAAGGCGAATATATTACGAGTGGGAAATTGATAATAGAATAAAGCTACCTGCCAAAACAAAAATGCCTCCCGAAGGAGGCATTTTCAAATCTATATACATCTTCCCCTTTAAGGGATAGAGGGGTAGGCCGGTTCTTAAGCCGCACCGGTTTTACGTACAGTCTGCTTTTGCACAGCAGCTGATTGTGTACGAGGTTTACCCGTTGCTCTTTGAGTCTTTGCGTGTGTAGGTTTAGCTTTCATATTATCAGCATGTACTGCTGATTTTGTTTCTTCGCCTTCTTCAGTCTTAGCTTCGTCAAAGTTCAACATGTCTGCCTTTTGCAAAATGTTGTACCACTGTATAAGCTTACGCACGTCAGAAATATGTACGCGATCTTTGTCGAACTCAGGTAATACTTCGCCAAAATACTTTAACATATCAGGTTCAGCAGCTTTATGGTCAACCGGGGTTGCGCCTTTCTTTTCCTTTTCGCTTATCTTCTTAAATACTTCTCCCAAAGGCATATCCTTATCGGTACAATAAACACTGATAGCCTCTAATGTATGTACACGTTGGGTGGCATAAACCGGCATACGTTTTTTATCTACTAACGATTCTACAATAACGCTGTTCTTCGATTGCGCTATTGTTTTAAAAAGGCCAGGCTGACCTGCTACTGCTATAATTTCACTTAAATTCATTTCGGTATGTTTTAATGCAAATATAAGGTTTTTATAATACGCGTTATCCTGTTTTACCCCAAACCCCCAAAGGGGCTTCAACAAGTCAGTCTGAGCTTGTCGAAGACCTTCCGTTTATTATACAGAATATGTTTCAACGGGCTCGACATGGCATCGTTTTATTCAAAGCCCCTTTAGGGGTTTGGGGTAGGCATTTCGGGTAAGATTAAATGCAAAACCTTTCCTATCTTTGGGCAAAACCTTTTTATTACTTTTTTTATGAAACTTGCCAATTATGTACAAGGTAAATGGATAGAGGGAGATGGCGACGGCGTTGCCCTCTTTAATGCTGTTAATGGCCAGCAAATTGCTGAAGCTACAACCAAAGGCCTCGATTTTAATGGCATCTTAAATTATGCACGCACAGTGGGCGGGCCAAAGCTTCGCAAAATGACTTTTCATGAGCGTGCTTTAATGCTTAAGAAACTGGCCTTATACCTGACTGAGAAAAAAGATATTTTTTATAAAGTTTCTGCTTCAACCGGTGCCACCAAGGTCGATTCGTGGATTGATATAGAAGGTGGCATTGGCAACCTCTTTGTTTATGCCAGCAAAGGCAGGCGCGAACTGCCTAACGAACCATTTTTTGTAGATGGCAAGCCCGAAATGATATCGAAGAACGGTACTTTTTTAGGCCACCATATTTGTGTTCCACTCGAGGGTGTTGCATTACATATTAATGCATTCAACTTCCCGTGCTGGGGTATGCTTGAGAAGATTGCGGTTAACCTGCTTGCAGGTATGCCCGCTATTGTAAAGCCTGCTACCGTTACATCATACCTTACCCAAATAATGGTAAAAGAAATTATAGCATCAGGCATTTTACCTGAAGGCGCTTTACAATTGCTTTGCGGTAGCACGGGTGATATGCTCGATCATTTAACCTTACAAGATGTGGTAACCTTTACCGGTAGCGCATCTACAGGTAAAAAATTAAAATCGCATCCTAATATTTTAGAGAACTCCATTCGTTTCAATATGGAGGCAGATTCATTGAACTGCTGTATACTCGGGCCTGATGCTAAACCAGGTACGCCTATTTTCGACTTATTTATTAAAGAAGTTGCGAAAGAGATGACCGTGAAAGCGGGACAAAAATGTACCGCTATACGCCGCACTATATTACCTGCCGAACTTGCTGAACCTGCCATAGAAGCATTAAAGAAAAGATTATCGACCATTGCATTAGGTGATCCTTCAACTGAAGGTGTCCGCATGGGGCCGTTAGCTGGTAAAGACCAGGTGAAAGAAGTACTTGAAAAAGTAAAGGAATTACAGAAGAGCTGCCAGACCGTTTATGGTAACTATGATGATTTTGAAGTAATGGCAGCCGATAAAAAGAAAGGCGCATTCTTCCCATCCATGTTATTATATTCTGCTGACCCGCTTACCAACAAGGCTCCGCACGAAATAGAAGCATTCGGACCGATAAGTACTATTATGCCTTATAAGAACATTGCTGATGCTGCTCAATTAGCTCGTATGGGTAAAGGCAGCCTGGTAGGTTCGGTATTTACTGAGAATGATGATTACGCCCGCGAAATAGTTTTAGGTACTGCAGCGTACCATGGCCGTATGGTCATTATCAACTCCCGTTGTGCAGGAGAAAGTACAGGCCACGGTTCTCCACTGCCTCACCTAGTGCATGGCGGACCAGGAAGAGCAGGAGGCGGGGAAGAAATGGGCGGTATGCGCGGCATCTTCCATTACATGCAACGTACTGCAATACAATCGCACCCGACTACCATTACCAGGATAACCGATGTATACCAACCTAAAGCTGAGCAATGGGAAGACCTCACACATCCGTTCCGTAAGCATTTTGAAGATTTAAAGATCGGTGAAACCGTAACCACACATAAGCGCACTGTAACTGAAGCCGACATAGTAAACTTTGCTAACATCAGTGGCGACAACTTCTATGCACACATGGATGTTACATCACTAGAAGGCACCATGTTTACCAGCCGTGTAGCACACGGATACTTTGTATTATCTGCCGCTGCAGGTTTATTTGTTGATCCTAAAAAAGGACCTGTATTGGCTAACTATGGCTTAGATGAGTGCCGTTTTGTAAAACCAGTTTATGTAGGTGCTACTATTGGCGTACGTTTAACTGTAAAAGAAAAAGTAGCGAAAGAAAACCGTGAAGGCGAAATACCACAAGGCATTGTTAAATGGCAGGTTGATGTATATGATGAGACCGGAGAAACCGTTGCAATGGCTACCATATTAACCATTGTGGCAAGGAAGAATAAATAGGAATCATATATATATATGGCTGAATTTCTAGACACGCAAGGAGTTTCTTATTATTTAAAGAAACTAATTAATAATTCAACTGACAAGTTATACTTAATCAGTCCTTATTTACAGCTTAACAATCAGCTTAAGCTATCATTGGAAGATCGACACAAATTTTCGATTGATATAATTATTATTTACGGAAAAGTAAGCGAGATTAATCCGGACGATAGTGAATGGTTGAAATCAATGCCTGGAATCAAATTAATGTTTCACAAAGACCTTCATGCCAAATGTTACTATAATGAAAAAGAAGCAATAATTACTTCCATGAACTTGTATATGTTCTCACAACAAAACAATGTTGAAATGGGTATATATATAACAAAAGAAAAAGATGAGGAACTATACAAACAAATTTCAAGCGAGGTTGATAGAATTAAGAGAGGAAGTGAGCATAGAACCATATCTGTTCAAAAAGTAGAAATCAAAAAAACTGATTCAGTAAATAAAGGTATAGGCTACTGTATTAGAACAGGTGTTAAAATTCCATTTAATATTGAAAAGCCATTTAGTACTGAAGCTTATAAAAAGTGGAACGAATACGGTGATAAGGATTACAAAGAGAAGTTTTGTCATTTTTCAGGAGAAACCTCAAATGGAGAAACAAGTTTTAATCATCCTGTTTTGAAAAAAAACTGGAAGAAGGCAAAGGAACTATTCAATCTATAATTTATCAGAAGCCCGAAGGGCTTCAATGTGAGTAACCACTGGTGAAACCAGTGGTTAAGTCCACCTAACCATTCCAACCCTGAAGGGGTTGAATAAAAGTTTCACAACAGATATTTTTCATCAAACTCAATATTTTGTTCTTTTAGAATCCGTTTGTATTCGTCTATAAAGGTTTCTTTTCTGTGATGCTCCTTTTGATTCTTAACATATTCAATCAAACTATTTCTGTCATTTACTGAATATGTAAATGCCCCGTAGCCATCTTGCCAACCCTTAAACCGCGGAAACTTCCCGCTTTCTTTTATCCATAAACTACTTGCAACCTTTATCGCTTTCACAAAATCTGCCAAAGAAATAGAAGGATGCAAATCTGAAACAATATGGATGTGGTCTTCGACGCCGTTAATCCGATATAAATGGCATTTTTTCCCTTTAATTATTCCCCATATATACTTATAGAGTTCTTCAGAGTGATCTTCTGTAATAGTTCGCTCGCGTGTTTTAGTGCCTATGATAATTTGATAAGTTATTTGGTGGAAACTACTCATGGTAATATTTAATAATGCAAAAATAGAAAATGGGCACATTCAACCCCTTCAGGGTTGTAAAATTCAAATCACAATACCCCCGATTTCATCGGGGGGCTACTCATATTGAAGCCCTTCAGGCTTCTATCTTCCCCAGTTTATATAGTCAATTTGCCTAAAATAACGTAGCTTCGCACCTCTGAAAAAATAAAACAATGATATCAGTAGCAAATCTCTCTTTACGATACGGCAAAAGGATACTCTTTGATGAGGTAAATATAAAATTTGCACCCGGCAATTGCTATGGTGTAATCGGTGCTAACGGTGCTGGTAAGTCGACCTTTTTAAAGATACTTTCAGGTGAAATAGACCCTACTACCGGCCAGGTTATTATGTCTCCCGGCGATCGTATGAGCGTGCTGAGCCAGAACCACTTTGCTTTTGACCAATTTCCTGTGCTTCAAACCGTTATGATGGGTAATAAAAAGCTATGGGATGTTATGCAGGAAAAAGAAGCCCTTTATGCTAAGCCCGATTTTAGTGATAAGGATGGTATTAAAGCAGCAGAATTAGAAACCTATTTTGCTGAAATGGAAGGTTGGAATGCGGAAAGCGATGCAGCCACCATGTTAAGCAATTTGGGTGTTAAGGAAGAGTACCATACTATGTTAATGGGAGATTTGAGTGGTAAAGAAAAGGTGCGTGTGCTTTTGGCACAAGCGCTTTATGGCAACCCCGATATATTGTTACTCGATGAACCTACGAACGATCTTGACGTAGAAACTATAAGCTGGTTAGAGAACTTTTTAGCTGATTTTGAAAATACAGTGATAGTGGTATCTCACGATCGTCACTTTTTAGATACTGTATGTACACACGTTGCCGATATTGACTTTGGAAAGATTCAACTGTACACTGGTAACTATACCTTCTGGTACGAAATGAGTCAGTTGGCTTTGCGCCAGCGCACCGACCAGAATAAAAAGGTGGAAGACAAGCGTAAAGAATTACAGGAATTCGTTGAGCGTTTTAGCGCGAATGCTTCTAAATCTCGCCAGGCAACCAGCCGTAAAAAGCTATTGGAAAAATTAGTGGTTGATGAAATTAAAGCTTCGACTCGTAAATACCCTGGTATTATTTTCAAGGCTGACCGCGATTGTGGCGACCAGATTTTGACATTAGATAAACTTACCAAGGCATCTCCTGAAGGAGTTCCTTATTTCTCGAATATTAGCTTTACAGTTGATAAGGGCGATAAGATTGCATTCTTATCAAAGGAGCATATTGCACTTACTACATTCTTCGAAGTGCTTATGGGCACCGAAAAAGCCGACTACGGCGATTTTAAATGGGGAAGCACCATTACCAAATCTTACTTACCAAACGAAAATGCATCCTTCTTTAAAGAAGACTTGAACTTAGTAGATTGGTTGCGTCAATACTCAACTGACAAGTTAGAAACCTATATACGCGGCTTCTTAGGCAAAATGCTTTTTTCGGGTGAAGAATCATTGAAAAAGGCCAACGTAATTTCGGGTGGAGAAAAAGTAAGATGTATGCTATCGCGTATGATGCTAACCAATGCTAACTGCCTTATTTTAGATGAACCTACCAACCACCTTGACCTGGAATCTATCACTGCATTCAACAATGCATTGAAAGACTGGAAGCATATTATTCTTTTCACTTCGCATGATCATGAATTTGTGCAAACCGTTGCTAACCGTATTATCGAATTAACTCCATCAGGCGTTATTGATAAACGCATGAGCTACGATGATTACATTGCTGATGAGAAGATAAAGGCGCAGCGCGAAAAGATGTACGAAAGCGCGAAAGCTAAAGCCTAATTAGTTAGCCTTTTCAAGATAAACTTTAACTGAGTCTGTTACTCCCGGATAATACTGCTTAAAAGTTTTATATCCTGGTTTACTGTAGTATAACTCAACGCTATTGGTACCACCAACTTGATTAAAGTGAAACTCTCCGTCTTTTGCACTATATGTTCTTCGGGTAAAAGAATTCGCAGGGTCTTCTTTCTCAGTTTTACCAATTGAAACACTGTCAATTGGTCTTCCTGTTTGTTTATCCATTACATGCCCTTGAACAGACTGCATGGCATCACACCCGACTAGCATTATCACAAATAATAGCAGAGTGATTTTCATTCTAAGAAAAGATGAATTACTTCGTTTTTTTGTACCTCAACTCAAGCGCACCTGAATAGATGTCGGCTTGTGGTATACTTTGAAACAGGGTCAGGAAATTATCGTTCAGCACCTGTATCGGCAAACAAGAATCAACTTCTTTAGCATATTGCATCGTTTGCTCTACCACATAAAAACCTGTTATACTATTTACAAATGAAGCGCCACAATGTGTTTGGGTAAGTGTATACGCATCGGCCCTGTTATGGTGCGTTGGTATGCCATTGTGGTTCTGCCTTAAATAGAAGATAGAATCAGCAGTAATGCTTATTTTAATGGTACTATCGTCAACCATTTGCCATGTACCCATCAGCATCTTTCGCACATCCGATACTGTCTTGTTTCGGAATGTAGTATCCATACCACCGTGTCGTTGGCTTTTACCGGTTGTAACTAAAATCACAACAAGTAAAATACTTAATGTAGTCTTTAAAAAAATGCCTTTCGGAGCAGGCTTTGCTATCATAAACTGTTTTTATCTTTAAATACTTATAGCAATATCGGCCATTCTCTCAGCTATTGCATATTTACCAGGCTCAGCCTCTTTAACCACTTTCTTTATCCTTGCCTTAAACTCTTCTTCGTAACCTTCTGAGTATATTAACCTTATTGCTTCTTCAAAAGTAGTTAAAATGGAGTTATAAAATGTTGCGGTACGATTAATATCATACCTGAATGCAGCAACCCCACATTCCACGCGATAAAGCATAACATCCACGGTCTCTCTGTCGTAAATACTGACCTTTTTAAATTCAGCTACCAGCCTGTTAATGTTACTATTAGTGGTTTTTTCTTTAGGGTTGGGCCTTGCATAGGCTTCGGCTATTTTTTTCTTATACTTAAGCAGTAATGGGTTTGCCTCATCGGTCAATTCTGCCGAATAGAACTCCTTCACATTCTTAAACTTATCGAATAGTGTAATGACTTCTCTGATAATATCTTCCTTATCAGATTTATGGAGGTGCTTCAATAAAGCCTTCTTGGTAAGCCGAGGCATATCAGTTCAGTTTTATACCTGTCTCTTCAATGGTTATTAGCCTTGCCTTATAAAGGCTGCCTATGGCTTTCTTAAATGTCTTTTTACTTATACCGAACATATTGTAAATATCTTCAGCCGGACTTTTATCGACTAATGGTATAAAGCCTTTTTCGTCTTTCAGTTTGTCTAATATATTTTGTGATACCTCGTCTACTTTCTGATAGCCGGGTTTATCCAGCAGTAAATCAATCTTCTTATCTAAACGGATTCGCTTTATATAACCTTTAGTCTTCTCTCCCCTTTCCACAACCCTGAAAACATCGCCATCATAAACAACTCCCGTATGTGTGCCATTTATAATGGCCTTAAATCCAATATCTGTATGGTTATATAAAACGAGGTCTACTTCTTGTCCTTCTACAAAATTGTGTGGCTCTTTATCTAAAAAATCTTCCACCTTGGCCGAACCTACAATACGATTGCTCATCTCGTCAATGTAAATATAGACCACGTAAGAATTTCCTTCTTCCATCTTTTGCCTTTGCTCCCTGAACGGAACAAAAAGATCTTTCATTAATCCCCAGTTAAGGAATGCCCCAATACCACTTACCGATACCACATCAAGCAATGCAAAATCGCCCACTTGTGCTATAGGTTTTTCAGTAGTTGCAATTAAACGATCTTCGGAATCGAGATAAATGAATACCTCCACATCGTCATCAATTTCACAATCGGCAGGAACGTAACGTATGGGCATAAGTATCTCACCATGTTCGCCACCATCAAGGTAAGCACCAAAGTCTAATAACTTAACAACCCGTAAGGAATTCCATTTTCCGATATCTGCCATAATGCATTAATTACACTAACAAAGATACACTAAAGGTTTCTATCGTATCTTCTCCCAACAATTCAGCTTACGCTCGAATGCCGAAAATCGCAATTCATAATTATCAGGCACCTGATCTTCAGGGCTCCAGTATGTAGCTAGCCGTGTACCTACTTTCATTTTAGCTAATTGGCCACTTACATAGCGCGTGTATACTTTATAAAGTCCAAAACCGCGTTCAACAGTATCGTCGATCACAGCTGCTTTATCTATATTCTCGTAAAACGCATTAAAAAAATAGAATGAATCATACTCTGCAAACGACACATCGGTAATGTTGGCACAAAGGAAAGACGTATTTGCAATATGATGCTTGGCAGATATCTTTTTCGACATCTCTACCAGGTAATCTCGTTGCTCAACTCCTGTAAATATTCCTTGAGTACATAGTGAGCCCACTATACAAAACTTACCCACACCCGAACCAATATCAAGCACCTTGGCCCCATCTTTTTCTGCTAAAAACTTAGCAGCAAGCTTGGCTACATCTAAAGGTGTCCATTGATGAAAAGCTAGCTCCCTAATCTTATCCGGATAAATGAGATTAAATTCTTCATCAGTTACGTTCAGGTCAATGGCACTCTCACTAATCATAAATCAAATAGCCTGTCTATTTTATTAATGTAAGGAACCCATCCTTTTTACCTTGTTTGCCAAGATAATCGCAGTAGTTAATAATGTAGTAGTAGGTGCCGTCAGCTGCTATTTTATGGGTTTGCATAATAATACCATCCCAACCGCCTAAGGCATCATTCCACTCATACACTTTAACGCCCCAACGGTTAAATATCTCTCCGTGGAAACAAGTGGCACCTTTTACAGTAACCTTAAATATATCGTTCTGTCCATCGCCATTCGGTGTAAATACATTAGGTATATATTCTCCCCCGCAATTTGTTGTATCCACACTTACTCCAGCTCGCGGGCTTATACAGCCATTCTGCTCATCCTGTACAAAGTAAACTGTATAGCCATTTATAATAGGAGTTGTCAACGACGCACCTGTAGCTATTGGTGTTCCACCAGTTTGGAACAAATACCATGCCACATTAGTACCGCTATTCACTTTTAAAGTAGCTACAGTACCCGGGCAAACGTTAGTATCAGATACCATAGGAGGCTTAACATTATTAGCCGTTACTACAACATCTGTTGAATCATGTGCCTTGCAACTATTACTATCGGTAGTAATTAAAGTATACGTTCCAGCAGTTTTAACCACAATGGATTGACCGCTTAAACCACCCGGATTCCATACATATTGAGTCATTCCGGTATTACCCGTTAAAGTAACCGAATCTCCCACACAAAATGTTTCAGGGCCTGAAGCGGTTATACTTGCAACAGGATGATCTAAAGTAAGTGTAATTGGATAGGTTTGTGTAATGCCACAACTACTTATTTGGCAGCTATACGTTCCCGGAGTTTTAATTACTTGTACTGAATCATTACCACTCAGCGGCGATAACCATACTATAGTTGCCCCAGGAGCTAATACATGCACAATCACAGAATCTCCGGGGCATATGGCATTACCGGGTGAGGATACCAACTGAGGAGTAGCGTATTGATATATATTGGCAGTACCTGATAATATAGGAGCACAATAAAGACTTGAGTCACTTACAATACAATAATATTGCCCTGGTGTTTTAACATAAATAGTATCGTGGCTACCACCTACAGGGCCGTTAGGACCTTGCCAATAGAAATATCCGTTACCCCCGCTACATACCAACATCAATGAATCATTCGGACATATAATTCCACTTGTTGGGCTAACCGAAATAGTGGGTGCAACTTTTGCAGTTACACTGGCACCTGCCCCTGCTGTTGCGGTACAACCGAATGAGTTACTAAGCAATTCAGAAACGCCATAACCACCTATCTTAACCCACATACTATCGAGTGTGCTACCGTTCGACCAGTGAAAGCCCGCACCGGGCGTAATACCGGAGGCTGTAAGAAGAACAGAATCGCCAGGACACAAAGAAGCATTGGCAGGTGTTATTTTTAAAGCAGCCAGTGTCGGAATTGGAAATAATGTTACATAAACAGAATCGTAAACTACAGATATTAATGTATCACACTTATTAGCCCTTTTAATTGTATCGGTTATATGATACCATATACCGGAATCTTTCGGCGTAAAGCTATCTGTGGAAGGACAGGTAGATATTGGATTAAATGACACCGCATTAGGTGTTACCGACCATTTATTAGTAACAAAGGGCGAGCCGGGAGGAAGACACACAGCAGTATTCATTGCAATATTGGTAAGTGAGTCGAATGCCAGTAATTGAAAAGAGCTTCCCCTGCAAAATGCAATAGAATCGTGGGTACACTTTGGACAAGCAAGGCCCGGCTTAATAGCTGGTATAGAATCTTCAATAGTAACTGTAACACAGGTTTGGCTATCGCAACCCAGTTTATTAGTTACATTAAAACAGTAATTACCACTTTTTGTAACTGTAATACTTTGTGTAGTTGCAGTGCTTCCACCCGACCATGAATAGGTATTAGTTCCATAATTACCACCAGTCAATATCACATTCTTTTCGCAAACAACAATAGGCTTAGGGTGTGTAGCATTAGTATTTACTACCACATTGTCGCTTATTGTTGGTGAAGATGGATTCGAATTGATCACAACATAAATACTATCCTTGCTTTGTAAACATCCGTCAACTGAAGTCTCGGTAACATAATACCATCCTGTTTTAGACACCGACGTTCCTGCCCCAACAGCCCCTGTAGACCATTTGTAATTAAAATTAGGGCCTACCTGCGCACATGTATTTGAAATTGCATTAAGAGTACCTGCCTCGCAAAATGAAACAGTATCCGGGCAACCGAAATTGATACAAACCCCTTCTACAGGCCTTACACAGGTATTTCCTGTACGTATAAAAAAGTCGTATGGTTGACGGGTAAGGTCAATAGGCTTTGCAATAAAAACATCGCTATTACCTGTTGTAGAAAATTCCTGGAACGAACCATAATTATTATCAGAACAATAACCCAGGTTGCAATTTATAGGCGAAGAATTATAACCAATGTAATTCGCATCGCTAGTTACAATCATATCCTGGTTAAAACTACCGGCAGTATATACATCACCGGCAGCATCTACGGATATGCCATATCCTACGTTATCGTCATGGCCACCAATTTGCCTGCTCCAATTCCAGACACCACTTATACCATTATATTCAGCAACAAAAATATCCCATGCACCTACCGAGTTAAAAGTGCCTTGACCATATTGATCGGCATAACTATTCATGCGGCATTCAAAGCTTCCAATAATATATGCATTACCGGCAGCATCGAGTGATATGCCATTTGATGTAACATTACTTGATGAGCCGTCGGACACATCCCACAATAATTTTCCCGTACCATCATATTTGGCTACAAATATTCTGTTCGAATAAATATTTGATAAGCTAGCATTAGGAGTAACAAAAAAAGTTAGTGTTCCGGTAAAATTACCGGTCAGGTAAACATTTGAATTATTATCTACCGCAATACCATTTGCAATATCTGAGTTTCCTCCGCCTGCATATGTAAACCATTGTTCTTGGCCTGAACTGTTATATTTTATAAGAAAAATAGCATTAAAAAGAGAGGTTACATGTGCACTGCCGAAGGTTATGGTATCTGTAAACTGGCCAGTAACATACACATTACCTGTTGGGTCGCACCCTACTCCTAATCCCCTATCGGTGTGCGGACCTACACCTGATTTTGCCCATAAAAAATTACCATTACCATCAAGTTCGGTGGTAAATACGTTTACATTATTCTTAGTGCTTGTTAAGCTAAAAGACCCGAATGTTGCGGTACCTGCAAACTCGCCGGTAACAATTACATTACCACTATTATCTACTGTTATAGCATTACCAATATCCGACAACGAACCACCCGCACTAACTACCCATAATACATTACCGGCATTGTCGTATTTAGCAATAAAGGCATCTTGTAATCCGGCAGCAGTAATTGTCTTGGCTCCGAAAGTAGCACTACCATAATAGAACCCCGTTACATAACTATTACCAGCTGCATCAGCTTTAATAGCTAAACCGCGACATGAATTACTACCGCCCGCTTTAACAGCCCATAAAAAATTACCATTAGCATCCGTCTTAGCCACAAATACGTCTGATATGCCTGTGCATACCAGATTAGTGGCGCCAAAATTAGCTGAGCCTGAAAAATATCCTGTTGTGTATGTGTTACCTGCACCATCAGAAGAAATGCTATACGCTTCATCTATCGTGCTTCCTCCCGCCTTATCCATCCAATAGGTTTGGCTATTGGCACTCTTTGTAAACAATATTGCAGTGAATACTGAAAGTATAGCAATATATTTTTTCAGGTAGTTTATTTTATTCATGTAGCGCTTTACTTGTTTAGAAGTGGTATTTCAACCAAAAATAGCAATAAATATTGAGGCTGACAAGGGAATATATCACGCTTTTAAGAATTTAACATAGGTAACCCAACCCATCTATTTATTTGCCGTATTGGCATAATAACCCAGCTTATAAAAATCGAGATAGAACATACTTGCAAAACCTGAACAAAGTAAATACCGCATAAAAGGTCTCTTCATTGCGAAAACTACTTTTACAAAACCCAACAATCCATTCTTTTTTAGCTTATTGTAGTATTGTAATAGTGCAATATCCTTTGTAAAATCAGAGTCTTCGCCCATTGTTTTTACGATCTCTGCCAGGTTTCTAATAGCAGATTCGGCATTATCCATAAATACTTTGTTTGTATGCAAGTCGGCATGCAATACAGCATTATCAATATGCTTTATGTTTATACCTTTTAACTTCAATTCATAGCCAAACAGGGTATCTTCGTGCCCATAGCCTTTTATCTTTTCATTAAGCTGTATGGCTTCAAATACTTTCCGCTCAACCACAAAATTATTCGTCATGAATGAAGCGTTAGGCTTCAACTGCCTTTCTGCGGCAGGCTTACTTTCTTTCTTACGTCCATAGGTCCAGTGTAACACCTTTTCTCTTTTAGGTTTAGTAACACTGTACACACGCCCGCCACATATCACTTTCTCTCCCTTTTTTATTTCGGTTATGTAGTTAGTCATGAACTGCTTATCAAGTATAGCCGAATCGCAATCGAGGAATAAGAGATATGGATATTGCGCATATTTCAAAAACATATTACGTATGCGGGCACGGCCAACGTTTTCAGGCAATGCTATATAACTAGCCTTGTTGGCTAAAGCAGTTTTATTCGCGTTGTTAAAATCAACATTCGAACGATCATCTATTACTATAATCTCTACTGGAACATCCAGCAAAGCAACCTGGTCTGACAGATCTTTTACAAGATTGCCAACATTTACATTATAAACCGGTATGCAGACTGAAAGCATGATAGGTGAAACTTATAGTTATCAAAATTAGTATATATTAGCTCTATGAAACTGATGCACTTACATAATTATTATCGCGCTTATCCACATATGGAGTAAGCCAATTTGCATTGTTCAACCATCCCCTAACACAACAATTCACAAGGCTTACCTAAACAGTAAGCCTTCTTTATTTTATACAATTCAAAACCAACCAACATGAACAGGCCAACAGAACAGATCTACAAAAACTACACTGAGCAAGACTTCTCGGTTTGGGAAACCCTATTTAACCGGCAGATGGAATTATTAACCAGTACTGCATCAATAGAGTATCTGAAAGCGCATAAAACCATCAACTTCTCATCGAAACAAATACCTGATTTTAAAGATGTGAATGAGGTAGTCGGTAACCTTACAGGATGGAACCTGCATGTGGTACCTTGCATAAGTCCGCAGAAGGAGTTCTTTCAATTGCTGTCGAAGAAGAAGTTTACCGCCACTTGCTGGCTGCGTGCTATGGAACAACTGGATTACCTGGAAGAGCCCGATATGTTTCATGATGTATTTGGCCATGTGCCTTTGCTTACCAATAAAAGCTATTGCAGTTTCTTCGAGGGTATAAGTAACATTGCGCTCGAACATATAGATAACCCATTGGCCATAGAACTGCTTGGTAAAATATATTGGTTCACTATTGAGTTTGGGTTAATACGTGAAGAAGGTAAACTGAAGATATATGGTGCCGGTATCATGTCATCGTTTGGAGAAGTGAAGCATTGCCTGAGTGATAAAGTAACCCATGTTGATTTTGATGTAGAGAAGATATTCTCGACTGATTACCGCAACGACCAAATGCAAAACCTATACTATGTAATTGATTCATACGAACAGCTTTACAATTCGCTGGATGCTTTAAGTAAAGGACTAAAGCACCGGTTAAAAGAAGCCCAGGTAAAAGTGTAGATATTAACATACCCATTTTAAAAACTATGGCTTACTGAATAGATTTAGTATTGGCATAGGGCATAATTTTGGCAGGTGAATAAACACTTTAGCATATATGGGTTTTACGGCAGGATTTTCCTCATTATCGTACTATTCGCCGGTTGCGCCACTTCGCGCCAGGCTGAACGAGCTCATAAAGCGGCTGAAGAAGCGCAAAAAGAAGCGATCAAGGAAAGGTACGCCCTCAAGCTCGAGGTAGATACCGACAGTATTTCCAACTACCCACTCTACTCTTTTATAGATGAGTGGTATGGCATCCCTTATCATTATGGCGGCCGTTCAAAGGAGGGTGTTGATTGCTCCGACTTTGCATCAATACTCTACCAAACCGTTTACGGAAAGTTGATCACTGGGACGGCCGGTGACATTTTCCAGCAATGTGTTGAGGTTAAGAAAGCCGACCTACAAGAGGGCGACCTGGTGTTCTTCCGTATAAAAGGCAAGTACATATCGCACGTAGGTGTTTACCTTATGAACGATAAGTTTGTGCATGCCAGTGTACATGGTGGTGTTATAATAAGCTCGCTTAATGAGAGTTATTACAAACTACGTTTCTACAAAGGCGGACGACTTAAAACTTAAGCGTTAAGGGTATCGCCAATTGAATTGTCGTACTTCTTCTTAAACTTATCTACCGAGCCTAACGATTCTTCATCTATCACAAAATCCTTACCAACTACCACGCCAAGCATAGTAAACTCAGCATTGGTCTTTAGTAAGTATTCTACAAAGGCATCTTCCTTCGCAGGGCTAACCGATACAACAACCCTGCCCTGGCTTTCCCCGAACAAGAATGCGTCCTTACGAACTGAACCGTCGGTATTAATATCGAAACCAAAACCGCGATACATAGCAGATTCGGCTATTGCAACAAATAAACCACCGTCCGAACAATCGTGGGCAGATTCTATAAGTCCATTTGCAATTAAGCCTTTGACAGCAGCCTGTACTTCAAATTCTTCGTTTAAGTTAAAGTATGGTGCAGGCGAAGCCTTTACATCGTGGTACGAGTATAGGTATTCCGAACTGCTGATATCATTATGGCTTTCGCCAACCATGTAAATCAAATCACCTTCTTTCTTAAAATCGAGGGTCATAGTACGGTTCTTATCTTTTACAATACCCAGCATACCTATTGTTGGTGTTGGGTACACAGGACCTTCGTACGATGACTGGTTATAAAAACTAACATTACCACCCGTTACCGGAGTATTGAACTTCGTACAGGCCTCGCCAATGCCCTTAATGGCACTTACAAACTGCCAAAATACTTCAGGGTTGTATGGGTTACCAAAGTTTAAGCAATTGGTAATAGCCACTCCCTCGCCACCCGAGCATACAATGTTACGTGCTGCTTCGGCTACTGCTATAGCACCACCAATTTGCGGATCGGCATAAACATAACGCGAATTACAATCTACTTTCAAAGCCAGTGCTGTATTGGTCTTTTTAACGTTTACAATAGCAGCGTCAGATGGTTTATTAGTACTCATATTTACGGTACCCACCATCGAATCGTATTGCTCATACACCCACTTTTTCGATGCAATGTTAGGATGAGATATCAGGAACTCTGCTACTTCAGCATAGTCACTAGGCAAATCTATTTTATCAATATTGAATTTCTTAAACTCCTGGTAATATGCAGGCTCTTTAAACTCGCGCATATAAACCGGTGCACCACCGCCTAATACCAATACTTCGGCAGGCACTTCAGCAACCAGTTTGCCATGCATGTAATATTTCAGGTTCTTTTCGTCCGTCACTTCACCAATAACGGCGTAGTGCAAGTCCCACTTCTTCATTACATCTTCCACTTCCTTCTCTCTGCCCTTTTCTACAATTACCAACATACGCTCTTGCGATTCTGATAACAATATTTCAAAAGGCTGCATGTTTTGCTGGCGCAGCGGCACTTTATCCAAATGTATTATCATGCCGCTTTCGCCCTTGGCCGACATTTCAGATGTTGAACAGGTAATACCTGCAGCACCCATATCTTGCATACCAACTACGGCGCCGGTCTTAATAACTTCCAGCGATGCTTCTAACAATAACTTTTCCTGGAACGGATCGCCCACCTGTACCGATGGAAGGTCTTCTGCAGAGTCTTCCGTAATATCGGCCGAAGCAAAAGTTGCTCCGTGTATACCGTCTTTTCCTGTAAACGAACCAATAATATATACAGGGTTGCCTGCACCTTTAGCAATTGCCGATGCCTGCTTACCCACTTTCACTATACCCACCGACATGGCATTTACCAATGGGTTTACATTATAACAATCATCAAAATAAACTTCGCCGCCAACAGTAGGCACACCAAAAGCATTGCCATAATCGCCAATGCCTTTTACCACACCTTTTACTAACCACTTGGTACGCTCGGCATTAATATTGCCAAAACGCAGCGAGTTTAACTGTGCAATAGGCCTTGCACCCATGGTAAAAATATCGCGGTTAATACCGCCCACACCTGTTGCAGCCCCCTGGTATGGCTCCACTGCCGATGGGTGGTTATGCGATTCTATTTTAAAAGCGCAGCCGTAGCCATCGCCAATATCTACTAATCCTGCATTCTCTTCGCCTGCTTTAGCCAGCAAATGCTTGCCTTCGCGCGGAAGGGTCTTTATATAGTGTATCGAATTTTTATACGAACAGTGTTCGCTCCACATTACCGAAAATATGCTCAGTTCGGTGTAGTTTGGGGTACGGCCCAAAATGCCCTTTATCTTATCAAACTCTTCTGCCGATAAGCCCAGTTGCTGGGCTATTTCTGCTGTTACCTTTGGTGTTTTTTCTGCTACTTCCATGTTCCTTTTTTATTCTGCCGCAAAGATAGGTTTTGGGCTGCAATTACCCTGCTATTTTTATGAACAGTTTATTAAATACAGGACACGAATTACACGAATTATCTTACCGCTAAGGCGCGACGGCGCAAATTTTGTCATGCTGAAATATGACGCATCTACTCCATTGTGTTTTCTCTCGCAAAGGCGCAAAGTTTTTGTCCCCCGCCGGAGGGGGCAGGGCTGCTTCTTACATAAATTTTGCAGTCCCGTACTTGTTGCGGGGGGCAGATGTTCTCCGTATTTCGTTTACCATTTACAACTTACCATTAAAATGCAACACTTTTGCACACAGATTCAAAAAATGTGTCGCATTTTCTATTTTTACCGAGTTTACACTTTTAACACCCTGTAAGCACTCAAGCACCTGATTTTCAATAATAACATTCGAAAATAAATTTTCATTTTGTAAACCCCTTATTATCTATTGTATAATATGCTGTCTTTAGTTTATAGTTCATCGTTTATACCTTATCGTAGTAATAGGTACTTCACCACAAATTTACGAATAGCTATTGCTGGGCTGGCAAAAATGGGATGCGGGTTTTCAACAGGGCGAAAAAAAACAACTTTATTTTGATTGAAAATCCGCATCATCACATTGCCATAACAAAAAGGTATATTCTTTTGCTGTCAGATCTGAAATATCTGCCATAGTGGAACCTTCCATGTGCCCTGAATTAAAATTAACATTCAGCAACACCGGATAACCTGAAGTAGAAGAATTTTGCATAGCTGCAGCAAATTTACCGGGCTCCCAGCTGCTCACTCTATCGTCATTATAACCGGTTGCTATAAACTGTGCGGGGTAATTCACATTCTTTTTTATATGCACTAAGGCATCCATTTCCAATAGCCACTCCCATTCTTTCTTTATATTCCTATCTCCAAATTCATCATGGTTATTGGGGCCATTAGGAGTAAACTCAGCCCGGCTTTCGTTAAGGCAGCCGACCCTTATCACAGCTACCCTATAAAGCCCAGGTATTTCGGTAATAGCCCTTCCTGCCAAAACACCTCCTCCGCTTGCACCAAAGCATCCTAATCTGTTGGAAGATGTATACTTCTTTTTTATTAAATATTCGGCGCAGGTATTGAAATCGTTCCATGTATTGGGTTTGGTTTGTTTCATGCCCTGTAAATGCCAATCCTCACCTTTCTCTCCTCCGCCTCGTACATGCGCAACTGCCATAACTACTCCATGCTGTAATAGCACCAAGTAATAAGCGTTGTCAAAATCTGGCGTCTGCGACATACCATATGCCCCATAACCTGTTATATATCCAATATTGCTTCCATTCATTTTCACTTTGGTTTTATCGTAATAAATACTCAACGGTATCATTACACCATCTTTTGCCGGAACTTCCACTTCTTCCTCTACCAGATTATCTAACCCAAGGTATTGAGGCTTCATATAAAAGGGTCCATTTTCAAACTTCCCGGTGGCAATATCGATTGAGTAAAAATTTTCAGGTATGGTCCATGAACTATTGCCAATAATACATTCGTTGGTTTGACTGTTTAAGGGCATGAAAGTCAATGTACCTTTCAGGGGTATGTTAAGGTCCTCTATTTGACCTGTAGAAAAATCGAGCTTTTTAGCTCCAAAAGAAATGCCGTTTTTTGAAAGTGTAATTACCAAATAATCTTTGGTGCCATTTATGCTTTCTATTTTCCAGTCGCCCCCCTTATATATTTCCTCTGCCGTTGATATATCTCCTTTGGGCAGAGTTACTTTAATAAGTTTATTGTTGTTATTGCCTTTCGATGTAATACAATACACATCGTTGCCATGTACAAAATAATTTTTCACTTCATCTGCAAGGATACAAAATGGCTTCCATTGTATAGTCTTGGCTTTAAGCTCATTCTTAGGTGCAACAAAAATCTGTTCATTGGTGCTCGAATTATACTTTTCGCCAATCATATAATCGCTGCTTTGAAACATGGTAACATATGGTAGATCAGCGGGCAGCATCCTAAGTTGAGAATATTTAGTTCGGCTGAATATCTCTACATCTTTGTCTTCATTAGTACCGATAATATGCATCTTAAATTTGGCATCCTCCTTATTAGTATAGTTATGTACGTCGTCTGTCTTTTGTTTTCTATATAGTATAACATCGTTACTTCCATCAGCAAATTTACCTTCTGATGATAATAACTTATCAGACAAATACTCATCGGTTGTAAGGTCTTTAAACACAATAAAGTCTATCTCCTTGCCGCCCTCCGCTAAACTTAGCGCCACAATTTTACCATCATCACTTACATCAAATTTATTCACGTCAAAAACCTTACCCGGTTCGTAGCCTGCCGGATCAAATACCAGTACATTCCTCCCATTCGCCCCATCTCGGTAGTACAACTTTATAATATTATCACCAGGTTGAAGGCTTCTGAAAAAGTATCTGTTACCTCGCCTGATAAATTCATCAGTATACCTAACTCCGGATAGTTTATCGATGTCAGAAAGTTCTTGCTTCATTTTGGCGAGTCCGGGAATGGTATTAAGTACACTATCAGTAAAATCATCTTGTTTTACAAACCAATCTTTTGTTTCTCTGGCATCCAGATTTTCAAGCCATCGGTAAGGGTTCTTAATGGTATCGCCCCACATTACATCAACACTATCAACAGTATGCGTTGAAGGGTAAGCAAATTGTGCATGGTTGGCGCATGAGGCCATACATACAACAAGTAATGGAACAATAAAGCATTTCATGCTGGTCGTGGATTTTATAATTATCAAATATAATATTTAAAAAAATCAAGAAAAATAATCTCTCACGCTTGATACCCGCGAAGCTGCGCTTATTTCATATTCGTTCCAAACAAATTACTCACCCTACCCTCTCTACAATAGAGAGGAAAATACATGGGCGTTCTTTTACCACGGGTTAAAACCCGTGGCTACAAACATTTATCACCGCTGGGGATTTAATAATGAATTAATTCCATAGCTCAAAGCCCATTCAGGGTCCCGATAGCTATCGGGATGGGGTCGAAACGGAATACACTTCGACAAAGCCCGCCCGGCCCATTCGCCGTTCGGACGGGCTCAGTGTGACAGTATTTCTTAGAGAAGCTTTGTGCCTCTTTTCTTTGTGTACTTAGTGGTGAAAAATGAAAAGGAATAGATGCTTCATTCTTCAGCATGACAAAAAACGCTTCGCGCCTTAGCGCCTTTGCGGTAAAACGTAATTTTTAATTCGTAATTTTTAATTGCTTTTGCATCACTCCCAACAAAAACGGAATAGGAATAATGAAATAAGATATATCGGCAAAGGAAAGGTAAAAGGTATTTGTCCAACCGTCTTTTATAATATGGAAGCCAAAATAAAGCGCCACCACCAGCAATAACACCATACCCGAAAAGAAAATGGCCTGCTTATTGTCCTTCGCAAAAAAACCCATGCCCAAAGCCAATATTGGGAACAGGAAATTAAGCCAGAAGGGAATGTAAGAGAGCGATTCGGTTTGAAAGGGGTTGCTCTTTATAAAATCGGTAGGGTATAAAATGTATAGGGGCAACAGGGTAACGAGTAACGCTAATATAGTTACAATGCCCCACAAAATAATGCGAGGCAGTTTTACCTTTTGCTTAATAAAGTAAATACCATACAAGCCCAATAGCAATACATATATAAAACGGGTAGATAACAGCAGCCCGCCAAACAAGCCGGCCAAAATAAGGTTGCGGGGTTTATCTATCCCCTTCGTTAAAAGCCAGTCGGCATATATATACCACAACAGCGATACAAAGAACACGGTACTGCGTGCAAATATCTCCCACAACATAAAGGGCGAAAACATGAGTATAAACAGCGCAAAGGTGTAATCGGTATTTTCTTTTTTGCCTTTCTTAAATAAATAAATAGTAAGCAATACCAATGCCAGTAAAGGCATGTAACCAATTTCTTTAAGCAGGTAAAAGGGGTATGCCATTACAAAATACACAGGCAATGGCCCAGGTAAATTGCTCATGTTCGACCGCACACCGTAGGGGTATGTGCCGCTCTTCAGTGCATCAAAAAATGTATATATCACGCTCCAGCGGTCTACATTCAACTTCTCAACCGGGAAACGGCTAAACCCAACAACCGAACCCACACATACCAGCGCCAGCGATAAAAACACCGCGCTTATAGGTATGGTGTTTGTGCCTTTGTTCCATACTCTGTATAACGCCACCAAAGCAACCAGGTAAACAAGTATGGCGGGTATGGTATAGTTGGTATAACGCACCAGGTATTTACCCAAAAACAAAGCATTGGTAAAACCAATAACTGCCAGTATGGCCATATTGCGTTTTTGGTAAGTATGGGTTATACCCGGCATGCGTAATGGTTTGATTTGCAAAAGTAAAACAAATTACTCACCCTGCCCTCTCTACAATAGAGAGGGACATACGAGGCGCGCTCTTATACTACAAACATGTATCCCCGCTAGGGGCTTAATAATGCTCCATAACTCAAAGCCCTTTCAGGAGTTTGGGGTATACACGGCAATTTGACAAGATTGGTTTGTTCAAATAAGATTCTTAATTTTTAATTCGTAATTCGTAATTGTCTCCTTGTCTCTATTTTAAATTCCTATTTTTGAACTACAGGTTACACCTATGGCAGATATTGTTTTTTGTGCGTTTTATTTACTCCTCTTTTCATTTGTTATTCTGCAGGCAAGGTTATTTAAGCTTCCGGGTGTAAACAGCAAGTTACCCCTCATTACTTTTTACCTTAAACTGGCCTTTGGCACTGCCCTGTGGTATATATATACCCATCATTATAAGAACAGGTACTCGGCCGATATTTTTAAATACTTCGACGACAGCAAGTTTATGTACCAGTCGATACACCGCGATACTGCTGATTTTTTCCGCATGCTTTTTGGCATTGACGATTCGGGGCCACGCATACAGGGTTATTACCAATCGATGGTAAGCTGGGTAAACGGGCACAACAGCACCTTATATAACAACAGCCATTTAATAATACGGCTCAATGCGGTATTAATGCCCTTTTCACAGGGGCATTATGCGGTGCATGTATTGTTCTTTTGCTTTATAGCCTTTGTAGGTTCTACATTACTTTACAAAGCTTTTTACCCTTACCTGGCCGATAAAGCCACTTTGCTTTTTATAGCCATTTTCCTGTTCCCGTCGGTATTATTATGGACTTCGGGTATTTTAAAAGAGAGCCTCGTTTTTATGAGCCTGGGGCTTTCCATCTATTATTTCCGCAGGATATTAGAGCCTAAAAAATCAAACCAGCTTATTAACGCATTACTTTTTATTGCGGGCATTGCATTACTGTTCGAAGTAAAGGCGTATGTATTACTTTGCATAATACCGGGCTTTATTGCCGAAGCTTTAATTGGTAAGAACAAATTGGCTGCCCGTAAACCATGGTTGACCTATTTACTGGTAACGCTTGTTTATTTGGGAATAGGCTTGAACACAGACAAGATAGATAAGAACGAAAATCCTTTAAAAACCTTATCTGACAAACAAACCGAATTTAACCGCTTAGCAAAAGGTGGTATTTACCTGCAACAGGCCAATAACGAATTTCAGTATGCTTACGTACCGGCTGACGACTCGGTAAACATTTTACCGGTCAACAAATTTGCCGATAGCCTTATACGCTTTAAAGGAATACAATTCCTGTCTACCTCGGCCTTTTGCTATGCAGAAGAAACCACAAAAAAAATTGCTCCCTTTACCTTACGGAACGGCACTAAATTTAAACTCATCCGTTCGCTGCACGAAGACACCTTAAGTATGGTTGCAGTTGCCGACACACCCATTTACCGACTAGATACGTATATAGAGCCTGCTAAAAGCGCTGTGTATATTCCGCCTATACAACCAACGGTGTTGGGCTTACTGGCCACTGTGCCAAACGCTTTGATGGTTTCTATAGTTAGGCCTTACCCCAGCGAAATAAGTTCAAAGGCACTGCTTTTTTATGCCGCCGAAAACCTGTTTATTATACTGCTTATTATACTGGCGCTGGTATTTATTATTCGGCAAAACCCCAATAACCACATGGTGTTTTTCTGCCTGGCCTTTTGCCTGCTAATGCTTATACTTATTGGCCTTTCGACCCCTTTATACGGTGGTATTGAACGCTATAAGTCTGTGGTAATACCTTTTATGCTTATTTTGCTCCTTCTGATTTATGATAAGGACAAGCTTAACCGACTACTGAAAAACAAAAAATAGATACTCACCCCTGCCCCTCTCTATAATAGAGAGGGGTAAGAAGAAAGACAAGAAAACACAAAAGGAACAAAAAGACAATACTCACCTACCTACTCGACGATATGGAGGGGTGAGATGAAAGATAAGTAAGAACGCAAATGAACCAATAAAAACATACACACTTCTTTCCCCTCTCTACAGGTAGAGAGGGGCGCAGGGGTGAGTATGAAAAACAAAAAATAGATACTATGGCTTTTCAACGTAAACACCTTTTTGAAAGAAAATCACACAAGCAAATTCAGGACCGACTTGAAGCAGATGCACATAACGGATCTGCTTTAAATAAAATACTTTCGGTAAGGGACCTAACCGCATTAGGAATTGCAGCTATTGTAGGTGCGGGTATTTTTTCAACAGTGGGTACCGCTTGTTTTGATGGCGGGCCCGGTGTAGTCATCCTCTTCATCATTACCCCTATTGTTTGTGCATTTTCTGCTTTCTGTTATGCCGAATTTGCTTCCCGCGTTCCTATTTCAGGCAGCGCTTATACCTATTCATATGTCGCCTTTGGCGAAATGATAGCATGGATAATAGGCTGGGCGCTTATTATGGAATATGCCATAGGTAATATTGTAGTAGCTATTTCATGGTCCTCGAACCTTACCAGCTTGCTCGATAATATTGGCATACATATGCCACAGTACTTAAGCATGAGTTTTTTGGAAGTAAAAAACGGCAACGAACAATTTTTGCATCCGGTAAAAGACTCTCCAATTACTGCTGATGCTGCAACTGCCTTTCATAACCTTTGGATAAGTGCACCACGTATAGGGGGTTTGCCTATTATATTTAATATTCCGGCACTCATTATTACCATACTTGTTACAGCGGTTGCATACGTAGGTATTAAAGAATCGCGCACGGGCAGCAACCTTATGGTAGCCTTTAAATTAATAGTAGTATTAGCCGTAATAGCCATAGGATGCACCCACGTTCATACCAATAACTGGCACCCCTTTCTGCCTAATGGCATGGGTGGAGTATTGAAAGGGGTGTCCGCGGTCTTCTTTGCTTATATAGGTTTCGATGCCATATCTACCACCGCCGAAGAATGCAAGGATCCCCAGCGCGATCTTCCACGGGGAATGATGTATTCCCTTATAATATGTACAATATTATACATATCATTGGCGTTGGTACTTACCGGCATGGTTAAATATACAAATCTTAATACCCCCGATTTTCTTGCCAATGCCTTCAACCAGATAGGAATGAACTGGCTTGGCGGAATAATTGCGCTTAGCGCGGTTGTGGCAACTACAAGTGTTATGCTTGTTTTCCAGTTAGGCCAGCCACGTATATGGATGAGTATGAGCCGTGATGGCCTTCTGCCTGAAAAGTTCAAAAAAGTACATCCGAAATTTAAAACTCCTTCGTTTGCTACTATCATTACAGGTTTATTGGTAGGCATTCCTGCTTTGTTCCTCGACCAAAATTTTGTAACCGACCTTACCAGCATAGGTACCCTGTTTGCGTTTGTACTGGTTTGTGGTGGAATTCTTGTCCTCCAGAAAGATAAAAGCGGCCCTACCCCAAAATTTAAAGTGCCTTATATTAACGGAAGGATCTTCTTACCCATCATATTTACAGCAATTGGGTTAATATTCTACTATGTGGCTCCGGGTATGTTATCGGGTTTCTTTAACCTGAGCGATATTGCAAAAGCCGAAAATGTAAGTGTTTCAGATGCTTTTGTGGAACGTATCCCTTTCTTCATCTTTGTCATTATCTGCATTTTAATGCTCATATACTCAGTTCTGAGGAAATTATCACTTATACCCGTGGTTGGAATGCTTTCCTGCTTTTTTCTTATGACCCAGATAAAATTGGGTAGCTGGGGCTGGTTTGGCGTTTGGTTTAGCATAGGGCTTGTCATATATTTCACCTATGGTATCAAGCATAGCAAACTAAGAAGCTTAAATGCGTAAATTTGTCCTGTGCTAAAAGGCAAATTTTGACCTTTATGATAAAGATGTGTCGCTTTTTATTTGCAGGTATGCTTATACTTATGGCGGCCCATATTAGTGCGCAGTCAAAGTCTGAATCGTATTTGTTCCATTTTAACCCTTTTAAAGCGGAAACCGGTGGAGGCGCACCTCACGAACGCAGAGTTAAGGTACGTATTGATGCGGGGCTTATGCTTCAGTATCTTACTAACGATCCACACTACACCACCGGCATTCAAGGAGATGGAAATTATACCCTTGGTGTAAAAATTGAGATCCCCATTCAGAAGAATGCAGACATTATTGTGGGACCTGATCTGATGCATGAAAATTTCGATTTTGATTCTTACTTTTTTTCTCCCGGTTATTCATTTTTATATAACGGAGACTTGTACTATAACCACGCCATTTTAATGGACGAAATACAAATACCTGTTCTATATAAGATTAATTTTTCATCAGAAACCCGTAACATAAAAAACCTCTATGCCACATTTGGCTGGATATTCCGTTATGTGCTTTATGATAATTCACTTGTTACCAATGTAAATTCAGGCAAGTTTGTGTGGGAAGGACAAAACGACATTACGAGCGCATACCCTTTAATATCGCCTGAAGGCAGCGGTGGTATTGAAGCAAGCCTTGGCTACCAGCACAACACATTACGCAATGGCAATGCCTGGTTCTTCGAAATAGAATATAGGTATGGCGTATCACCATTAATTTATTCAGGCAACCAGGCAGGATCTAACAACGTAGAGTTTTCATTAAATACATTATCCTTTAAATTGGGCCTGCGCCTTTAATTTGACGTGAAAACTAAATCATTTGCAAGAGAACTGTTTTCGCTTCTGTTGTGGGTGTTCCTTGTAGTTTTTATACTTATGAATTTTGTGGGTTCGTTCTCCTACATCTCCTCCAGTTCAATGGAAGGAGAAGTTGAACCCGGCGATTTAATATGGGTAAACAAATTGGCTTATGGTCCAAGACTCATTCAAACTTTATTCTCTTTACCATTTGCAAACAACAGGTTACCTTTTTTTAAAGATAAACCTTCCTATTCTACCTGGGTTGAACTGCCCTACTTCAGGTTTCCGGGTTACTCGCATATAAAACGCAACGATGTGGTAGTTTTTAATTACCCAATGGAACAGGACCTGCCGGTAGACAAAAGAGACAGCTATATGAAGCGCTGTGTCGGCCTACCAGGCGATACCTTACAAATATTCGACAGAGATATTTTCATTGGCAAAAAACTGCTTGATGTACATAATAATTATAAGTATTCATACCTGATAAAATCTACTACCGACACATTACAACCTTATGCCAACAAATACTTGCATATAGCCGAAACAGAAGTTGGTACCGATAGCAAGGACTATATTTTTATGATGACCAAAGCTCAGGCCGACTCATTGCGTAAACTACCATGTGTTACATCTGTTACTCCAAACATCGCCAGCTATTCATCTAATATGCTTTTCCCTAAGGACCCGGATTTTCCCTGGACAGAGGATAATTATGGCCCTATAGTAGTTCCTAAAAAAGGCTTGACTATTCATTTAAATGTAGATAGCATTACTATTTACGAAAGAATAATACGTGACTACGAACATCATAAGCTCAATATTAAGAATGATTCTATTTATATTGACGGAACACTCGCGACGCATTATACCTTTAAAATGAATTACTACTTTATGATGGGCGACAACCGAAACAACTCTATCGATTCTCGTTATTGGGGCTTTGTGCCCGAAGACCACATAGTTGGTAAAGGATCGATGGTAGTGTTTTCTGCAAGTCCGGGACAAAGAGGAGAATCGTTGTGGAAGCGGATAAATTTGCACCGCTGGTTTAACTGGATACATTAATTATTATTTTTATACTGTATGTCAACAATAAAACCTTTCAAAGCCATTAGGCCGGCGGCCGATAAAGTTGCCAGGGTAGCATCACATGCAGTTGAACGATATTCGGCTACTACTATTCAGAATATCCTTCAAACAAATCCTTTTTCGTTTTTACAGGTTATTAATGCTGGCCGTGCACATAAGGATAACTACACAGAGCAGTTACATGCTATAAAAAACAAATTCGAAGAATTTAAAAACACACACATTTTCGAGCAAGATGCTGAACCTTGTTTTTATATCTACAGGCAAATAAAAGATGGCAGATCGCATACAGGTATTATAGCTCTGGCATCGGTTGAAGAATATGAAAAGGGCACAATAAAAATACACGAGCAAACACTTGCCGAACGCGAAAAGAAATTAAAAGAATATTTAACCGTTTGCGATTTTAATGCCGAGCCGGTTTGCCTGACACACCCTTACCATAATGATCTTCATTTGTTTTTAGCAGAAAGATCAAAAGATGCTCCGTTATATAATTTCGAAGCCGATAGCATTCAACACGCTGTTTGGAAAGTATCAGATAGTGAAGGCCTCAATAAAATATTCACCATATTTAAAACCATTCCCGATCTATATATTGCCGATGGGCACCATAGGGCTGCGTCATCTGCTTTGCTTGCTAAAGCTGCAAAAGAAAACAACAAATCGCATACGGGTAATGAAGCCTACAATTTTTTTATGGCGGCTTTTTTTGCCGATACCGAACTAACCATTTTTAATTTCGATCGTATGGTTAGCACATTAAATAGCCATACCCACGAATCTTTTTTTAAAGAGCTGGAAAACAATTTTGAAATAAAAGCGTTCGGAAAACAAGTATGTAAACCTTCTTCAGCAAAAGAAATAAGCCTTTATACAGAGGGCCAGTGGTTCCTTTTAAAAACCAGGGATGGCGTAAATAAAGGTGCCGATCCGGTTAATAGTCTTGATGTAAGTGTATTATCAAATTTCATTTTAGGCCCAATATTGAATATTACAGATCTGCGTAATGATAAGCGAATAACGTTTATACCTGGCGTAAAGGACATTGAAGAAATACAAAAAAATGTGGATAACGGTAAAATGAAAGCGGCTTTTTGCCTTTACCCTATATCATTTAGCGAACTGAAAGCCGTTGCCGATATTGGTAAAGAGATGCCACCAAAATCAACCTGGATAGAACCCAAGTTTGAAAGTGGCTTATTAATATATAGCTTAACTAATTAGAACTTAGAACGTGTACGCCTGTGGAATGAAGAAGGCGAATATGTAACCGTTAAAAAGGTAAACATATAGGTATCGTTATGCTTATAATCTCCGCGCTCCTGGCCTGCATTATCGGGCTGAATATCCGGCTGATTTATAGAATGCAGAGAAGGATCTGCAAAATATTGAGCTATTGGGCCGTACTGTGTCAATATTGCGCTACTGCTATAGTATTTATTATGGGTATCATCAATATAATCACTACCTGTCCATAACCTGTCTGAAATTTCTAACCCGATAGAAAAATTAGGTGTTACATTATACTTAAACCCTAAGCCGGCAGGTACACAAACTGCAACCTGATTATAATCAGCCGGGCCACCTGGCATTCCTTCACCTTCGGTATGTAACGGTTTTAAATTGTACCATGCACCATTGTCTTTATATTGCCCTTGTGGGTTAAAGTAAAATCCGCCCAAGCCCAAAAAAACATATCCATCAATATTAAAACGCTTAAAGCCGTGTGCGTGCTGAATATGATAACGGTGTCCTATATGGCTACTTTTATAAAAGAAATACTCAGCCTGGGCAGATAGCTCCATTATTGGCGACCTGAAATTAATATTTCGGTTGTGTCTATATTCTTCACTACTATAAGCATCATTACCAGAAACCATAGCACCGGTAAATGCAGCTTTTACAGAAAAATCAGAGTTAAAAAAGTAACGATAGGCTATCATCCCGCCGTAACGAATAGCTTGTGGGTTAAAATCTTCGAGGAAGTGGGTACCAATTTTAGGAGAGCCACCTACGTCGCCTAAAAACTGAGATGGCCCGGCACCGAAAACCCACTCGTTATGGGCACCGTTACGCTTGTAAAAATATTGCGCCTTTGCCGAGAAAGACATCAATATTATTACTACAGAAATGAAGTTATAAAAATAGCTTTTCCTCATCTGAGCAAATATACTAACTTTTATATGAATAAAAGTAGTTTTCAGGCCTAAATTGGTCAATATCTACCGATTATACATCTTTTCTTATCAATTGTTATGATTTAGCAACTGGTGCCAATGGTGTTCAACCCAGTCCAAAAGCAATTCAACGATTTTTCAAAAAAAGCCCGGAAAATCAATCGTAATTTCAATTTAAATATTGTTTATTCAATAATGGATCTTACAAGCGGTTACCCCTATTGGCTCATAAAATCTGGCTTACCGGCAAATTACCCCAAACTGGAAAGTAATCTGAAAACAGATGTGCTTATTATTGGAGGGGGCATTTCAGGCGCCTTAAGTGCTTGGCATTTATGCGAAGCCGGAATAGAATGCACTGTGGTTGATGGCCGTACTATTGGCTTGGGTAGTACTTCAGCCAGCACATCGCTTCTTCAATATGAATTAGATACATCTTTGTCAGTGCTTTCGAGAATTATTGGAAATAAAAAAGCCACTCGGGCATACAACCTATGTTATTCGGCCATCGACAAATTGATTGCAATTTCTAAAAAGCTACAATTTACTGAGATTGAAAAACGCCACAGCCTTTATTTTGCAGCCCAGGAAAAGGACACTAAATTGCTTGAGCTGGAATATAAAGCCCGCAGTAACGCAGGATTAAAGGTTGACCTTTTAAATAAAAGAGATATAAAAAAAGAATATGGGTTTTCGGCTCCGGCCGCAATTTTATCTTCTCAAGGAGCTACAACCAATGCATATATGTTTACTCATGCACTGCTTCAGCAGGGTTTAAAAAAAGGGCTAAGCGTATTTGATCGAACCAAAATAACATCAAAAAAATATAGCAATACAGGTATTACATTACATACAGAACAAGGCCATATAATACGCGCTAAAAAAGTTATTAATGCCACCGGATATGAGGTTACCGAATTTTTAAATAAAAACATCATTGAATTAAAGTCTACCTATGCCCTGATATCAGAGAATATGCAATCTCCTACCCCACCATGGAAAGATGGCACAATGTTATGGAACACTGCCGACCCCTATTTATACATTCGAATTACAAGCGATAACAGGATAATTGTTGGTGGAAGGGATGAAGACTTCTATGATCCGGCTGCACGTGATAAACTAATAAAAAGAAAGACGAAGCTGCTTGCAAAAGATTTCTCAAAATTATTTCCATCTATTAACATGATACCCGAGTATAGTTGGATAGGTACATTTGGCTCAACTAAAGATTCACTACCCTATATTGGTGGTTACAATAAAACGCCTAATACATATTATAGCCTTGGTTTTGGAGGAAATGGAATAGTTTTTAGTTTAATAGCCGCTGAAATTATATGCGATATGATTAAAGGCAAAAAGAATGAAAACGCTGAACTTTTTTCCTTCGATCGATAACCGCCTCTATCAATCAAACAAACTTAATTGCGAGGGCGGCATTGCTTTTCCGAAAACGGTTCTTCCTCCATATTTATGAGATTCTCTTCGCTCATATTTTACAATCTTGTTAAACGCATCTTCATCAGGGGTAAAGTTTTCCTCCAACGATTGGGCCATATGAGTAAGGTTCTTAATTGCTGTTTGCTTTTCGGTAAATCCGATCTTGGCTTTCTCTACCGATGACTGAAGTATTTGAATAGTTTCATCATATACTTTTAAAGGCACAGGAAAAGGATGCCCGTCCTTACCACCGTGTGCAAAAGAAAACCGGGCAGGATCAGTGAATCGTGTTGGGGTGCCATGGATAACTTCACTCACCAGCGCAAGCGATTGTATGGTGCGTGGGCCAACACCTTCTAACAGAAGCAGGGATTCAAAATCAGTTATATTGGAATTATACGCCAGGAAAATAATACTACCCAGCCTTTTTAAATTAACATTTTCAGCCCTCACTTCGTGATGCGCAGGCATTATGATCTTCTGAATTTCGGGCAGCATAATTTTCGGAGATTCTTTTGTAATGCTGAGTATACCCTTCTTCGTTGCCCCAGCATCGGTATCAGTCAGGTTCAATATTTCACCCTGATTTATACCATAAATAAATGTGTGTGGATTTTCACTAAAGCTTTTTAAATTTTTCGAATGCCAGTGATACCTTCTGGCCATAGAATTTGCTTCATTCATTCCTTGCTGAACAACAGCCCATTCGCCCTCTTTTGTTACCACAAACGTGTGCAGGTATATTTGAAACCCATCTTGTATGGCAGTATTGTCAACTTTAGCAGTAAGCTTGCTATATTTAACCAGTTCTGCACCCGGCAAACCTGTTTTATCAGATATTTTCAATAGCTCAGCTGGAGTTTGCCTTGAATATTTTCCTTTACCACCGCATATATAAATGCCTAATTCGTTAAACTTCGGATTCAGGGCCCGTTTTAAGGCGCCCATTACAGATGTTGTTATTCCAGAAGAATGCCAATCCATACCTAATACGCAACCAAACGCCTGGAACCAAAATGGGTCACTCAGTCGCGAAAGGACTTCCGACCTTCCGTATTCAGAAACAATAGATTCTACTATTGCTCCTCCTAACAAGCCCATACGCTCTGCCAGCCAGTAGGGTACTTTACCATAATGAAGTGGCAGATCGGCATAACGTTTAGCAGAGAAAAAAAGATTAGGCATATATAGAATTAACCAATACCCAATTTACGAATACTTTGGCTATTTATTGCAAAATTATTCGACTTAAAACTTAAATACGGAAATATTATCGCCCCTTAAAGAAGCTTATAATTCTACCGAGTAATCCTTTGCGTGCTTTAACATGCTCTTCTACCTTATCTTCCTTTACTGCTTTCTCTTCTGTATGAGTGGTATGAGGATGCGCAACTTTTTTAGGGTGAGGTGCGGCCATTGATTTTGGCTTTGGCGAACGGCGTACTTTACGCTTGCTTGTTGTATTTTGCTTATTCATAACGAAATGTCTTTAATTGGTTGTTTCTGAAAGTTGCGTCCGGCGTTTTATTTCTTACTTGCGCGTACCACAATTAAGATTATAATTATTACAACTATTGCTACAAGGAAAACACCAACGCCTACGCCTGCTTTAAAAATTCCTGTTGCTATGCTGCAGGAAGTCAGAAATGAAAAAAATAACGCCAGTGAAAATAGTTTTATGAAGTTTTTCATGATTTTTGTTTTTAACGGTTTCTTTCTTCTCGAATTAATTATGAAGCAAAAGTCTCCTTCTTAAGAAAAACATGCATTGCACAATCATAGAAATAAGTTGCATGATTTCCCTCTCTGTGAGGACAATAATGTGGCAAGGTAATTAACTCAGTCCTGCCAGAACTGTGTCACTTCCAATTGTGCGTATAGAAGATTTGAGATGATAAAATGTTCAATTATTGATGTGCCCGAAGAGAGACTCGAACTCTCAAGGATGTAACTCCAACGGCTTCTGAGACCGCAACGTTTACCAATTTCGCCATCCGGGCATACAATAATGCTGAATTTTGAATTATTAATTTTAAATGCTTGTGAATTGCAATTTCAATTTAAAATTCAAAACTTAACATTAAACATTATGAAGTGCCCGAAGCGAGACTCGAACTCGCACACCATTACTGGCGTCACCCCCTCAAAGTGATGCGTCTACCAATTTCGCCATCCGGGCATTTATAAGAACATGCTTAAAAAAGCAGGCTGCAAATATAAAAACAGATTGAACACCACAGTCAAATTTGTTTGGTGACCACATTTTCACGAAAAACCGCGCCTGCTCTTAACTTCTTCGTAGGCTTCCTGTATCTGCTTGAATTTCTCTTCCGAGGCCTTCCTGATATCTTCTCCCAGGTGGGTAACACGGTCGGGGTGGTTATCAAGCGCCATGCGCCTGTATGCTTTCTTTATCTCCTCATCGGTAGCATCGGGGCTAACGCCTAATATCTCGTAAGGCACATTGCTATTTACCTGGGCAGATCGGTTTGCAAACATGGCCCCTATCGACCTCATATCAACCTGGGAGATACCTAGTAGCATAGCTATTCGGGTTAAAACCTGCATTTCACCGTTCGATAAGCTACCATCGGCCATAGCCACTCCAAATAAATAATGCAATAGTTGCAGCCTGCCCTGGTATGCCATTTGATGCCCAAGTGGTATGCATACAGTTTCGAGCGGAACCCTCCTTTTAAGCATATCGCGTAAAACAAGCATGTACTCCTTGGTTTTATCGACCCCGAACTGGCGCACAAAAAAAGCTTTTACATAATCAAGCTCGGGCCTGGTAGTAACTCCATCACTCTGCATTACTGCAGCCGATAGTGATAACAGGCTCATATGAAAATCTCCTGTAGGATTGTGCCAGCCGCCACCGGTATTAGCACCCTGGCTTTTATCAGCATTGGCAGATGAAATGTACCCATCGAGTAACGAGCCCAGCAAAAAACCTGCTAATGCACCATCGAAATGGCCCATTAAGTAACCGAATATAGCTCCGAATATTTTACCCGAATTCCTTATCATAAACTAAAGAGCCACAAAAGTAAGCTTGTTTTGCCTAGCCCTTTCAACATTTCTTAAATTGCTATCTTTATGGTCTAAAACGCTTTATATGGAAAGTTTTGTACTGTTACTCGAAATACTATTACCTGCTATTGTTGTAGGTGCTGTTGCTTACCTAATTATCAGAAGCTATCTCAATTATGAGGAAGGCAGACAGTCGCTTGAAATAGAAAAATCGAAACAAGATATTATCTTCCCGGTTCGCATGCAGGCTTATGAAAGGATCACTCTTTTCCTGGAGCGTATTACGCCTGACAGTCTTGTACGCCGTGTGCTTAAAACCAATACCAGTGCTCGTCTTTTTCAAAGCGACCTTATTGCCATAATACGTAGTGAATACGAGCATAACATATCTCAACAAGTCTATCTAACAGCAAATTCCTGGAGCATGGTAAAAACCGCCACCGAAGAAACTATCAGGTTGGTAAACATTACAGGTTCTCAAATGCCTCCATCCGCAACTGCATCTGACTTGGCTGAACAAATTCTACATATTACCGCAAAGGTTAGCAAGTTCCCTACACAGGTTGCGCTTGAGCAGGTAAAGAAGGAATTTACCCAGTACTTTTTAAAGAGTACAACCTAAGCCGGTATTTTATGGTATTGCAACCATTTACTTTAGCTGATGTACCTGTTTTACAGGATTTGCAGCCGGAAGGATGGGATAACCTTACGCCCATATTTAATTACTATTTACGCTCTGATTTTTGCTATCCGCTTAAAATAGTCATCGACAATAAGGTAATTGGCACAGGCGTTTCTATAATACATGATGATGTTGCCTGGTTGGCGCACATTATTGTGCATAAGGACCATCGCAACAAGGGAGTTGGCCAACAAATAACTCAACATTTAATTAATAGCATACCCACCCATTGCAAAACCATTTACCTTATTGCAACCGATATGGGCGAACCGGTTTACAAAAAACTGGGCTTTATTGCCGAAGCCGATTATGCCTTTTTGAATAAAGGGAGCTTTGGAACCTTTACCTCATCCGATAACGTTACGCCTTTCGAAGCAAAACATGAAGCTGAGATACTTGCTATAGATAAGGCCGCTTCCGGAGAGAACAGAGCAATGCACTTTTCAGGGCACCTTCAGGATTCTTTTGTTTACGTGGTGAATGATAAAGTGGAAGGGTATTACCTGCCTGCATTCGGTAATGGCTTAATAGTAGCTATAAACCCTACTGCGGGTATTGAAATGATGAAGTTGCGAAGCAAAAAATCAGATACATTTATTTTGCCGAAAGACAATAAAGCCGCTGTAGATTGCCTGGTAAAAAACAACTACAACCTTTTTAGAATTGCAAAACGAATGCGGTTAGGTGCCGAAATACCATGGCAACCCAAAAATATTTACAACAGGGTAAGCGGACAGATAGGCTAATTAGTGCTTAGCGTGTATTTCTACTGAAGCGGTAACCGGCAATGGGTTATAATAGCTTCCTTTTTCTATCACCACATGCCAAAGCCCGTCATTAGGAATATCAAACTCCTGGGACTTACCTTCTACTAAACCACCACGGTAATTGAATGTTTTATGCTCTTTATACTGCTTATATTGGTAATCGCCAATGAGCAAAACACGTGTAGGCTCACTGATATGTACAACTACATGAGTACCCTTCTTGGCTTTAAAAACACGATGCAAATATTTCATAGCTACCTCCTAAAAAATTAGTTAAAAGCAATTTGTACAACAAAGAAAACAAAAATTCTTTAAATCTGCACGCCGCCCTTAACTTTATTCTCTTTAGGGTCACATTTTTTTTCGTAGCCCTGGTGATGGCACTTTACAGAATCGCCGGGGCAGCAATGTGGTGAAGGAGCAGGCTGGCAAAAGAAACCATTGTTAGGTGGCATGCCGTACATTTGCATCATCTCGTTCACCTGGTTCTGCAACATCTGCTGCATCTTATTAAAATCCATTACCCCATATTGTTGTACAAAAGGGTAATTACTATTATCAGGAGTATTTAAAGGCATGGTAAAGAACATCGAATTCATATCCATACCGTACTTGCGCATAATAGAGTCTACGTAAGCACTCTTGTGGCAGCACTTGCCCGAATAGATATAAGTATAGGTCGAATCGTAGCTAATAACGTTTCCGTTGGCGTCGGTCTGCTTGTGTACACTTATATGTAAGTTAGGATCAGTACCGGGCGCCTGCTGATTTTGCTCTTGTGCAAAAAGATTGCAAGACAAACTCGCCGACATGGCTGCTACAAATGCTAGTATGTAAGTCTTCGCTCTCATGTTTTCTATAATCCCCAACGCAAATATACTGCACACACAGGGTCTTATAGTTTCTTACCCCGTTAAAAAGTGTTAAACCAGCACCTAAATCAGTTAAAATAATACCTGTTCCAACAGGCACGGCTAAAGCTTTTATAGAAAGAAAAGCCCCCGAATACGGTCACAAATACTGCCGTTATAAAAAATGCAGCCATGTAAAACGACTGGTAATACTGAACTTCTTCCGGGCTATGGAACAATATGGCGGGGACCACAAAAACAATTGGCAAACCTATGATTGTCAAGCAAATAAGCAACGACCAGATACTACGCATCGGGAAGGCCAATATCTTCTTGGTCCAGCTTAAGCCTATGTTCCATTTATGTACCAGGTAATAATTATGTTCATCTAGCTGAACAAATATCAAAGGCTCATTATTAAGCCTTGGCGTTTTAAAGAAACTAACCGGTGCCACTACTTTTATTTTGCCGGTTTCCTTGCCCAATTCCTTTTCAACTCGCTCAATTATAGTCGATGCATGGCCAGGCAATTCTTTCATTTTAAATTGTTGTCCATCTAAAAAACGTAAGCGGTATTGTATGCAAATGTTCTTTATATCATCATCCGAAAAAACTTTGTTCTTATCTAACCCTGCAAAACCTTCTGGTAACCTACCTGGCTTAGCAGCATCGCGCAAACGCTTTACAATAAAATCATCCGGCGCGGTCCCCTTTTTTTTAGCTTCTTCAATTTGTTGCATAAGGTTATACACAGCCTGGGCATGTTTTTGGCGAGCCTTGAGCAGTTCAACTTCTATATCAACCGATGAAAACATATTATTTATTTGAGATGCAAAGATACACCAAATTCAGGTCGAGATTTAGATTAAGGTTGAGACTAAGGCTTAGTTTAAGTAAGGAAATAAGTATCCCCTATCCTCAATCTTAACCTCACCCTAAAACTATACATTTGCATTTTATTCTTTCATTATGTATACCAGCGAAAACACAATAAGGGTCCGTTATGCCGAAACCGACAGAATGGGTTATGTTTATTATGGCAATTATGCAGCTTATTTCGAAACTGGCCGTGTAGAGGCCTTACGTGCATTGGGCCTTAGTTACCGCGAAATGGAAGACAAAGGAATTATGCTTCCTGTATTATCGTACCAGATAAAATATTTTAAGCCTGCTTTTTTCGATGATACCCTTATAATAAAAACAACCTTGAAAGAATTACCCACCGGCACTCGCCTTTCATTCCACTACGAAATATGGAACGACAAGGGAATTCAAATAAACGAAGGCCAAACTACTCACGTATTTGTTAAGGTAGATGGTGGCAGGCCTATTACCGTACCTCAGGAGGTGATAGATAAGTTGGCGCCTTTCTTTAAGAATTAATTCTTAAGATATTATTCTTTCTATTAAAATTTGGGCGTTACCCTCGTTCCTTGGGTCGGGCTATTCGCTTTTACTCCACTCCGCCAACTGGCGGATGCGGGGTAACCGCTTCTATCTCTAACGTATTACATTCTTGTATTTTGTTTGACCTTAATAGTCATCGCATTTTCAGAATATTTTTCTAAATCGCTAAGTTCTTTATCTACCTTTTGTCTCCATAAATTCTGCCTTCTTCTCACAGTATCATAATCGCTTGCAATGTTAACTCTATATACCTTAAAACCTTGGGTATGATAAAAACTTACCGCACTGTCAAATTGTTCTTGCTCGATCCATGATTCCGCAGTCAGCTTATGGTTGAATTCTTCAATCTGGTCTTGAATCCAACTGGAATTCCTATTTGCAGCCTTAGAAATCAGAGGTTTAATTTTTTGTCTGAGCTTCCTTGCATAAACTTCTGTAATATCAAAATGTATCTGCTCATGTTCCAAGGCTTCTGTCTTAAAATTAGTATCCCACAAATGTGCAAACCATTTATATGAGAAATCCTTTAGAAATTCTGTTAATATAACAATCTTCAAAGAGTCTTGCCCTTTTACGGGAATTTCGTTATCAGCAATTTCGCTTGTTGTAACCGCCAAGTAATTTTTTGTAGTATCTGGGAGGCCTTGAAAGTCGTCCCACTTTAATTTGTAATCCTTTTTCCAATAGATAATATTCTCTCTTTTCCCCTTTTTATGGAACCCAAAAAGAAGAAAAACAAGGACGAATAGAATAAGTAGGATTGAATATCCCTTCATCCAATAAAGATAAGCTTTATATTATAAGTTCAAATAATCTTCTAATATGTCCTTAATATTCGGATACATGTTCTCCATGTAATTTTTTATTTGAGCCGGTTTTGCCCAAACAGCCTTTTCAATACCCTCCTCTTTTTGTGGTACAGGTTCTTTATCGAAGATGGTATTCATCACAAACCATTTACTATGCTTTAGCATAAACCAGCCTTCATCTTCGTAAATATGGTAACTCTTTGTTAGTGGACTTACAATACTTAAGCCTGATACTCCGCATTCTTCTTCTACCTCCCGCATAGCAGCCATCTCATCGGTCTCTTTCTTTTCCAGCTTTCCTTTTGGCAGGTCCCATTTCCCCTTGCGGAATATCAATAAATACTCTCCATTTGCATTCTGTACAAGTCCGCCAGCGGCCCCCACCTTTACAAACATCGACTTGAACTTGTTCCATAAACCCTTGGCATGGCCTTCCATCCAAATACTTTTAACCTTATCGTCATCCCTGAATTTTTCCCATTCCTGCCTTACGTTAAAAGTGCCGGTAAGCTTTTTGCTTATCTTTTTCTGAAGAACAGGTTGAATTTCAGAGCCAATACATATTAGCCTGTTATTATAATAAACTTTATACATTTGCATCATGATACAGAATAAGGATTCAGCCCGCAAAATTGCGGATTTTTTACTCCAAATCAAAGCAATAAAACTACAGCCCGACAAACCTTTTACCTGGTCGTCAGGCATTAAGTCACCTATATATTGCGATAACCGCAAAACGCTATCGTACCCTAAAATACGTACTTACCTGAGGCAGCAGTTTACCAGCGTAATACAGGAACAGTATGGCAAACCTGATGTAATTGCAGGTATTGCTACAGGGGGTATAGCTCACGGTGTTTTAGTAGCACAAGATATGGGCCTGCCATTTATTTACGTGCGCAGCGCAGCAAAATCTCATGGTACTGAAAAGCTGGTAGAAGGCGAATTTGAAGCAGGCCAATCGGTTGTACTTATAGAAGACTTAATATCTACCGGTGGCAGCAGCCTGAAAGCAGCTGAAGTATTGAGAGAAGAGAAATGCCTGATAAAAGGTATCGTATCTATCTTCGATTACAACTTAGGTATTGCTGAAGAGAACTTTAAGAAAGCTAAGATCAATATAACTTCACTTTGCGATTACAATACCTTAATTCAACGCGCACTAGAGAGTAACTATATTACCGATAAGGACCTTGCTCCGTTAGAAGAATGGGTGAAGAACCCTGAAGGCTGGAAAAAGTAAATTACTTTTTCGCTTTAGCTATTACTTCTCTATAAAGTGCTTCGTAAATAGGCAGTATGTTACGTATATCATACTTTTCAGCCTGTTTGTGCGCATTCTCTTTAAATTCTTCCAGCACTTTTTCATCGCCTAAAATGTGAATGGCATTTTTTGCCATGTCTTCAACATCGCCCACATTACTTAGCATACCCGAAAAACCTTGTTTGTTGATCTCAGGCAAGCCACCTGTGTTGGTAGATATAACAGGCACACGTGCAGCCATTGCCTCAAGTGCAGCCAGTCCAAAGCTTTCAGTTTCCGATGGCAACACAAATAAGTCTGCTACTGCCAATATACCATTAGGATCAACAATCTTACCAAGTGATAATATTTCAGCACAAGTATCTAATTCGCGGCAAAGCCTATCTATATTACTACGCTCCGGGCCATCACCTACTAATATTAATCTCGATGGTATTTTCTTACGAACAATATCAAACATTCTCAACACATCCTCTACCCTTTTTACCTTACGGAAGTTAGATACGTGCACTAATATCTTTTGCTTGTCTGATGCATACAATGACCTATCCTTCTTAGCCTTTACAAAATCGTATTGGTCGAGCTGAATGAAGTTAGGAATAACATGAATAACCTTCTTAGCAACGTTCCTGAAATAAAAATAAGTATCCTGCTTCAGGCTTTCCGATACTGCTGTTACTGCATCCGATTCATTTATAGCAAACGAAATAGCTCTTTCGGAGAAGATAAAATGCGCGTTACCGATATGGGCCTGGCTTATATGCAGGGCTTGCAAAACGAGCATGTATTGGCTTGTGGCAAACACTTCCCCGGCCATGGTGATACTAAGACAGATTCACATCTTTCATTACCTATTGTCGATTACCCGGTTGCAAGGCTAGATACGTTGGAGTTGTATCCATTCATGCAATTATTCAAAAAAGGATTGAGCAGTGTAATGGTAGCTCACCTGTATATTCCTTCGCTTGATTCTACTAAGAACAGAGCCTCTACACTATCACCTAAAATTGTAGATAGCTTATTAAAACAACAATTAGCGTTCAAAGGACTTATT